>Ga0334722_10001423_pt1 | contig 29928 bp, 24 predicted proteins | sample C3_bottom_MG_FD_207210 | JGI IMG/M metagenome (GOLD analysis project Ga0334722, IMG submission 207210) | Sediment microbial communities from Yellowstone Lake, YNP, Wyoming, USA - C3_bottom | ecosystem: Environmental > Aquatic > Freshwater > Lake > Sediment | place: USA: Wyoming | collected... | reverse complement strand
ACTCGCCGGAGCGTAGCGGCATTAGTCCTGCTGCGGCGGTCTGTACGGCGATGATGGATACAAGCCCTTTCAGGGGGACCCTGCCCTGAAGCAGCACCCTGAAGCGGTACGCCCTGACCAGGTGGCCAGCCACGAAAAGGGTGAAGCCGCCTATTAGGCAGCCTGGCGGGAAAGCGGCCACCACCCTGTATACCTCGCGGACGTCTATCTGCCTCAGCAGGTAGGCGACGAGGGCGATGGAGATAAGTATGAGGACGATTTTTTTAAGCAAACCTTAAGCCCTATATAACCACAGATTGGACAGATTGGACAGATTGGGAAAACAAAAGAAAACTATAACTCAAAGTAACAAACCCTTTCTAACCATTTCCTCTTTAGCCTTAAATTAAGGCTTTGTCTTTAATCTGTCTAATCTGTCAAATTTGTGGTTAATGTTGCTTTTACTCCCCGCCGAACGGCCACTGGGGCAGGAGGAACTTCCTCAGCCCGCCCAGCGAGCGAGACATGTAGCGGTATGTGTCGGCCGTGGCCAGCTTCCGGGCGACGGTCTTTGGGTTTAGGTAAAAGCTCCTGTACGCCCTTTTGTTCATGTCGAGCACGTCCTGCCGCGTAAAACGGCCCGGCATCTCGAAGTAGACCTCGGTCTCGTATATGTCGTATCGGCCCCAGTCGGAAATAAGGAGGTTGCCGTCCTTCCTCACTATGTCGTACAGCTCGGAGCCCGGGTACGGCGTGGCTATGGAGAACTGCGCGTAGTCCGGCTGCACCCTGACCGCGAAGTCAATCGTCTTCTGCATGGTGGCCATGGTGTCCCACGGCCCGCCTAACATAAAGAACCCGGTGGTCTTTATGCCCACCCTGCGCGCGGTCTTTATTGCGTCCTCGACCTGCTTGAGCGTAATCTTCTTTCCTATGGCCTTCAGCACCTCTTCGTCCCCGTTCTCTATGCCGAAGGCGGCACGGTAGCAGCCCGCCTCCCTCATGTGTTTGAGGGTGTCGTAGGTGGCCGTGTTCACCCTAATCCCGTTGCTGCACGTCCAGGGTATGTTCAGCCCGCGGCTTATCAGCATGTCGCAGACCTCGTGCACGCGCTTTGCGTCTGTGGTGAATGCGTCGTCCGAGATGGTTATCTCCTTCACGCCGAAGTCATTGACCAGGTGCGCCCACTCCTCGACTATGCTCGCAGCCGAGCGTGCGCGGAACTTCCTGCCGAACAGGGCCTTGAAGCAGAAGCGGCATCCGTACGGGCATCCGCGCGAGGTGGATATGTTGCCGATGGGGGTGCGGTTTCCGAGCACCGGCTGACCCTTGTAGTTACGCATGTCCGGGAAAAGACCGCGCGCGGGGAAGGGGAGTGAGTCGAGGTCCTCTATGAACTCGCGGTCGGGGTTGTGCACGACCTTCCCGCCCGACATGTACGACAGGCCCTTAATGTTGGCTACGGCACCGGGGTTGGCCGCAAGCTCCTTCATGGTGATTTCGCCTTCGCCCCTGACTACAACGTCTACGCCCTTCTCTATGGCCTCGTCAGGGAGCGCGGTCACGTGCGGCCCGCCGATGACTGTCAGGGAAGCGCCCGCCTCTTTGGCCTTAGAGGCATACTCTACGGCCATGTTGACGGTGGGTGTCACTGCGGTGAAGCCCACCATGTCGGGCTTCTCCTGCCTGACGAGCGCGCCGAAGTCCTCCGGCGAGCGCGGGTGTACGGTCAGGTCGAGTACGGATACCTCGTGGCCTTCGGCCTTCAGGACCGAGGCGATGTAAGCCAGGCCTATCGGCAAAAATAAACCGCCTGTCCCGAAGAGCTGCCTCTCGGTAGGCGGGTTGACTAACATCACCTTCATAGGGTCATCCTTCCGGTTCTTTCTTCCCAAGCTTCAGGTAAGCCAGCGGCGATACGACCCCCATGAAACAGCCTGCGGGGTCGCCTTTTACTATCACCGTGGCGGTGTCTAAGTCGAAGTACCTCCCGTACTTCTGCCAGCGGCCCTGGGGCGGCATCCAGGATACCTGCCAGAGCTTGTCGCTATCCACGAAGCTGAACTTCGCCACCGGGACCCTGATCCATTCGCCGGGCCTTCCGGTATCCGGCCTTTCGTCGTAGAGGTAAAAGCTGAACTTGTCCTTCTCTATCACGAACCTGTGCTTATCGGGTTCCGGGTTGGGGAACGCACGCTCCAGGTCCCTTATCACACGTTCGTCGAACGACTTCTTCCTTGCGCTTTGAACCATTAAGCCCCTTCCGTGCCGGCTGAAAGCCCGGCCTTTTCGCCGATGAGCCTCGCCACCCTGTCCATGAGTTCTGTTGTGGTGAACGGCTTGGTTATGTAGTCGTCGGCCCCGGCGTCGTAGCCCTTTTCTATCTCCACCTTCTGCGCGGACGCGGTGAAGAACGCTACAGGTATGTCTTTTGTGTGCGGGTTGGCCTTGAGTATGCGGCAGACCTCGTAGCCGTCTAGCCCGTACATCCATATATCTAACAGTATCACGTCCGGCCTCGCCTCGAAGGCCTTCTTGATGCCATCCATCCCGTCCGATGCCCCAATTACTGCGTATTTCCTTTCGAGTATCCTGCTCGTAAACCTGGTGATGTCCGGGTCGTCCTCGATGAGAAGTACGACCGGCTTCACTGCCGCCTCTTCCACTGCGGGCGCCGCCGGGGCTTCTCTCTCCCGCACTACCGGCGGCGGCGCCGGTGTGGGCTTCTCCGCCTGCGCGCCCTGCACGGGAAGCAGTACATGGAATACGGCGCCTGGACAGAGCCTCTCGTCCCTGCCCTCGCTCTCTGCCCATATCCTCCCGCCGTGCCCCTCTACAATGCCCTTTGCTATTGAGAGGCCGAGCCCTGTCCCGCCGCCCATGAACTTGGACTTGCCGGAGGAGTGCTGGCTTACGTCGCCGACCTCGTAGAACCGGTCGAATATCTTGTCGAGGTCGTCTCTGGGTATCCCAATGCCGGTGTCGGCGACTGTAACGTGAAGCATAGTTTCGGGCCTCTCGGAGCCGAGCGACCTGAGCGCCCTGTCCAGGGCGGGGTCTTTAAAGTGCGTATCGACAAGCCCGGCCGAGACTGTTATTACACCGCCGTCCGGGGTATACTTGATGGCGTTCGACACAAGGTTATTGAACACCTGGTTCAGGCGGTTGTAGTCCGCCACTATATCAGGGATGGAGCCGTCCAGGCGCATTATCACCTTTTGGCCCCTCTGGGTGTAGAAGGGTTCGAACTCTCCGGCCAGCCTTTCTAACAGCTCCTGGAGGCGGAACGTCTCCCTTTTGAACATCAGCTTGCCGGACTCCATCCTGGCCACGTCAAGTAGGTCGTCTATTATCTCGCGGAGCCTGAACGACGAGCGCTGCACCGCCTCTATCATCGTGTGGTAGTTATCCCGCTCTCCCTTCTTCTCCGCCTCCGCCATGAGGTCTGCGTAACCGAGTATGCTGGAGAGCGGGGTACGGAGCTCGTGCGAGGCTATGTCTATAAAGTTAGACTTGGCCTTGTCCAGCACCTTCAACTCCTCGTTCTGCTTTATGACCCGCTCGGTCATCTCGAAGCGTTCCGTGATGTCCCGGAGTACGCTCACGGCCAGTACTACCCTGCCCTTATCGTCCTTTATGGGCGCGCATATGTTGTGTACGTGCCGGATGCCGCCGCCCGCGACATCCATCGCCGCCTCCTGCTCGTGCACCTCGCCGTCCATCAACGACTTCTTCACCACGCACCCCATGCACAAGGTGGAATGAGACGCGTCCACGTTGTCATAGCAGGGTTCGCCCACCTTCAAGTGCGGGGCGAAGTACGAAAGCCTGGAGTTTTGTTCCTTTACCACCATGTCCTTGTCTACAATGAACACGCCGTCTGGTATGGCCTCGAAGAAACTCTTGAGGGTATCGTTGGCCTCCCGGAGCCTGCCTGTCGTATTGTCCAGTTCCTTGTTGGTCAGCCAGAGTTCAGCGTTCTGCTTGGCTATAACCGCCGCGTCCTCCTCTAACCTCCCGTAGGACTCCTGGAGCTTGTCGGCCGAGACCTGGAGCGCGGCCTTCGCCTCGTCTAATTCCTGGTACTTCTCGCTCGCCATCTTCATGTCTTTGTAAAGGAAGGTCATTACGCCAACCATTACGAAGGTCATGCTGTTGATGCCGCCTGTGAAGGGAGAGATTATCTCCCATGCCTCCCGGTATCCGCCCAGCACCAGCATGCGCTTTAATATGTGTCCTATCGCGTGGGAGAAGGCGAACACGCACAGCGCGACGACCTGCCAGTGCAGGAATACCCACAAAGATACGTTCGGGCGGATTTTCGATATCCTGCTGGTCATCCTGACACAGTAGAGCGAAAGCCCCATGATGAGCAGGTTCGATATGAAGTCCATCACCCAGATGGGCACAAGGCTTGCCGTCACGTCAGGCTTCCTCCCTCATGCGTTCCCACAGGCTCTTAAGCCCCAGGGCCAGGAACAAAAACGCGGAGGCCAGGAAAAAGTTCTCGACAAGGCCCAGGTAGTAGTACATGCTGGCATTTGCGTCCTTGAGCGTTATGGCCGAGCCTGTGATGTAGTCGGACTTTGGCTCCAGGTACGTGGCGAAGTAATGGCCCAGGAATGCGTCCACGTTCCAGAGTATGAACAGGAATGCTGCGATGCGGATGTGCGGCCAGCCGGTCCCCCTGGCCGCAAACGGCCTCCTCAGTACGGTTATCAGGACTATCATCGAGACGATGAAGAACACGTGCGCTATCTGGTGGACGTAGTACGCCTCCACCCCGCCGTGCTCCTGTATGGCCCACGCCTCTTTGGCCGCAAACAGAAACGATGCGGCTAATATGAACACAGCCTTTTTCATAAAGACCCGTCTGTTATATGGTTGAGGGACGATTATAACTAATATCAAAATAATAATCAATAAAATTCAGGGTATTAACCCCCGTGTCCGTACCCGCATCCGGGGTCTTTGCCATACCGCCCCGACAAGGCGAACGCCAGCCCCCTGCACCCGCCTTTGCACTCTGCGCACCCGGGGCAGTCGGCGCACTCTTCCGGCATCGCCTTGATGCCCTGCCTGACCGCCTCTCTCGAAGCGGACGACCAGGCTTCTTTGAATGTCGCCGCCTTGAGGTCGCCTATGACCACGGGGAGTGATGCGCAAGGATATACGTGGCCGTCGGACGCGATGTATACGAGCGCGTCGCCCGCCTGGCAGCCCGCGTATTCTATGCGTCCTGAGAGGCCGGGGATACTGAGCGACTGATGGAGGAAGAGGTCATGTACGTTCAGGCGCGCGTCCGCTCCGAGCGGCCCGACGACCGCCTCTACCTCAGCCTTGACAGCGGAGCGTCCTGCCTCGTCGAGCACAAATGACGCCTCATGCCCCCGCCCCCCCACGAGGTCCGGGTTGGGCAGGTTGAACGTCCTTATGCCAGCCTTCACTGCGGTGGAGAATATCTCACCGAGAGACCTTGCGCCTTCCGCAGTTGGTACGACGGAAACGGAAACCTGTCGTCCCTCCGGCATGCCTGGAAGTATCCTGTCTACCAGTCCCTCCATCGCGCGCGCGTCTGCGGGCGAGAGGTCTACGTCTATACCGGGGAGCCTGTCCCAGCCGGGGAATGACGCGGGCTGTCTGAACGATACGGTCACCTTGACTCCGCCGTCCGTGAGCAGGCATGCAAGTTCTGCAATGTCGTCCCTGACCCCTTGGGCCACCCTCAATACTACATAGAACACCCGCATGGCTGCAAGTTCACGGGCCGTGCCGGACGCCTTGGCCGCGCTCAGGCCGCCTTCTTCCTCCGGCTTCAAGTCCCAGTATACCCTGAGCGGCGCGGACAGGCCCTTGGTGGTGTTTGACATGGTTTTATATTATTGGATACGGGCTGCAAAGTCAAGAGATTGCAGGGATGGTAACATTTGGGATGGGGGTGGGGGTTATTATGCGCAAAATAAAAGCCCCGGCGGATACCCGCCGGGGCTTAATTGGATTTATATTGACGTTGTTACCCTCTCATCACATTGTTTGCCTGAGGGCCCTTGGGTCCGTCCACAATCTCGAACTCGACCTCCTGACCTTCTTGAAGAGTTTTGTACCCGTCCATGTTTATAGCGGAGAAGTGCACAAACACGTCCTTGCCCGCATCCTGCTCGATAAAGCCGTAACCCTTGCTGTCGTTGAACCACTTTACCTTGCCCTTCATTTTACTATCCTCCTTCCGTACTCAAAGGCCAGGACGTCCATGCCCGGCCCCGCTTGCCAAACCGCCCACATATTAAGACCTTGCAGTTGAATTTATCAGGGGATTTGGGCGTTGTCAATAGCCCGAAAGGATTAAGATTGGGGGTTAACTTGTGGATTGTTATGGTTAAAAAATATTTTTTGCGGGAAAATCAGGATTTTCACAGAGTGTAGTTGCCTGATTTATCAGGCAACTTTGTAGGGCGCGACGCCCCCGGCGCGCCGTATTATTACGGGCCGCCCGGGGGTCGGCCCCTACGGCCCAATGAATTGGGCAACTACTCTCCCGTGTCCTCCGGCCCTGCGATCGCAGGCGGGGCCTCTCCGGTGAGCCTTGTTACGGAGCTTGAGTAGTGGCCGAGGTGGGTGCTTGCTATGTTGTATGCATCCTTTGCCTTCTCTAACTGCTTTCCGACCCCATCGAAGCGCTCCATGAAATGCCCGAAATGTTTCTGGGTCTTCTTGATGTCCTCGATGGTCTTCTCTACGCCCTTTGCCATGCGGTAGTAATCGAACGAGAGCGTGATGCCCTTCAAGGTGACGGCAAGCGTGTTCGGCGATACGGGGTATACCTTGTGCCTCTGGAGGAAGCCCCACAGCTCTGCGTCCCTGACCACCTCGAAATAAAGCGTCTCGGAGGGCAGGAACATGAGCGCCATGTCCGTAGTCCCGTGTTCAGGGCGTATGTATTTTGTAGCTATGTCCTTCGCCTGCTCCCTGACAACGCGGGAGAGGGTCTTCCGGGCCTCTGCGAGCGAAGCCGCGTCCGACGGCTCGAACAACGGGAGCACCTGTTCCCTGGGGAATTTGGAGTCGATGGGCAAGTTTGCGCCGGGCAGCTTTACGAGCACGTCCACCCTCTCGGGCGAGTTAGGTGATACCGCGGCCTGCAGTTCGTACAAGGACGGAGGCAGGAAGTCCGAGATGAGCAGTTCGAGCGCGGCCTCGCCGAAGCCGCCCCGCAGGTGCGGCAGCTTCAGGAGGCTGTTAAGTTCATTGATAGACGCGCCGACTGCGGACACGTCCCTGAGTTGCACCTCGGCCTTCTTTAAGTGCTCCTGCACCTTTTCGAAGTGCGCGAAGCCCTCCTTGATGTTCTCGTCGAGCTTCGCCTGCACCTGCTGGCCGATGGCCATCAGCCGCTCGTCCACCTTGCCCCTTATGGCTTCGAGAGACTCAACTGTCTTCTTCTCGCCGGAGGCTAACTGGGACTCCACGCGGTCTCGCACCTCGGTCAGGCCGCGTGATATGCGGTCGGCCACCTCCTGGCGCATGTCCGCACCGGAGTTCGAGACGAGCGCGGAGAGCGATACCGTAGCCTGCTGCAGCGATGCTCCGTGCTCTGCCCTCGCGGCCGAGAGCTCGGACTCGATTGCGGCAAGGCGCTCTGGCGTGCCGTCCTTCCTGCCGGATTTGACAAGCAGCATCACCACGAGTACGAGGGTGAGGACAGATATTGCTATGAGCGCAGTTTCCATTTTGGCATATTACATTATATAGGACGGTATGGCAACCCTCAAAACCGATTTATATACATGGTCCCTAACTATGGCTATATGTTATTGACAACCAAAGAAATATCTGCTAAGTTTTAAAAACTTGTTTCAATAAGCATCACCTGAACGACCCCGCTTTTTAATTAGCAGCAATTTACAACCCGAGGAGGAGAACATGGAGAGGCGAAAAACCTTCCTTGCGCTTGCCGCGTCCGTGGCCATAGTATTCGCTACGGCGGGGTGCGCGCTCATGAAGGCCGGGAACGGCGAAGAGTACAAGGCCCAGGTGGCGGCCAGCTCCGACGCCGACATGGTGGGCAACAAGACCTGCTGGCAGTGCCACAAAAACGAGTCCCACTCAGGCGCCGGGACCGTAAACTGCGAGGACTGTCACGGCCCCGGGATACTGGCCGTCAAGGACCTCCACGAGGAGAAGGGCCGCATGGCCTGCAACTACAAGACGTTCATCCCCATCGGTACGCTTTCCAAGCCTCAGCAGTCCGCGATATGCATGGGCTGTCACAGCCAGAAGGCGACCTTCGCCCTGCACAACTGGAACGCCTCCGCGCACAACCTTGCCGGGGTGTCCTGCATAGACTGCCACAACATACACCACGGGAGCGACTTAAAGCCCAAGAGGTCCGAGCAGGCGGAGATGTGCTTCGGCTGCCACGAGGACGTACGCGCGGCCCTTATGCTCCCCAACCACCACCCGGTACTTGAGGGCAAGGTGACCTGCGTGGACTGTCACAACCCGCACGGCTCGCCGAACCCCGGCCCGATGCTGATAGGGGAGACGGTGAAGGAGACCTGCACCCGCTGCCACGCGGAGAAGGAAGGCCCGTTCGTATTCGAGCACGCGGATCTGATGGAGGACTGCACCATCTGCCACATGTCGCACGGGAGCCAGAACGACTGGCTTCTGGCCGAGAGGCAGCCATACCTGTGCAAGCAGTGCCACATGGTGTCGGCTCACCCGACCACCGCGTCGGGGTTCAACGCCACCACGCTCTGCACCAACTGTCACTCGCAGATACACGGCACGGACATACCCGGCTTTACTCCGGGCGACGGCACGTTCATACGATAAGGCGCATATACCAAAAAGGAGGCACAGATGGCAAGGCACATTTTCAAGCTTATAGTACTGCTGTTGCTGGTGTTTCCGGCAAGCGCCTTTTCCGATGATGCGGGCGCGCCGGGCACAGGCGGTATGACTACGGACGACTTCCTCCCGGCCCAGCATTTCAGGCTGAAGCCGGAGCTGTTCTTCTACGGGGGCTACAGGTTTGCCGGTACGGTAGAATCCCGGAGGGGCGGCGAGTACGACTACCAGCACTCGAGCCCGGCGGGCGGGTTGAGCCTTCACTACTACCCGCTCCCGGCGCGGTTCGACCTGGACTTCGACTTCAAGAACCAGTACGACTACGACGCATCGGTCGAGATAAACTACTCCGACATGCTGAAGCTCGACTACAGGAACACCACGCTGTTCCACAACCTCGAACACTACAAGTTCCCCTTCGTGGGAGGGGTGGACACCGACCGCAGGGCGGAATACGGGGTGAAGGTCAGGGACAACGACCTCACGCTTGTCATCAAGTCGCCCGGCAGGCCGTACCACGTGTACGTCAACCTCAGGGAGTACACGAAGGACGGCACGGTGCAGCAGCGCGACTTTTTCAATACGTCGAGGTCCAGGGCCACCGACTGGGCCACGAGGGAGTTGACCGCCGGCATCAACGGCAACGTGTTGGGCCTCTTCGAGCTCGACTACCACCACACCATCAAGACGTTCGACTCCGACCTCCGCCCGTACCTCGTGGACGCGGGTCAGGCGCACAACTTCAACCCGGACCTGGAGACGAACCTGGACTCCATCTCCATACACTCCGACCAGTCGAAGGCCTTTGCCGCCGCCGCCACGGTCAACTGGGGCAACAAGAAAAACAATTTCAGCGGGGCGCGTGTCGACTTCCAGCGGGAGTACGGAGACCTGACCTACAAGCCGCTCGACAACCTGTTCATCGCCGTCAAGTACGGCCACCAGAAGCTGGACGTGCAAAACCCGGACTTCATAGCGGCGCGTCCGCCGTTCTACGCCCTGCCTGTGAAGGTGAACAACGACTCCATATCCACCACGAGGAACAGGGGCGTGGTCGCGGTCAGGTACTACCCGGTCAGCAGCCTCCTGCTCCAGGGGCAGTACGAACTCGACTCGGTTGACAGGACTAACGAGGACCAGTGGACCCAGGTGGCGGACTTAAACGTGACCAAGGCGGGTTCCATCACCCACAAGGGTACGCTCAGCGCTACCTTCACCCCCATCAAGCGTGCCAAGATAAGGGCGGGCATGACGTACTCGCGTTGCGGAGACCCGGACAGGAACGTGGACTTCTCCAACAAGTACGAGGGCTTTGTATGGGGGAGCTGGGTGCCGGTACCCGGCCTTACCTTGAATGCGCAGTATAACTTGTTAAGGGGAAACAACCCGGTCAGGAGCGCCCTCACCAATACCCAGCCCCTGGAGACGCGGGACAGGGACGAGGAGAAGGACAGCGCAGGCGCCGGTGTGACATGGTTTGCAATGAAGGGCCTGGTGGTAGGCGCGCACTACGACTACATGCGCCACAAGGTAACGGAAAACCTCCTTTACGACACCCCTACGGTCTACAGCTACAACACGCCATACTGCGACACGTCTCACCTTTACACGGTATTTGCAAACTACTGCTTCGAGTTCCCGCTTTCCGTAGAGTTCAACTTCAGCCAGTCATGGTCCAAGGGCGCATACTCGCTGCAAGATAACCTTTTCGGGATACCCGTCGGCGCGGGTACGGCCACGACCGGCCTGGCAAGGCTGACCGACCAGCGGATAAGGGAGACGCGCGGCCAGTTCAAGGCAAACTACGAGATATACAAGGGCTGGGGCACGGCGGTATCCTACGGCATCAGCCAGTTCAGCGACCTGCTTGACAGGGAGTACGCAAGCGGCAGGGACGGTATAGCGCATTCCGGCAGCGTGATGCTGACCAAGAAGTGGTAGGCGCGGAGTAGTATTGCATGGCTATTATGGGCCGTCCCGGATGGGGCGGCCCTTTTAATTTCAGTAACGCCCCCTCGGTCCCCCTCTTAAGATAAGAGGGGGATGGGGGAGTTATGAAAGGTGGGTCCTTCGGCTACGCTCAGGACGACAAGCAAAGAAGCTGAAATCATTTGAATAAACTATCTGCATCTGATAACATACCCCGATGCAGACGCCCCGGATACTCGTCATCAACCCCGGCTCGACCTCGACCAAGCTGGCCGTCTATGACGGCAGCCGCCTTTTTTGCGAGTCTCGGGTGGAGCACACGGAGGACGAGCTTGCAGGTTTTGCGGACATTGCGTCGCAGGAGGGATACCGTCTTCGCGTCGTAGAAGCGTTCATCAGAGACAACGGCATCGACCCGAAAGGCATAGGCGCGGTGGCGGCGAGGGGAGGGCTGATGAGGCCCGTAGCGGGCGGGGTGTACCGCGTGGACGCCTTTATGGTGGACGACCTTAAGGACTCCGCCCGTCGGTATGGCCGCGAGCACGCCTCTAACCTGGGCTGCATGATAGCTATGAGGCTGCACGAAAAGTACGGCATGCCCGCTTTCACCGCAGACCCGGTCACGGTGGACGAGATGGACGACGTGGCGAGGGTGTCGGGCGTGCCTGAGATAACGAGGAAGAGCCACTTCCACGCGCTGAACATAAAGGCGTCCGCGAGGCGCGCGGCCAGTGAGCTTGGGCTTGGCCTGCCTGCGGCAAACTTCGTGGTGGCGCATATAGGGGGCGGGGTTTCGGTCGCGGCAATGAAGGGCGGAAGGGTGGTGGACGTGAACAACGCCCTGCTCGGCATGGGCCCGTTCTCGCCGCAGAGGGCGGGCGCGCTCCCGGTCGGCGACCTGGTTGAGATGGCCTGTTCGGGGCGGTACGAAAAGCATGAGTTGATGGACAAGCTGGTCAAACACAGCGGGCTTATGGGCTACCTGGGCACGTCCGACGTGCGCGAGGTGGAAAGGCGCATCGCTACCGGAGACGAAGAGGCCAAGTCCGTGTTCGACGCGATGGCGTACCAGGTGGCAAAGGAGATAGCCGCGATGGCCGCAGTCCTATCAGGGAAAGTGGACGCGGTGGTGCTGACAGGAGGCGTGTCCCATTCGGTGCGGTTCACAGACATGGTCAAAGACAGGGTTGGCTTTATAGCGCCACTGAAGGTATACCCCGGCGAGGCAGAGATGCAGGCCCTTGCTGCATACGCGGCTGCGGCCCTGTCAGGCTTGGAGGAGGTCCTCGAGTATGGGCGCGTTTAAGGGCTTCGACGACCTCGTGGAGGCCGCGCTTGCCTCGGCCCGCTTGTCTGGCCCCAGGCGCATAGCCGTATGCGCTGCGGAGGACGAAAGCACCATACTCGCGCTCGAATCTGCGCGCAAGATGGGCCTCGCAAGGCCTGTGCTGATAGGCGAGAAGGCGGCAATACTTTCCACGATGGCGAGCTCAGGGATAGACCCTGGCCAGTACGCAATACACGACGTGTCCGGGCAGGATGAGAAGGCTGCGGAGGCAGTCCGCCTCGTGAGGGCGGGCGAGGCGGACGCGCTTATGAAGGGCATGATACCCACGTCCACTTTCCTGCACCCTATATTCAGGCACGAGGGCGGGCTTCTTACCGGCGGGTTCATCAGCCACGTCGGGGTGCTCGAAGTAGTGGGTATGGACAGGCTGATACTCCAGACGGACGGCGGCCTCAACATAAAGCCCGACTTCGAGATGAAGAAGGGCCTGATAGTGAACGCGGTATTTGTGGCGCGCCTTTTGGGCATCGCCAGGCCGAAGGTCGCGCTTCTCTGTGCGACTGAGAAGGTGCACCCCAAGATGCCGTCTACCGTCGAGGCGAGAGATCTTACTCTCTGGGCGAAAGAGGGCGTGGACGACGCGGACGTGGACGGCCCGATGGCCCTCGACATAGCCGTATCGCCGGAGGCGGCAATGAGCAAGGGCGTGTCTGGCCCGGTCGCTGGCCGTGCAGATATACTCGTCGGGGACGACATAGAGGTGAGCAACGTGCTGTACAAGGCGCTCCGTTACTTCGCAGGCGCGAAGGGCGCGGGCATCGTCGTCGGCGCGGCATGTCCGGTGGTGCTCGCGTCACGTTCCGACCCGCCGGAGGAGAAGATAAACTCCATCGCGCTCGCCACGCTTTATGCAGGGCATATCAAGGATGCGGGGTACGTGGTGAAGAAAGGGAACAGGGGTTAGGGGCTGATGCGCATAATCACTGTATCCGGCGCGCGCAGCGGCGTAGGCAAAACGACCCTCGCCCTGCTGCTCATATCGAGGCTCAAGGGCTTTGCCGCGATTAAGGTAAGCCATGCGGAGCTGTTCACCTCCGTGACCGACGACCCGGAGGTTATCTCGCGAGAGGGCAAGGATACTGCGCTGATGAAGGGCGCGGGCGCAAGCGCCGTAGTGTGGGTGCAGAGCGAGCAGGCCGACATGGCGGAGTCGCTCTCCCAGGCGATGAACATGCTTGGCGACGCTGTCGGTGTGGTCGTAGAAGGTAACAGTCCGGCGCGCCTGCTTGAGCCAGACGTGTCTTTCTACGTGGCCGGGGTGGACGTTACAGACGCCAAGGACGGCGCGCTCGACATACTGAAAAAGGCGGACGTGGTGGTGGTCAACGTGGGCTCGGACGAGCTGCCCGATGGCGTGGACGAGGCGATACGCGGGTTTAACAGCCTCGCGGCAATCACCACGATGGGAAGGCTGAAGGGCGGAAGCGGGGAGTTGGACGAATTGGTAAAAAGGCTGTCCTGAGGGGGTGGGCAAAATGTCGCGAGTCAAAAAGAGGGGTTTCTTTATTACCGTCGAGGGTATCGAGGGCTGCGGCAAGACGACCCAGGCAGCGCTGCTTACGGCTTACCTGAAGAAAAAGGGGATGGACGTGCTCCATACGCGCGAGCCGGGCGGGACGGACATCGGCAGGCGCGTGCGGGCGCTGCTCCTCGACCCGGAAAGCAAGGCCCTGACCGGGCTTGCCGAACTCCTGCTATACAGCGCAGACCGCGCCCAGCACCTGGCAGAGGTGGTCGAGCCCGCCCTCAAAAAAGGCGTGGCGGTTATCTGTGACAGGTTCACGGACGCAACCCTGGCATACCAGGGCTTTGGGCGCGGGCTGGACATGGATGTCATAGAGTCCTTAAACGAGATCGCTACGGGTGGCTGCCGCCCTGACCTGACCCTGCTGCTCGACCTGCCGGTCGAGGTCGGCCTCGGCAGGGCGATAGGCAGGAACGACAAGACCGGCAACTACAACGAGGCACGCTTCGAGATGGAAGCGGTCAAGTTCCACAAGAAGGTAAGAAAAGGCTACCTGTCCATCGCTGCCTGTGAGCAGGACAGGATAAAGGTGATAGACGCAGGCGGTACGGTGAAAGAGGTAAAGGACGCCGTGCGCGCTGTTGTCGACGAGGCGCTTGCGGCTAAGTGATAACCGTCATCCCCGCACAAAGTAGCGTCATTCCCGCGAAAGCGGGAATCCAGGAAGTTAACAAATTCCTGGGCCCCGTGTCAAGCACGGGGTGACAAACGAGTTGGTTGATAATTAAACAATAGCTCTTATAACAAGGTTCTGACATGTCCTTCAATAACATACTCGGCCACGACAGGCAGATTGCGGTTTTGAGGCGCAATATCCATACCGGCCAGCTTCCGCCCGCGTACCTCTTTCACGGCGAAGAAGGCATCGGTAAGCTGACCCTCGCCCGCGAGTTCGCAAAGGCGCTCAACTGCGAGGCGGGGGCCGCCGAGCCCTGCGGTACCTGCCGCTCCTGCAGGAACATAGAAGCCGGCTGTCACCCTAACGTATCTATGCTCGCGCTGGAGGTGAACGAAAAAACCGGCAAGCTGAGACAGGAGATAGTGATAGAGCAGGTGCGTGCCGCGCAGGAGTTTCTGTCCCTGAAGGCGGTCGGCGCAGGCCGGAAGGTGCTCATGGTGGACGGGGCGCACCTTTTGAACGCCAATGCGATGAACGCGCTTTTAAAGACTCTCGAAGAGCCGCCGGACGAAAGCCATGTCATACTGGTAACGTCCAGGCCGGGATTCCTCCTGCCCACCATACTCTCGCGGTGCAGGGCGGTGTCGTTCCAGCCGCTTAAGCCGGGCCTGGTCGCGGGGCTGCTTGCCAAAAGTAAAGGGTTGACCGAAGGCGACGCGTTCTTTGTGGCCAGTATGACCGGGGGCAGGGTGGGCGCGGCGCTCGAAGCGGACCCCGGCGAGCTCAGGCAGAGGCGGGACGCCGCGCTCGGCGCGTTCAAGGCCATTGCAGTGGCGGGCACGCACGGGGTGATAAAGCAGGCGGAAGGGGCGGCGAAGGACAAGGGCCTGATCGAGGACATGGTGCTCTTCGGCACGCTGTGGTTCCGGGACATTATGGTGATTTTAGTAGGCGGGCCCCCCGCTTTGGCGTATAATACGGATATGATGGGTGAACTTGACGGTTGGGCCGCGGGGATGACGGCCTATGATGCCGAGTCCGCGCTGAGACTGCTCGGCGAGACGGGCAGGGCGCTGGAGCGTACGTTCAACCGCAGGCTATTGGCTGAGGACCTTTTTTTCAGGCTTAAGGAGGAGGCGCTGGTGTGCCCCGCGCCTCGTGATGGATGCACAATATAGTAGGCGTAAGGTACAGGCACGGCTGCAAGGTTTACAACTTTGAGGCCGCAGACCTGAGTTTGTCCGTAGGGGACAAGGTAATCGTGGACTCGGAGCAGGGCCTCGGGGTCGCGGAAGTGGCCAGCGATGTAAGGCAGGAGGAGCGTCCGCTTTCGGACAAGCCGCTAAAGCCGGTTCTCAGGAAGGCCAACGACGAGGACTTAAGAAAGATAGCGAGGAACGAGGGCCGCGAGTCCGAGGCGTTCAGGGTGTGCCAGCAGAAGATACTCGAACGCGAGATGCTGATGAAGCTCGTGAGGGTAGAGTGGGCGTTCGACAACTCGAAGGCCACGTTCTACTTCACTGCGGACGGGAGGGTGGACTTCAGAGACCTGGTCAAGGACCTGGCCCACCGCTTCAAGATACGTATCGAGATGCGCCAGATAGGCGTACGGGACGAGGCGAAGATGATAGGCGGGTTCGGGCCGTGCGGCAGGCCGCTTTGCTGTTCGAGCTTCCTGAAGGACTTCGAGCCGGTCTCCATAAAGATGGCAAAAAAGCAGGACCTGGTGCTGAACCCGGCTAAGATCTCCGGCGTGTGCGGCAGGCTGATGTGCTGCCTGGGCTACGAATACAGTTTTTACGACGAGGTGAAAAAAGACGCCCGGAAGGCAAAGGATGCCAGGGAGCGTCCAGATGCGGGCGCCGCGCCGGAAGAGGCCAGGCCAGCCAGAAAAGAGCAGCCGAGGCCAGCCGCCCCGAAGCCGGGCGAGCAGAAGGCTTCTGATAAGTCGAAGAGGAAAAGAAGCGCGTGGCGCAAGCACAAGAAGAAGGGCCCGGGCGACGGCGAGGGCGGCGATAGCGGCCCGGCCCCTGCCCCCACGGGCGATGGGCCTAAACCCACGGCATGAAAAACACCTTCTATATAACGACCCCGATATACTACGTCAACGACGTGCCGCACATAGGGCACGCGTACACCACCGTTGCGGCCGACGTGACTGCGCGCTACATGAGGATGCGGGGACGCGACGTATTCTTCCTCACCGGCACGGACGAGCACGGCCAGAAGGTGGAGAAGACCGCTGCCGCAAAGGGCGTGACAAACCAGCAGTTCGTGGACTCGGTCGCGCCGCGTTTTATGGAGCTGTGCAAAACCCTCGGAGCCACCAACGACGGGTTCATACGCACCACCGAGGAACGGCACAAGCAGGCCGTCCGGCACATATTCAAACTCCTGTTAGAGAAAGGCGACATATACAAGGGCGAGTACGAGGACTGGTACTGCGTACCGTGCGAGAGCTTCTGGACGGCTCTCCAGTTGAAAGAGAGCAAATGCCCGGACTGCGGAAGAGACGTGGACAAGCTCAAAGAGGAGAGTTATTTCTTCAGGCTGTCGAACTACGCAGACGCGCTGCTCGCACACATTGATGCCAACCCCGGCTTTATACAGCCTGAGTCGAGGCGTAACGAGATAGTCAGCTTCATCAAGTCCGGCCTCAGAGACCTCTCCGTGTCGCGCACGTCGTTTACGTGGGGGATACCCGTACCCGGCGACGAGCGGCACGTCATATACGTATGGCTGGACGCGCTGACGAACTACCTATCCGCGCTCGGCTACCCGGAAGAAACTGAAGCTTACAAGAAGTTCTGGCCCGCGGACGTGCACGTCATAGGCAAGGACATACTCAGGTTCCACGCGGTTTACTGGCCGTGCTTCCTGCTTGCGGCTGGCCTGCCGCTCCCAAAGAAAATATACTCGCACGGGTGGTGGACTATAGCTGGCGAGAAGATGTCCAAGTCGAAGGGCAACGTGGTTGACCCGTTTGCGGTAGTCGAGGAACTCGACAGGCACGGCCTTGGCGCGGACGCGTTCCGCTACTTCCTGATGAGAGAAGTACCGTTCGGGCTGGACGGGGATTACTCGCGCGACGCGATGGTGAACCGCATAAACATTGACTTGGCAAACGACCTGGGGAATTTGCACTTCCGCACGATAAACATGATTGAGAAATATTTGGGGGGGGAGATACCCAAGCCGGGCTCGCCTGGTGGGCCGGAAGGCGAACTCAGTGGGTCGCTTGCAGGCGCTCTGTTGGCCTATGCCTCGAAGATGGAGGACATGGCCTTTAACGAAGCGCTCCAGGCCGCATGGGGGCCTATTAGCGAAGCCAACCGCGTCATCGACTATGCCGCGCCCTGGGCACTTGCAAAGAGCGACAAAGAAGAAGATAAAGCGCGTCTAAGGGATGTGCTTGGTGTGGCAGCAGAAGTGCTGAAGGCTTCTGCCATACTCCTTCACCCGTTCATGCCGACAAAGACGCAGGTAATATGGGAGCAGCTTGGAGAGACCGAACCGCTCCACTCTATACACCCCGATTTCAACAGCGCGTTTTTTGCATTCAACGAGGGCCAGCAAATCAAGAAGGGGCAGGCACCCTTCCCGCGCATAGAGACGGAGCGCATCCGTGCGCTGAAGGCGGCGTCCTCAAAAACTGTAGGGCGCGACGCCCCCGGCGCGCCGCAAGCCCCCACCCTGCCCTCCCCCACTTCGGCTCCGCTCAGTGCAGGCTCCGGTGGGGAGGGTATTATTAAAATTGACGACTTCATGAAGGTCGACCTCCGCGTGGGAAAGATATTGGAGGCCGAGCGCGTGCCGAAGTCCGATAAGCTCATCAATATGCAGGTGGACATCGGGACGGAGACCCGTCAGATAGTCGGCGGCATCGGTAAGGCGTACCAGCCGGAACAGCTCGTCGGGAAAACCGTGGTGGTCGTGGCCAACCTCAAGCCCGCAAAGCTGATGGGCATTGAGTCGCAGGGGATGCTGCTCGCCGCAGGGGACGTGGACACGCTGAAGCTGGTCTCGCCGGGCGATGACGCGGTGCCGGGGACTAAAGTGAAGTAACCAGGATTGTCATTGCGAGGAGCAAAGCGACGCGGCAATCTCAATATGATCATAGCCGAGATTGCTTCGCTACGCTCGCAATGACAGTGGTAGCTGAATTTGGGAGATTATGTCGAACCGTAATTTGTATATACCTGCCTGCTTCACCATCGCAGCCTGCCTGCTCGCGCTCGCCTGCCCCGCGTCCGCATACGTCGTATACTTCAAGAACGGCTCTACGATGGAGGTGGCGGCGCACAGGGTAGAGGGCGGTAAGGTCTACCTGAAGATGAAGAGCGGGGAGGCCGCGTTCGACAAGGACCAGTTCGACCTCGTTAAGACGCAGGCGGACTACGACGCATACAAGCTCGTGCTCGACAAGGGCAAGGGCTTACTCGACAAGGGAGACTTCACGAGCGCGGTCGAGCTCTACAAGACGCTTACAAGCAAGGACTCCGTGGACGTGCAGGTGCGCTACATGCTGGGCCGTGCCCTCGCGGGCGCGAAGAAGTACGAGGAGGCCATATACGAGTTCAGACGCGTACAGGAATTAGACCCCGCTTGGCCATATGTAAGGACGCGCCTGGGCGAGATATACTACAAGCAGGGCAACTACTACGAGGCGATAGACCAGTTCCTGCTTGCCCTGGACGAGGACGCGAAGGACAAGGAGGCGCACCTGGGCCTCGGCATGTGCTATGCCAAGCAGGAGATGTTCGAGGGCGCCAAGACGGAGCTGACCAAGGCGATCGAGCTGAGGCCGGGGTACTCCGACGCATACTCGATGCTCGGTTACGTGTACTACAAGAAGTCGGACTTTACCGCCGCACTCGACTCCCTCGACAGGGCAGTGGCAGGGGACCCGAACCTGCCGGACGCGTACTATTACATGGGGCTTGTGTACGGGGTGTTGGGCGTCGAGGCCGCAGACTCTAAAAAACGGCTCGACTTCTTCGACAAGAGCATAGAGTCGTTCAGGAAGGCGGTAACGCTCAGGTACGACTTCCCGGAGGCGCACGCAGACCTGGGCGTCGCATTCTATAACCGTGGCTCCGCGGCGAGGGCGGTCGAGGAGTTCAACATTGCCCTGACCCAGAAGCCGGACATGGCAGTCACCCACAACAACCTGGCCGGGGTATACAACAGGCGAGGTTTTTATGAGGAGGCTGTGGCCGAGGCCAAGAAGGCCGTGGCAATCGACCCGCGCCTGGTGGAGGCTTATTTCGTGATGGGCAACGCATATGCCAACATGCGGAAGTTCAAGGAGGCGGCCGGGGCCTACGACAGGTATCTGTACTACTCGCCCGACGGCGACCTCTCCGAAGAGGTGCGCCAGAGGCTCGACCGGGTCGAGCAGGAGGGCGGCCTCACGCCAACCGGTTCTGGCCAGCCCAGCCAGACGGGCAAATCTGACCAGCCAGCCAAACCTGGTGGCCAGCCGTCCAGGTAACACACCCCCATGTCATCCAACATAACATTCAAGCCCACGGGAATACGGGGCGAAATAAAAGACGGCGAAAGCGCGCTCGATACCGCGAGGAGGCTTGGGGTATATATCGAGTCCACCTGCGGCGGCCAGATGGTCTGCGGCAAATGCCGCGTCAGGCCGGTCGAAGGAGAATATAACGAACCCGCGCCGGAGGAGACAGGGCTGCTCTCGCCGGAAGAGCTATCGGGCGGTCTGAGGCTCGCGTGTGCGCTTTACCCGTGCGGAGACGCAGTGGTGTCCATACCGGAGGAGTCGCAACCCGTAAGGCAGGTCGTGCTGGGAGGCGACCCGTCCCGCGTGTTCGAGGTAGACCCCGACGTCAGGAAATACTACGTAGAGCTTGTCCCGCCCGCCTTGGGTGACCCGGCCTCGGATTTGGCAAGGCTTTACGCGGGGCTTGAGAAGGTATACGGCCTTGTCGGGCTTCGCATGGCCTATCCCGTGATGAAGGCCTTGTCGAGGACGCTCAGGGACGGCGGCTGGAAGGTCACCGCTACCATAAGGCGCGGCGGGGAGATAATACGGCTGCAGCCGGGCTATGCGCCTGGGGTGTATGGGGCCGCATTCGACGTGGGGACTACCACAATCGCGGGCATGCTCGTGGACATGGAGAGCGGCGCCACGCTCGCAACGTCCGACATGACGAACCCGCAGATAGCCTTTGGCGAGGACGTGATAAGCCGCATCACTTATGCTGCGCGAGAGGGCGGGGCGGATGAACTGCGCCGCGTCCTCATGGACGGGCTGAACGGTATGCTCGACACTATGATGGCTAAAGTGGGGCTTAAATCTCAAAATGACGTAGCAGAAGTGATTGTGGTGGGAAATACTGTGATGCACCACCTGATATATGGCCTTCCGGTGGTAAATATTGGTGTAAGTCCGTTCGTCCCTGCACTTTCGCGCGCTTACGAGTGCAAGGCGGACTCGCTTGGGCTGAACATGAACGGGTGCGGGTACGCTCTGTCGCTTCCCATCGCAGGCGGTTTCGTGGGCGCGGACAACACGGCGGCGCTCATTGCCTGCGGGCCTTATGACGAGGACGAGAGGCTGTTGATAGTGGACGTCGGCACGAACGGCGAGATAGCGCTTTTGTGGCGCGGCAGGGTGATGACGGCATCATGCGCTACGGGCCCCGCGTTCGAGGGCGCGCAGGTCAGCTCCGGGATGAGGGCCGCGCCCGGCGCGGTGGACAGGGTGGTGATAGACCCGGACAGCCTCGATGCCTCCTATGCGGTCATCGGACGGCAGGGGTGGTCAGGGCCAGTCACTCACACGGGCGTAATGGGTATATGCGGCTCAGGCGTGGTGGATGCGGTGGCGCAGTTGCTTTCGGCTGGTATAATTGATAAAGAAGGCACGTTTGTAAAGGGCATCGAGCACGCGAGGGTCAAGTACGACGGAAAAGACGGGCCGGAATATGTGGTTGCATGGGCGGGCGAGACCTTTACCGGCAACGACCTGACCATCACCCAGGGGGACGTGCGCGCAGTACAGCTTGCGAAGGCCGCGCTTTATGCGGGTGCGCGGGTGCTGATGTCCGAGATGGGCGTGGAGCGGCTCGACCGCGTGCTCTTGGCCGGCGCCTTCGGCAGCTTCATAGACGTACGGAATGCGCTCGCGATAGGTATGTTTCCGGACTGCGCCCATAAGGACGTTCATGCGGTGGGCAACGCGGCGGGAGACGGGGCAAAGGCGGCGCTCCTTTCGTTTGCAAAGCGGGACGAGGCGGACGCTGTATCCCGTAAGGTCGAGTATGTCGAGCTTTCAGTACACCCTGCGTTTCAGGGGTTGTTCATGGGTGCGATGGGCTTTAATGCAGGGTAATGGAGGTTATTTTTGGGCAAGTACATTGAGATAGCAGCACAGGCGCTCGAAGCGGGCGAGTACAGGAAAGCGCTCGAATACGCGGAAAAGGCGCTCGCCAGGACGCCTTACAGCCTGGACGTGCTGAACGTGGCGGCGATGTCGGCCACGAGCCTGGGCGAGTACCAGAAGGCGGTCGTATTCTACGAGCAGGTGCTGCTTATACAGGGAGAGACCTCTGAGGTCTATAACAACCTGGGCCTTGTTTACGAGTACATGGGCGACCACGAAGGCGCGATAAAGATATACAGGGAGGCCCTGTCGCTGGCGAAGGACTCCTCCGAGATATACATGAACCTCGCAAACGCCCTGGGCGAGGCCGGGCAGGTGGAGGCCGCGCTCGCCGCATACGACGAGGCGCTCAGGTACGAGCCCGACTTGATGGACGCGATGTACAACAAGGGCGTTACCTTAAACCGCGCCGAGAGGTACGAAGAGGCGGCGGCGGTATTGGACCGTGTCGCGGAGCATGGCGTGGACGACCCTTCGGTCATGGAGGCAAGGGCGTACAGCCTGGCGGGGATGGGAAGGATGGAGCAGGCCCTCGACCTCTACGGTAGAGCGGCGGCCATGTCGCCCAACGCACCTTCCATATACTACAACATGGCCATGGCGCTGGAGTCCCTGGGGAGGGGTGACGAGGCGTTGGAGGCGCTCGACCGCACCCTGGGGCTGGACGAGGAGTTCCCCGGCGCGGTCATCGAGAAGGCGAATATATTGGGCGACATGGGCGAGGACGAGAAGGCGGCGGCGATATACGACGTAGAGGCCCAGAAGAACCCGGACGACCCGACCGTTTTCTTCAACAGGGGCATATCATTAGCCAGGCTCGGCAGAAATAAAGACGCGCTCGCCGACTTCGACCGGGCTTTGGAACTGGCCCCGGATAACTTGGACGCCATGAACAACAGGGGTAACGTGCTCCTTGAGTTGGGGGACTACGGCGCGGCGCTCGACTGCTTCGACTCGGTGATTAAGGCGGACAGGAAAAACGCCACGGCCCACTACAACAGGGCCTGCGCCCTGGCCCTATCAGGGGACGCCAAAGGAGCCGCCGCCGCCCTTAAAAAGGCGGCTCAGCTTGACAAGGACTCCCTTGGGGCGGCCTCCGCCGACAGCGACTTCGACCGGGTCAGGGAGGACCCCGCCTTTAGAGGGTTGTTCCACGGGGCCGCATAGCCGTTTTTTTTGTGGCGCAATTTTTCTTGTGATTTTCCGGTTTGTCTGGTATATTAAACGCACGATTTGTACCTAAGAAGGCTTTTCCAGGCATCACAACGTATTTGGGTAAAAGGGGGGGGGAAGTATTGGATATGGACAATATTAACCGGAGGGATTCTATGAAGAAGATACTGTTGACCCTTGTCGCCGCAATGTTTATCGTGTCCTGCACCTGCGCCCTGGCGTTCGCCGGCGATTCCACCAAGATAGTTGGCAAGGTGAAGGCTATAGACACCGCCAAGGGCGAGATCACTATCTGCCCCAGCGGGACCAAGGAAGACAAGGTATTCAAGGTCGACAAAGACATGCTCGAGAAGAAGAAGATAACCGTCGGCGCCGTCGTCAATGCATACCTCGAGAAGGAAGGCAGCAACGTAATCAAGAAGATACACAAGGCGGCGGCAGTGCCTGTAGGCTGCTAACGGTTTTGTGCAACAATTAAAAGGCCGGTCGTCCTATCGCCCCCCCGATGGACTACCGGCCTTTTTATTTTTATGGTATACTTACCAACTATAACAAACAGGGGGGAAGGATGTCACTTTTATCGACCGAAAAGGAGGAGCTGATGAAGAAGATTTTGACTATGGTGTTGTCCGTTATGCTTGCAGTGGTGTTCGCGTCCGGTGTGTCGTTTGCCGCAGAGAAGTCCAAGGAGAAGGCAGCCGAGACCAAGGCCGCCGAGATGAAGATGAAGGAGGGCAAAGCCTGCGAGCCCGAGGCCGTCTCGAAGGTAAGCGGCACGGTAAAGTCCATCGACCCGAAGAAGGGCGAGCTCGTCCTGACCGGCGAGGACGGCAAGGATACGACCTTCGTTATAAAGAAGACGCAGGGCAAGAAGATAAAGGCCGGTGACAAGGTGGACGTGACCTGCGTGAAGAAGGGCGAGCAGTGCATGGCCAAGAGGATAACAAAGGCGCGCGGCGGGGCGAAAAAAGAGGCCCCGATGAAGCCGGGCTGCTGAGGTTTGTAGGACAGGAAAAAAGAAGGCCGGCGCCCGTCACTCCCCCTGACTGGTTGCCGGCCTTCTTGTTACAGGTATCCGTGCTCGGCCAGGAAGCCCTTGTCCACCCCGCGCCTGCCGCCCGGCAGGAGCCGCTCCACGTACTTCGCTATCAGGTCAGACTCCAGGTTTACCCGGTCGCCCGGCTTCTTGAACCCCAGCGTCGTCTGGGCCATCGTGTGGGGTATGATGGACACACGGAAGCCGGTTTCATCTAAGTCCACCACCGTGAGGCTTATGCCGTCTACCGCTATGGAGCCCTTCTTTATGACGTAGCGGAGCACGTCCGCCGGGGCTTCAATGTAGAACACCTGCGCTATGTCCTCCTTAATGGAGGATTTAATCTTGCCTACACCGTCTATGTGCCCGGACACTATATGCCCGCCGAGCCTGCCGGACGGGGAGAGCGCCCTCTCCAGGTTGACGCGGCCGCCCGACTTCAGCTCGCCAAGGTCAGACATCCTCAGCGTCTCGGCCATGACCTCGGCCTTGAAGCCGCCCTTCGAGAACTCCACGACCGTGAGGCACACACCGTTGACGCAGATGCTGTCGCCGACTTTTACGTCCGAGGTGACGAGCGACGCCTGCACCGTGAGCACGGCGGACTTTGCCCCCTTGCTTACGGACTTGACGGAGCCCAGTTCTTCTATGATTCCAGTGAACAAAGTTTACCCCCACCCCAGCCCTCCCCCACAGGTGGGGAGGGATAAAAATCTGAACCGGCGCTTAACCTCTTTTGTGGCGTCTGTGCCGCTTGTGGGACGTTTTCTTTGGGGTCTCCGGCTGGGCCGCCGACTCCTCGGCCAAAGCGGCCTCTTCCTCCGGGGCCAACTTGCTCACGTAGCCCTCGACCAGTATGTCCACACCCACCCGCTGGGTGCGCACGTCTCTGAGTATCACCGCGGCGTCGAGCGAATCGGGCGACTTCCCGCCTATCGCGCCGCGCGCGTCGTCCCCGCCCAGAAGCTTTGGCGCAATAAAGAACACCACCTTGTCCACCACCCCAGACCGCAGGGCCTCTGCGTTAACCCGCGCCCCGCCCTCGATGAGCACGCTCGTCATGCCCATCCTCGCAAGCTCTTCCAACAAGAGCGACAGGTTGACCCTGCCCTCCGTGTCGGTGTCCACGATGAGGAGTTCGCCCTTGCCCGCCTTTATCTCCTTCATCTTGTGGGTGGATGCCGATACGGTGGTGGCAACGTATGTATTGGCCGCCGAGTCCACGTGCAGTACCCTCGCGTCAAGCGGTATGCGCAGGTGGGAGTCGAGTATTATACGGTGCGGGTCGTGCGTGTCCTCGATGCCGTCTATGCGTGTGGTCAGGCTCGGGTCGTCCCTTAGCACCGTGCCAATGCCGACTATTATGGCGTCGGACTGGTTCCTGAAGAAGTGTCCGAGCCTCCGCGCCTCCGGCCCTGTAATCCACTTGGACTCGCCTGTGGATGTGGCTATCTTGCCGTCCAGTGTCTGGGCCACTTTGAGGGTGACGAACGGCATGCCAGTGGTTATGTGTTTGGCGAACGCCTCGTTCAGGCGCTCCGAGCGCTCACAGAGCACGCCCGTCTCGACCTCTATGCCCGCCTCCCTGAGCGCATGGACGCCTTTGCCCGAGACCTTGGGGTTCGGGTCGGGCATGCCGACCACGACCCTCCTGATACGGGCCTTTATCAAGGCGTCCGTGCAGGGCGGGGTGAGCTTGTCCGTGTGGCAGCAGGGCTCTAAGTTCACGTAAAGGCTCGCGCCTTCTGCGTCCTTGCCCGCCGCGTCGAGCGCGATTACCTCGGCGTGCGACGTGCCGGCCTTCTTGTGCCAGCCCTGGCCTACGACCCTGCCGCCCTTTACTACGACCGCGCCCACCATGGGGTTAGGGCTGGTCAGGCCCCGGCCCTTCTCGGCCAGGTCAAGGGCCATCGCCATGTATTTTTCGTCCGCGTTCCTGTCGCTCATCTCGGACTATTTCGTAACGGACGTGGCAGTCTTGCCAGCCGCCTTTATACTTGCGTGCGCAGCAGCCATCCTTGCGATAGGTACCCTGTAAGGAGAGCACGAAACGTAGTCGAGCCCAGTCCTGCTGCAGAACTCTACCGAGGCGGGCTCGCCGCCGTGTTCGCCGCAGATGCCGACCTTGATACCCTTCCTCGTCTTCCTGCCCTTCTCCACGCCCATCTTTATAAGCTGGCCCACGCCCTCCTGGTCTATCGTGACGAACGGGTCTTTTTCCATTATCCCGTTTTCGGTGTAGTAGGTGATGAACTTGCCCGCGTCGTCCCTGGAAAACCCGAAGGTGGTCTGCGTGAGGTCGTTAGTGCCGAAGGAGAAGAACTCCGCCTCCTTGGCAATCTCGTCCGCGACGAGGGCGGCCCTCGGCAGCTCTATCATCGTGCCGACCATGTACTGTATCTTCACCTTGTTCTCGGCCATGACCTTGTTGGCCATCTCGACGACAAGCTTCTTCTGGTCTGTGAACTCCTTGACCATGCCGACCAGCGGTATCATCACCTCAGGCACCACCTTTATCTTCTTTTTGGCAAGCTCGGCCGCGGCCTCGAATATGGCCCTTGCCTGCATCCTCGTTATCTCAGGGTACACTATGCCCAGGCGGCAACCCCTGTGGCCCAGCATCGGGTTGAACTCGTGGAGCTCTTCCACGCGGGCCAGGAGCTTTTCCATCTCCTTCGCTTTAGGGGTGTTGCCCTTGCCGGTCGCCTTGAGTACCGCCACCTCTACCATAAGCTCCTCGCGCTTCGGGAGGAACTCGTGCAGAGGCGGGTCCAGGAGCCTTATGGTGACCGGGTATCCGCCCATCTCCTTGAACAGCCCGGCGAAGTCCGCCCTCTGCATCGGGAGAAGTTTTTTCAGGGCCTTCTCCCTCGCCTCGACCGTGTCGGCCAGTATCATCTCGACCACGATGGGGAGCCTGTCCTCCGCGAAGAACATGTGCTCGGTCCTGCAAAGCCCGATGCCCTCCGCCCCGAACGCGCGCGCAACCTTGGCGTCCCTGGGGATGTCCGCGTTGGCGCGCACCTTCAGGGAACGTGCCTTGTCCGCCCAGCTCATCAGAATCCCGAAGTCGCCTGTCAGCGCAGGCTCTATCGTCGGTATCGAGCCAAGCATCACCTCGCCGGTCGAGCCGTCTATCGAGATGAAGTCGCCTTCCTTGATTACAGTGGAGCCTGCGGTGAACTTGCCGCCCTTCTCGTCCACCCGGATGGACTCGCAGCCAGCCACGCAGGGCGTGCCCATGCCCCTGGCCACGACGGCCGCATGGCTGGTCATGCCGCCCCTCGCAGTGAGTATGCCCACCGCCGCGTCCATGCCGTGAATGTCGTCCGGGCAGGTCTCCGTCCTGACCAGTATCACCTTATACTTCTTGCCCTGCACGACTGCCTCGTCAGCGGTGAAGACCGCCTTGCCGACAGCCGCGCCCGGAGACGCGTTCAGGCCCTTGGCTATCACCTGGCGCTTTGCCTTGGGGTCGAATACAGGGTGCAGGAGCTGGTCGAGCTGCCCCGGCTCCACCCTCAGTATCGCCTCTTCCTTCGTGATGAGCTTCTCCTTGACCATGTCGACGGCTATCTTGACAGCCGCCGCCGCAGTGCGTTTGCCGGTTCGGGTCTGTAGCATGTACAGCGTGCCCTCCTGCACCGTGAACTCGAAGTCCTGCACGTCCCTGTAATGCTTCTCAAGCTTGCCAGTAATATCTCTCAACTGCTTGTATACCTTAGGCATCTCCTTGGCAAGGTCGGCTATGGGGTGCGGCGTCCTGATGCCCGCGACCACGTCCTCGCCCTGCGCGTTGGTCAGGTACTCGCCGTAGAACTCCTTGCCGCCTGTCGCCGGGTTACGCGTGAAGCCCACCCCGGTGGCCGAGGTGTCGCCCATGTTGCCGAAGACCATCGCCTGCACGTTTACCGCAGTGCCCAGGTTTTCGGGTATGTCGTTCAGCCTTCTGTATGTGATGGCCCTGGGGTTGTTCCATGAGCCGAAGACCGCCTCCTCAGACATACGAAGCTGCACGAGCGGGTCCTCGGGGAAGTCCTTCTTCGTTATCGCCTTGATGGTCTTCTTGAACTTTGCGACCAGGTCTTTCAAGTCCTCCACGTTTAAGTCCACGTCTAACTTTATCCTGCGGGACTCCTTCTTTTCGTGGATGAGGGACTCGAACTGCTCCTTGTCGATGTTTAAGACGACGTTGCCGAACATCTGGATGAAGCGGCGGTACGCGTCCCAGGCGAAGCGCTCGTTGCTGGACTTTGCGATGAGGCCCTTTATGGTTTCGCTGTTCAGGCCCAGGTTAAGCACGGTGTCCATCATGCCCGGCATCGAGAACTTTGCGCCGGAGCGGACCGAGACTAAAAGCGGGTCTTTTGCGTTGCCGAGCTTCTTGCCCATCGCCTTTTCGAGCTTTGCCAGGTTGTTTGCCGTCTCCTTCTCGACGTCCTTGGGGAGCTTGTTGCCGGACTTGGTGTAAATGCCGCAGACCTCGGTGGTGATGGTGAAGCCGGGCGGGACCGGTACGCCCGCGTTGGTCATCTCAGCCAGGCCCGCGCCCTTGCCGCCGAGCAGGTCCTTCATCTTGCCGTTGCCGTCGGCCTTGCCGTTGCCGAAGAAATACACGTACTTTTTTGCCATGTCAAACCCTCCTTTAAAGTTTGGTACCAAAAGCGTTAATCTATATCATCCGGTTATCAAAAATCGGTTCGGTATATTTATGTAGGGGCCGACCCGCGTGTCGGCCCTTTCTTTGTTGTCGTCCTGAGCGAAGTCGAAGGACCCACATTTGACCTTAGCCTTTAAGACTAACTGTGGATTCTTCACTTCGTTCAGAATGACAAACAAACTACTGAGATTGCCGCGTCGTCCCCGCCACAAAACGGCGGGGTCTCCTCGCAATGACAGCGTGCTCTTTTACACCACTATCTTCTTCAAATCAGCAAGCCCGTAGAACATCCCCGCCAACAGGCTGAGGAGCGCGAGGCGGTTGTTCTTCAGCGCCTCGTCCTTGTCCATCACCATCACGTCGTCGAAGAACCTGTCCACGGCGGGGCGTATGGCGGCAATGGCGCCGAGCGCGTCTTCGTAGCGCCTCGCCGCGAGCATCGAGGCCACGTCGTCCTTTATGCCGTCGTATGCGGCGTGCAGCTCTTTCTCTGCGGGCTCTTTTAAAAGCCCCTCGTCGAGCGCGCCCGAATAGCCCTCCGGTATGATGTTGGCCACGCGCTTGAACGCCGTTATGAACGGGGCGAAGCCCACAGCCTTCCTGAAGTTAGAAAGCGCCACCACGCGTTCTTTGGCGTATATTATGTCGTCGAACTCACGCGCAAGTACCGCGTCCACGGTGTCGTACTCGAAGCCCTCGGAGGTAAGCTGGTTGGCAGCCCTTTGACGGAAGAAGTCGAGGATGTCGGCTTCGAGGGCCGCCGCATCCGCTTTCACCTTCAAAAGCCCTACCGACTTGCCAATCAGCGCCTTCAGGGATACGGACAACCCGCCGCCGTATATCATCGCTATTATGCCTAAGGCCTGGCGCCTGAGCGCGTAAGGGTCCTCGGAGCCTGTGGGCGGCTTTCCCGCAGAGAATATGCCCGCCACGGTGTCCATCTTGTCCGCTATGGACACGGCGGTGCCCACCTTCGTGGACGGCACAGAATCGCCTGAGAAGCGGGGCATGTAGTGCTCGGTTATGGCCCTGGCCACGTCTTCGCTTTCCCCTTGCCTGCGCGCGTATTCACCGCCCATGACCCCTTGCAGGCTTGCGAACTCGTACACCATGCTGGTAGCAAGGTCGGCCTTGCAGAGGTGCGCCGCCCGTGTTGCCGACTTGGTCACCGCGTGGTCTTTGTATAGTGTATCGGCCACGTATTCGGCAAGGCGCGTCACCCGTTGAATTTTATCGTGTACGGTGCCCAGCTTCTCCTGGAACACTACCTTCTTGAGGCCCTCCACGCGCTCGTCCAGGGTGTGCTTCATGTCCTCGTCGTAGAAGAACCTCGCGTCGGACAGCCTCGCACGAAGTACCCGCTCGTTGCCTGCCCTGACAACCTCCATGTCACGTGCC
>Ga0334722_10001422_pt1 | contig 29930 bp, 25 predicted proteins | sample C3_bottom_MG_FD_207210 | JGI IMG/M metagenome (GOLD analysis project Ga0334722, IMG submission 207210) | Sediment microbial communities from Yellowstone Lake, YNP, Wyoming, USA - C3_bottom | ecosystem: Environmental > Aquatic > Freshwater > Lake > Sediment | place: USA: Wyoming | collected... | reverse complement strand
TAGCCGAGAGCCAGATTGTAAATCTTTCTCTGGTACAGCGTCACCAGCCGGTTAAAGGCCTGATGGTCCCCCTGGCGGAAGGCGCGGACAAGTTCGGGTGCTTCTCGGTATGGCATCGTGATCCGCTTGCCCCAAAGGACCAGGGCCAATTTTCTGTATGTTGTTAAGACAAGCCACCGGAGAAAAAGTTCCCGACAAAGTGGATGAAGCTGCATCTTATCGAATTAAACAAAAAAAGGGCCAAAAGAACAACAGGAAAGCGTGGTGATCCGTGGTACAGTGCTTTTGGGGCTTTGGTTGAAAGAATTTCCTTGATTGGGTATCTTGCTTTTCTGTGCAGGCCCTGAGTTCTTGTTCACTTTTCGCGGGATTTTTCCATGATAGAAAAAATTGTAAATGACCTGAAAAACATCTTTGTTTTCAAGGAGACCACCCAGATCGGGGATATTGTCCTGATCGTGGCTGAACGGATCATGTATGCCCTGGTCACCGGGATCGAGAGGGATTATGCCAAGAAAGAGGAATGGTGGCAGGTGAGCCTGCAGTTGTTGACCATTCCCCCGCAGAAGGTAGCTTGGACTCTGCGGACGCCGCAGTTCACCGGCCAGGAATTATTCACCATGGGTGGCGAGGAACGGTTTATCAAGGCTATTGATTTCGGCGGGGGCGGAGAGTTGGCGCAGAAGAAAAGCGACGGACAGATCGGACCTGGGAAAAAGAAAAAGCCATTTCTTACGGTAATCAAGTAGAAAGGCGGTTGGCGGGTCAGGCGCTCTTGCGGCAACCGTTCATGACAAAAAAGTTTTCAACCCTCTCCATCATCTGCTGGTAACACTGGGGGCAATAGCCGTGCGAGAGCTGCGTCCCGGATCTGGCCGCCTGTTTGGCCCAGCCCTTGGGGTTCTTTGTTTTGTGGCAGACGCAGCAGATTACTTGCATGATCGGTTCCTCGTTGTCCTTTGGCTAACAGATCGGGATAGTTTCGGAAAAACTTGACGGAAATTTAAGGATGAGCATGGCCAGGCCCGGAGGAGAAAGAGAGATCATCGCCCGTATCCGCCAGGCAGCCGGGAGTTCGGACGATCTTCTGGTCGGGATCGGCGATGACTGCGCGGTGTACAAAACGCCCCCGGACCGGGTCAGCCTGGTCACCACCGATACCATGGTGGAAGGGGTGCATTTTGATCTGGCTTGGCATCCTCCCCTTGAACTGGGCCGGAAGGCGGCCTCGGTCAATATCAGCGATATCGCGGCCATGGGCGGTCTGCCCCGATTCGCCTTGCTTTCTCTGGCTTTGACTCCGGCTTTCGGGAGCCAGTGGCTGGATGCATTCCTGGCCGGTTTTCTCGCCGTGCTGGCCGAGCATGGGGTTGTGCTGATCGGCGGGAATACGGTGCAGAGCGGGCATGAGGCCGTGCTTTCCGTCACGGTGCTCGGGGAGGTGGCCGAGGCAGAGCTGATTACCAGAAAGGGCGCTCGGATTGGGGATGTGGTTCTGGTCAGCGGTTTTCTGGGAGAGGCGGCGGCGGGCCTGGCCTTGTGTCGGTTGGGGCGTGCGCAGGATTCCGGCTGGCAGACCCTGATTGCCGCGCATTTGGACCCTGTGCCTCAGGTGGCTTTAGGCAGGGCGCTGGCTGCAAGCGGTATGGTCCATGCCATGCAGGATCTTTCCGACGGCCTGGCCACGGATCTCGCCCATATCTGTGCTGAGAGCGGGGTCGGGGCGGTGGTGACGGCGGAGAAGACCCCCCTTTCGCCGGTTCTGCGTAAAGCTGCGGAACTCTGCGGGCAGTCGGCCCTTGACTGGGCTCTTTCCGGGGGGGAGGATTACCAGTTGCTGCTCACGGTAGGCGAACAGCAAGCGGCGGGGCTGTGCAGTTTGATCCGGGAGCAAACCGGCAGGGAACTCTTCGTGGTGGGCCGCATTGTCGAGGGACACGGCGTTTTTCTTGAAGAGGCGGGCCAGCGCCGGGAGATCAGTTATCGAGGCTATGAGCATTTCAGGTAGCGGCTCAGAGGCGGCACATCCTCCGGCAGCATTTACCTTGCGGATCACCGTTGCCCCCGAGGATGTCGGCACGGCCTGCGAGCTGATTGCGGCTCGTGCCGGGCTTGCCAAGAGCCGGGTCAAAGACGCCATGTGCAAGGGGGCGGTCTGGCTGACCGGGAAAAGGGGCGGGCGGAAACGGCTGCGCAAGGCAACTGCGCAACCGGAGCCAGGCGAGGTGCTTGACTTGTATTACGATGCGCGGCTTCTCGCGGTGAAACCTCCGGTGGCCCGGTGTCTGCACGATGCCGGGCAGTACAGTGTCTGGCTGAAACCCGCCGGGCTGCTTGCCCAGGGGACGGATTACGGCGATCACTGTTCGCTGGTTCGCCAGGTAGAGGTCCATTTCCGGCTGAAGCGGCCTGTCCTGCCCGTGCACCGGCTTGACCGGGAGGCGGCTGGCCTGATGATCCTGGCCCACAGCAAGACGGCGGCGGCCAAGCTTTCCAAACTCTTGCAGGACAGCGCCATTGACAAGCAGTACCGGGTGACGGTGGTCGGTTGTCCCAGCCCGGAGCAGGGGGTGATCGAGCTGCCCCTGGACGGCAAGCCCGCCATCACCCGATATACCCTTGCTTCCTATGACCAGGCCAGCGACACCTCTGTGGTCGAAGTCACTCTCAAGACCGGACGTCTGCATCAAATCCGCCGCCACTTTGCCATGCTCGGCCATCCCGTTCTCGGCGATCCGAAGTATGGGGTCGGGAACAAAAACAGCACCGGCATGGAGCTTGTCGCCCATCGGCTCGCCTTCCGCTGCCCCTTCACCCGGAAAAAGGTGCGCCTCAGCCTCGACGAGCAGGGCGGGAAGGTTATTTCTTAGGATTCGGGGCGAGGGGCTTGAGTGAGGGAGTGCCGCCCATGAACCGCATCTGCTGCTGAATATGCCAGGCCCGTTCGCTGATGTAGCTGGAGGGGCGAACGGCGTTTGAGCGCAGGGGACTGGGCAGGATTGCTGCCAGGATGGCGGATTCCCCGCTATTCAGCCTGGCGGCAGGCTTGTGGAAATAGGCCTGGCTGGCAGCCTCGATCCCGAAGATGCCTGGGCCGAACTCCACTATGTTAAGATAGACCTCAAGGATGCGCCGTTTGGGCCAGAGCCCTTCGAGCAGCAGGGTGAAATAGACCTCCAGCCCTTTGCGGAGAAAACTTCTTTCCGGCCAGAGGAAGAGATTCTTGGCAACCTGCTGGGAGATAGTGCTTGCTCCATGCACCCGCCGTCGGTGTTGGTTGTGTTCCCAGGCCTTTTCCATGGCCTCAAAATCAAAGCCCATGTGACTGAAAAATTTCTGGTCTTCCGAGGCGATCACTGCCAGGGGCGCGTAAGGGGAAATGCTTCCCATGTCGACCCAACGGTAGCGGAAACGGTACTCCTTGTCTTTCTCCCACAGGGAGGCAACCTGACGCTGGATCATCAGGGAACTGCATGGCACCGGCACCCAGCGGAAGAGGATGGTGATCGCCATGGTCCCGGCGATTCCGAGGATAAACCATCGGAAAGCCAGGCGGCACAATGAGCGGAGGCGACGGGAAAATTCTGTCTTTTCGCGGGGTAGGTCTTTGGGAGGCATCGACGGCGGGTTTCCTTGGAGCGCAGCCTGCTTCAGGCGTTGCTCTCCTGCTCAAGCGCGGCAGGAGGCGGCGCCGTGATACTGCTGATGATTTTTTCCTCGGTCTTTGAGAAGCCGCTCACAATGGACATGATCACCGCAGCCAGATAGGGGATCGACTGGACCAGCAGGACCATGATCCAGACCAGCAGATCCGCAGTTTCCGACCCTTGCGAGACCACGACGCAGACGGCGGCGAGCCAGAGGGCGATCATGATCAGGGCTTCTTCCCTGGCGGATTGCAAGGCCTGCAACAGGGCATGACGCCGGGCTCGTTTCGGGGTTCGGAAAAACGGGATATCCTTGGTGGTAAAACCAAGGAGAATCGCACGGGAGATGGTGTGGGACAGGGACAGGCCCGCCAGGGCCGAGGCAAGGGTCTGCCCGCCTGTGGCGCCGACCCTGGTCCGGTAGAGGTAAATCATCTTGCCCACCTTGAAAACAAAGAGGGTGAGCGGCATGATCGACAGGATTACCAGGGGCGGGTCAACCTGGAGCGGGAAATAAACCATGCCTAAGGACCAGCCCAGGGCGGCAACGGTGAAAAACAGGTTCAGGCTGTCCGCCAGCCAGGGTATCCAGCCCGCGACAAAATGATACCGTTGCCCCTTGGTGAGGGCGGTCTCTTTGCCCAAGAGCAGGGCCTTGGCATGCCGCCGCAGGATCTGCACTGCCCCGTAAGCCCAGCGGAATCGTTGTTTCTTGAAATCGATGAAGGTGTCCGGCATCAACCCCTGGCCATAACTCTTGGAAATATAGGTGGCTTCATAGCCGCGCTCAAAGATTTTCAGGCCCAGTTCCGCATCTTCGGTGATGCACCATTCCGCCCAGCCCCCGACCTCTTGCAGCACGGATTTGCGGACCATGGTCATGGTGCCGTGCTGGATGATGGCGTTGCGTTCGTTGCGGGTCAGCATGCCGATATAGAAAAATCCCTTGTATTCCGCGTAGCACATGGCCTTGAACAGGTTTTCCCCGTCGTCCCGGTAATCCTGGGGCGCCTGGGCAATGGCCAGGGATGGCTTGGCAAATTGGGGGGCCATGTCCTTGAGCCAGTCCGGGGTTACCATGTAATCGCTGTCAATGACCGCCAGAATTTCAGCCTCCGGCGCGGTTTTTTCCAGGGCGAAATTCAGCGCTCCGGCCTTGAATCCGGCCAGCGGGGCCACATGGAAGAAACGAAACTTTGGTCCCAGTTTCTGGCAGTGGGCCTCCACCGGTTGCCAGACCGCAGGATCCTTGGTGTTGTTGTCGATGACCAGGACTTCGTAGCGGGGATAGTCCAGTTTGGCCAGGGCGTTTAAGGTCTCGATCAGCATTTCGGGCGGTTCGTTGTAGGCCGGCACCTGGACGGAGATCATTGGCAGCTGGTCATCTTCCAAGTGCTGCGGGACAAATGGGCGGCGCCACTGGGAGAGCCAGGTTGCCTCCGCCCATTCATGGGCCTCGGCCAAGAGAACCACCACCACCCCGATCATGCCGATCACCATGAGAATGCCGATGAGGATGGTGGTTGGGTTCAGGTACTGTCTGGTGTAGGTGTAAACGATCCACACCGCCCCGGTGGCGGCGCCGAAGGCAATGGTGGCAAGAAAGCTGCGACCGCGGTTGCGCAAGGTTTTGCTGTCGATCAGGAGAAAGGCGAAGGTGATGATGGCGATTATCGCGGAGATTCCGGCCAGCATTCGCCATTCCGGAATCCTGACAATGGGTTCGGTAAAGGGAAATTTTGGTTGGCGGTTGACGTCGTATACGCCCCAGTAAGCGCCCACCGAGCCCTCACTGCCTTGTTTCCAGGGTTGGTCAAAGGCCTCCATCACATAGTAGGTGTATTTTTCCTGTTCGGCCTTGGCCAGAAATCGGCGGAGAAAGATGGCCTCGTTCGCGGGGGAGGCCACGGCGAGTTGACGGGTTCTGCCATTGCTGGGCCAGCCCACCTCGCCGATGATCACCTGCTTGTCCGGGAATTTTTGCTTCAGCATGTTCATGTGCTTGACAATGTAATTAATGGAATCGGCCATTTCCACGCCTTCCCAGTAGGGCAGCATGTGGGTGGCGATGTAGTCCACGTGCTCGCCGAGCTCCGGATATTTCATCCAGATATGCCACGGTTCTGCCGTGCTCACCGGAACCTCAACCTCCTTCTGCACACGGTCGAGGTAGGCGATGAGCTGTTCCGGGGTCAGGTCGCCCCGGAGGAGCGCCTCATTGCCGATGATGACCCGGATCACGTTCTTGGGGTTTTCCTGGGCGACCTTGATGGCGGTCTCGATTTCCGCCTCGTTTTTTTCAAGATCGCTGGTCAGCCAGGCGCCGAGGGTCACGTTGAGCCCGTGTTTACGGGCCAGTCGGGGAATCTCCGCCAGGGAGCCTTCCTGGGTATAGGTTCTGACCGCGTGGGTTTTCTTGGCCAGCAGGGCCAGATCCGCGTCGATCTCCTCCTCGGTGGGCAGGATGTGGTCTATGGCGCTCTGCTCCTCGCGGAAGGGCGAGAAGGAAAAGCCCTGGATGCGGTTGGGCCAGCGGGGTTCCTGTCCCGGCTGGTTGACAGAAGCCCAGATGCTGCTGGAAATAACCGCGATCGCTATGGCAATGAGGATGTTTGCCCTGGTCATATGGTTCTCTTGTTTAGGAAACGTTTCTGTTGGCGCACAGGCCGCGGGCTTTTTCGCTGCCCGGCGTTTTGTCCGGTCTTTGAGAAGATGTGCGGGGATAAACCCATTTTTTGAATACGCGTATGGAGAAAAGTGCTGGAAATTACGCCATGAATAGAACCAGTATATACGTCCGAAGGGAGCTGCTTGTCAATCCCGTTCGTGGGCGGGATGGTTTTTTTCTGCTCTGCGCCGGATCTCTGTGGATTATCCGCGAAAAACGGAGATCATCCATGCGTGGAAAAGAGCTGGCTGCAACCCTGGCTTCAGACGGGCCTTGGTATTCTTCTATGGTATGCCCCTAAATATGTTATGATGTCCGGGTTTGTTCCTGATGCCGTCTGCCCTTGGAGATACGGTTCATGTCCTTTCAGATTGAAACCACCTTTGCCCCTGCCGGTGATCAGCCGGCAGCCATCGATCTCCTGTGCCGGGGACTTACGGAAGGGCTGCAGCACCAGGTTTTGCTTGGGGTCACCGGCTCTGGCAAGACCTTCACCGTGGCGCAGGTTATCGCCAAGACAGGCCGTCCGGCCCTGGTCATGGCCCCCAACAAGACCCTGGCGGCCCAGCTCTATTCGGAGTTCAAGGAGCTGTTTCCCACAAACGCGGTGGAGTATTTCGTCAGCTACTACGACTACTACCAGCCCGAGGCGTACATCCCTTCGTCGGACACCTATATCGAAAAGGATTCCGCCATCAACGAGGCCATCGACAAGATGCGCCATTCCGCCACCAGGGCGCTGCTCACCCGGCGGGACGTGATCATCGTGGCCTCGGTTTCCTGCATCTACGGCCTGGGCTCCCCGGAGGAGTACCAGAACATGCATCTTTTTCTCAAAGAGGGGGAAGAGTATCCCCTGGAGGAGATGCGGCGGAGGCTGGTGCACATGCTCTATGAGCGCAACGATCTCTCCTTTCACCGCGGCACCTTCCGGGTGCGGGGCGATGTGCTGGAGATTTTTCCGGCCTACGAGGAGGATCGCGCCGTGCGGGTGGAGTTTTTCGGCGACACCATCGAGGCGGTCAGCATTATCGATCCCCTGCGCGGCAAGGGGCTGGAACGCTTCTCCGAGCTCACCGTTTTCCCGGGCAGCCATTTTGTCACCTCAAAGGATCGATTGCAGCGGGCCACGGCCACCATCAAGGAGGAGTTGCAGGAGCGGCTCGCCTTTTTTTATGCCCACAACCGGCTGGTCGAGGCCCAGCGCCTGGAACAGCGCACCATGTTCGATCTGGAGATGCTCCAGGAACTGGGCTATTGCCACGGGATCGAGAATTACAGCCGCCATTTTACCGGCCTGGCGCCTGGGGAGCCGCCGCCCACCCTGCTGGACTATTTTCCCCCGGATTTTATCCTGTTTGCCGACGAATCCCACGTGACCATCCCCCAGGTGCGGGGCATGTACCGGGGGGACCGCTCCCGCAAGGAAACCCTGACCGAGTTCGGCTTCCGCCTGCCATCCGCCCTGGATAACCGGCCCCTGATGTTTGACGAGTTCGCGGCCCGGATACCCCAGGCCGTCTATGTCTCGGCAACCCCAGGGGATTTCGAGCTGGAGATGGCCGCCGGGCGGGTGGTGGAACAGCTGATCCGACCCACCGGGCTTCTGGACCCGCCGATTCTGGTCCGGCCGGCAACCAATCAGGTGGATGATCTGCTCGAAGAGATTCGGCTCCGGGAGGAGCGCGGGGAGAGGGTGCTGATCACCACCCTGACCAAGCGGATGGCCGAGGATCTCACCGAGTATTACGAAAAACTCGGGGTGCGGGTGCGTTATCTGCACTCCGACATCAAGACCATGGAGCGCATGGAATTGATCCGCGATCTGCGCCTCGGGGAGTTTCAGGTGCTGGTGGGAATCAATCTTCTCCGCGAGGGGCTGGATATCCCCGAGGTCTCGCTGGTGGCGGTTCTGGACGCCGACAAGGAGGGCTTTCTGCGCAGCGCCCGCTCGCTGATTCAGACCTGCGGTCGGGCCGCCCGCAATGTGCAAGGCATGGTGATCCTCTATGGGGACCGGATCACCGACTCCATGCGCCAGACCATCGATGAAACCGAGCGGAGGCGGGCCATTCAGGCGGCTTACAATCAAGCCCATGGCATCACTCCGGAGAGCGTGCAGTCGCGGATCAAGGATCTTATGGATACGGTGTATGAAAAGGACTATGTTACCGTAGAATTGGAAACCGGAGAGACCGGGCAGAAATATGCTTCGCTGGCTGAACTGCGCCGGGAGATGAAGGCCCTGGAAAAAGAAATGCTTGCCGCGGCCAAGGAACTTGCCTTTGAGGACGCGGCTGCCCTGCGTGACCAGCTCAAGAAATTGAAGGAAATGGAACTTGCATGGCTGTGAAAAAAAGTTTTTTTTATAGATTCTTGCTGGCCGTGGTGCCGTGGCTCTATGCCGGGGTGAGTCGGTTGCTTTTTGCCACCTGCCGGGTTCGGGTGCATGGAGGTGAAAACCTGGAACGCTGCGAGTCGCAAGGCAGGTGTGTCGCGGTGTTCTGGCATTACAGCGTGTTCCCCATTATTGCCTTGAACCGTGGCCGGGACCGGGGCTGGGCCGCCATGGTCAGCGCCAGTGCGGATGCCGAATTCGTCGCCCGGATTCTTGCCCGCCAAGGGGTTGTCTCTGTGCGTGGCTCCCGGAACCGGGGCGGGCTTTCCGCGCTCAAGGGGTTGATCGGTTTGATGTGCCAGGGCTATAATGCGGTGATCGTTGCCGATGGCTCCCATGGGCCGGCGAAGGCAATGCAGGCCGGAGCCATCCTGCTCGCAAGCAAAAGTACGGCGCCCATCCTGCCCATGGCGCTGGCGGCGGACCGCTACTGGGTGTTTCGCAGCTGGGACCGCACCCTGCTGCCCAAGCCGTTCGCCCGGCTCGATCTCTGGTACGGCGAACCCATGACCGTGCCGGAAAAAGCCGGGGCGGAAGAGATCGAGCGATGTCGTTTGGAGATGGAGCAGCGGCTTAATGGTCTGTATGCCCAAGCGTGGGCGGAGCTTGGCAAGGACGGCCATGATGGAGTCTAGTTGTATTATGGGCCGGGGAGTTCTTTTTTATGGCGCATAATCTGAAGAACAGAAGCCTCCTGGCCGGTTTTTTTCTGTTGGTCGTTACGGCCATCGGAACCTCGGGGTATTACCTGCTGGGGTATCTGGCGCATGGCCACCCCCTGTGGGCGCTGGGCGATTGTTTCTACATGACGGTCATCACCCTCACCACCGTGGGCTTCGGGGAAATCCTTGACCTGGCCAACGTGCCTGGGGCCAGGCTTTTCACAATCTTCATCCTCTTGAGCGGTCTGGGGCTTGCCGCCTACTTTGTTTCGACCCTCACCGCCTTCCTGGTTGAAGGCGAACTCACCAATGTGTTCTGGAGAAAAAAGATGGCGCAGCAGATTCGTAAACTTTCCGGTCATATCATTGTCTGCGGGGTGGGGCGCATCGGTTGTTCCATCATGGAGGAGTTGCACCGGACCCATACCCCCTTTGTGGTCATCGATCCGGATGAGCAGCGGATTCGGAAGCTGCAGGAGCAACTCGGCGATTTTCCGGCGGTGGTTGGGGATGCGACCCATGCGGGGTATCTGGAGGAAGCGATGGTGATCACGGCCAAGGGCGTGATCTCCACTTTGAGTGATGACAAGGACAACCTGTGCGTGGTGGTGACCTGTCGGCAGCTCAATCCAAGGCTGCGCATCATTTCAAGCTGCAAGGATGCCGAATTTGCCGGCAAGCTCGAGCTGATCGGGGCCGAGGTGGTGATGCCCAACGCCATCGGCGGACTGAGGATCGCTTCCCAGATGCTGCGGCCCCAGGTGGTGGGGTATCTTGATCTCATGCTGCGGGACAAGAATTGTCCGGTCCGCATTGCGGATGTCACCCTTGCCGAGCGGTCGGACCTGATCGGTAAGCCGCTGAGCGCGATCAATTTTGATGATTTCGGACCGTTGCTGGTCATGGCCATTATCCGCAAGGACACTCCATATCCTCTGTATAACCCGCAACGGTCGGTCGGGTTGCAGGAGGGCGATACCTTGGTGGTGCAGACAGATATCGATTCTCTGGAGCGGTTCCGGCGACTGCATGCTTGAGCGAGCGGAGGGGAGGGGCGGAGCATGTGCCGGGTGCGGCGTGGAGAGAAAAAATGGGGTGAGGGACATGCGTCCCCACCCCATTTTTTTGTAGTTGAAGCCCCGAAAGGGCTTGTTTTCGTTTAGGCCAGTTGTTTCAGGATGGACTCGGTTACTGCCTTGATGGATGTGGAGCCGTCCACGGAGATCACTTTGGCGCCGCCAGCTTTCTTGAAGTAGTTGACCGCGGCCATGGTGCCGGTCTTGGTGTCGTAGTAGATGTCATGCCGTTTGTTGATGGCATCTTCGTCCTGGTCGTCGGCCCGGGCGCTCAAGTCGCCGCCGCACACCCGGCAGACCAGCTTGCCGTCTTTTTCCACCGGTTTGATGGCATCGAAGGCGATGTGGTTGGGGTGGTTGTTGTCGTTGGCGCAGAGACGGCGGCCCATGATCCGTTCCTTGGCGATCTGGCGGTCCAACAGGATCTCCACCACATAGCTCAGCGGCATATCCGCTTCTTTCAGCGCTTTGTCAAGCGCCTCGGCCTGAGCCAGAGAGCGGGGGAAGCCGTCCAGAAGCCAGCCTTTGGCTTTGGATTTTTTCAGGGTCTCAAGGACCATGGGGATAGTGATCTCGTCGGGAACCAGATCGCCGCGCTCGATGAAGGCCTTGGCCTTCATGCCCAACTCGGTGCCGCCCTTGATGTGCTCGCGGAAGATGGCGCCTGATTCAATGTGGTTGATATTGTACTTGTCTTTGACAATGGCGCCCTGGGTGCCCTTGCCGCTTCCATTTGGTCCGAAAGCCAGAATGTTTACCGCCATGACGATTCTCCTTTATCAATACAGTGTATGTTGGCGGGAACGCCTGATGCGCCCCGCTCCATGGACATGAATGAGTATTCACTCAAGGAAGAAATAGCTGATGACTATATACCAAAAAAATGATTGGGGCCAGAAAAAATATTTCTCCAGGGAAGATCGAGGGGGCGTGGGCGAGGCGGTTGTCGCGTTGGCAGAGAGGCGGAGCGGATCAAGGCTCGGCAAGGCTCGGCAGGAATCCTTGCCGGAGAAAATCTAAGGGGCAGCGGTTCAGCTTGCGTTATGTAACGCGCAGAATTCTTTAATCAGCAGTTTACGGGCGACAAGTTCCAGCTTGAAATAAAAAGGGCTTTGCATGAGGATCTGTATGGCTTTTTGCTGGGTCATGGCATTCACCTTCCTTGGGAATGGTTGTTCAGGTCATTTGCTTATCTCATCGGAGGTTTTGCGGGAAAACTTGATTGTGGAAAACGAAAGGGCGGTGAGGCCTCGTGGGGGAAAAAGATTGCCTTTGCTTTGATTGCTTTTCTTACTCGTTGATACCATTGAAAAAATACAGCATAATAGCTAATACAATAATATTGTGTCCGGGCCGGAGTAACTTCAGGGCTGGCAAGGCAGGGGAATCGTCGGGGGCTGCATGCAAAAAATTTTTTTCGCCGTTTTCATGTTGGTCATGATTCTGTGCATCGGCACCTCCGGATACATGCTGATTGAAAACGGTTCTTTTCTCGACAGCCTGTACATGTCGGTGATCACCATCACCACGGTGGGCTACGGGGAGATAATCCCCTTGAGTCCGGCGGGACGGGCTTTCACCATCTGTCTTATCCTGGTCGGGGTCGGCTTTGTCCTCTATCTGGTGGGCGAGGTCACGGAGTCCATGGTTGAAGGGGGCTTGCGGAAAATCATGGGGAGGAACAACATGGAAAAGCGGGTGGCGGCCTTGAAAGACCACTACATTGTCTGCGGCTTTGGCCGGATCGGCAAGGTGATCTGCAAGAATTTCAAAGAAAGCAAACTCCCCTTTGTCATCGTGGAAAGCGATCCCCAGGAGGTGCAGAAGATCGATGAACTCGGCTATCTGGCCCTGCTCGGCAACGCTTCCAGCGACGAGATGCTGCTTAAAGCCGGGATCAAGGAGGCCAAGGGGTTGATCGCCGTGGTCTCCTCCGACGCGGAAAATGTCTATATCATTCTTTCTGCCAGGGGGCTCAAGGCCGATCTTTTCATCATGGCCCGTTCCAGCGGGGCGGAAGGCTCGGAGACCAAGCTGTTGCGGGCAGGCGCCGACAAGGTGATTTCCCCGTATTTCATCGGGGCTCACCGCATGGCCCAGCTTGTCGTGCGGCCAACGGTGGTGGATTTTCTCGATCTCACCGTGCATGGCGGGGAGCTGGGTTTGCGCCTCGAAGAGCTGCGGGTTTCCGGGCATTCAGCTCTTGCCGGCAAGAGGTTGATGGATTCGGGGCTTCGCAAGGAGTATGACCTCATCGTCGTCGCCATCAAGAGGGAAGGGGGGGAGATGCAGTTCAACCCCAAACCGCAAACCCTTATCCTGCCCGGAGACATCCTGGTCGTGCTTGGCGAACATGAGCATATTGCTGCGCTGGAAAAGCAGCTATGATGACACTCGTTGTGATATAGTGTAACCATTGGCAGCATGGCCGCGGTTGAAGATTTTTTTTTACTGGCCGATAGGGTAAGGGAAAGGGGCTTTTAACCTGTTTTTTCATTCTTTCGTGGGTGGCAGGCGCAATGGCAAGTGAAAAGCTTTTCAAAGGCGGGGTTGAGATCCAGAATGGCGCTTTTATTCTGAGGGTCACCAAGGACCGTCTCCAGGCCGTTGTTACTCCCAAAGACGCCAAAATGGGAGCGCAACTGGACCACGGCCTGCTCCAGAAGGAACTTGCCGAGAACGGGATTGTCGGCGGGGTGTTGCCAACCCCGGAGTCGGCTGGCGGCGGATCGTTTCTTGTGGCCAAAGGGGTTCCTCCGGCTCCTGGCGATAACGCCAGGGTGAAAATGCATGTCAAGCCCGCCATCCCTGGCCCGCAAAAAACAGACCCGGATAAAGACCAGGTGGATTACCGCGAGCTCGGCAGTATCGTCAATGTTGCCAAAGACAGGCTGTTGTTGGAGAAAGTCGCGCCCAGTCTGGGCAAGGCCGGCCAGGATGTCTTCGGGGTCGGCATTCCGGCCAAGCCGGGAAAGGACAGCAAGCTCAAGTATGGCAAAGGGGTCACTCTCTCGCCTGACGAGATGAAGATTTTTGCCGCCCTTGACGGCAAGTTCGTCATGTCAGATGGCAAGCCCACGGTCTTTGGCGAACATTCCATCACCGGCGACGTGGATATGAAGGTGGGAAACATCGTTTTTGGCGGCTCCAAATTGACGATCAGCGGCGAGGTGCTTCCCGGCTTCAGCGTCAAATGCCGGGGGGATATCTGGATCGGGCAGGGGATCAGCAATTCCGCAGTCATGGCCGGTGGCTCCCTGACCGTTGTCGGCGGAGTTGTCGGCGAGGAGTCGAGGCTGCGGGCCAAGGGCGACATCACTGTTGAATTCGTGGAGAATGGTCCCAGGCTCGAAACGGCGGGCTATCTCCGGGTCAATGATGTGCTCCTGCAAGCGCAGGCCAGTATTGGCAAGGATGTGATCGCCTGCCAGGGGAAGGGAACGATCATCGGCGGTAAGATTGTTGCCGCGGGCTCCGTGCATGTCAAGGAGCTGGGGTGCGAGGCCGAGGTGATCACCGAGGTCTGCGTAGGCCTTGTTCCCTCTCTGCAAATGAAAAAACAGAAAATTGACGAGGAACTCGGCCTGTGGTCGGATCGGCTGAACGAGGTCATCAAGAACATCAGCGCCCTTGAGAAGATAAAGAAAGAACTGGCCGGGAAATTTCCAGAGGACAAAAGCACCCTGCTGGCCAAGTGCAAGACTTTCATGCCTAAGGCCATGGATAAGGTCACTCTCCTGACCGAAGAAAACAAGGCGCTGGAGGTGGAACTTGAGCAGATGGTGAACGAGATGGTGTATGTCTATGGCCACCTCTTCCCCGGGGTGGTGGTGAAGATAGGCCCCCTGGCCCGAACCATCACTCTTGAGGAAGAGCAGTCGGTTATTTATTTCGACAAGGAAACCCACCAGATTCTGGTGCGGAAGATGAACCGCGATGAACGCGACGCCATGCCGACCTGATTGTAACTGCCCAGTAGCACCGCATCTGCTTCGCAGTCTCGCTGTGCTCGCTTAGCTGTCATCGACCTGCTCATGTGCATAGCACACTTCGCAGGTCTCTTCCGCGCATCTGCGGCAGCAGCGAAGCGGCGCTGCTGAACAGTTACCTCCCGCGTGATTTTTATTTTTTTGCGGCTTCGAGAGGTACTTCAAGGTTATTTTCGCAGGATACCAACAGGCTGGAACTCTCCCCTACCCCGCTGGCAGCAGAGCCAGCATCTCCCGTACCGCCTGATCAAGCCCCACCAGAATAGCCCGCGCCATGACCGCATGGCCGATGCTCAGCTCCTCAATGGTGCCTAAGGCTGCCACCCGACGGGTGTTGAGGTAATTGAGGCCGTGGCCGGCATTCACCCGCAGGCCCATTTCGTAAGCCTCTTCCGCCGCCGTGGCGATGAGGGCGAATTCCTGGTCCCGCAGCTGTTCCGTGGCGGCGTCGCAGTAACGACCGGTATGGATTTCGACAAAGGTCGCTCCCACCTCGTGAGCCGCGTTGATCTGTCTGGAGTCCGGATCGATGAACAGGCTTACCGGAATTTTGGCCTTGCGCATCCGGGCGATGACCTCGTGCAATTTCTTCTTCTGCCCGGCCACGTTGAGCCCGCCTTCGGTGGTCAGCTCCTTGCGTTTTTCCGGAACCAGGGTGATCATGTCCGGCTTGATCTCCAGGGCGATGGCGATGATCTCCTCGGTTGCCCCCATTTCCAGATTGAGTTTGGTTTTTACGGTCTGCCTGAGCAGCCGTACGTCCCGATCCTGGATGTGGCGACGGTCTTCCCGAAGATGGACGACAATCCCTTGGGCTCCGGCCAGTTCGCAGATGCCCGCGGCCAGAACCGGATCCGGTTCGGCAATGCCCCGGGCCTGACGCAGGGTGGCGACATGATCGACATTGATGGCAAGACTGACCATTCCTCCTCTCCTTTCTTCGGTTAACAGTTGGCTCAAAAGCAGTTTTTCCCGTTCGGCCATGGCCCTGGCCTCACCGCGGGAGCGTTCGTGGTCAAAGCCCAGCAAGTGCAGCAGGCCGTGAATCAGGAGGATCGTCATCCGCTGGTGCAGGGTCACCCGGTCGGTCGCGGCTTCACGGGCTGCGGTGTCCAGGGAGATGATGACATCGCCGAGTAACTCCGTCGGCAGATGCTCCCCCCCTCCTTCCTGCATGGCAAAGGCCAGGACGTTGGTCGGCCCTTTTTTGTTGCGGTACTGCTCGTTGAGCTGTGCCATATCGGGATCGTCAACCAGCAGGATGCTCAGTTCGCTCCGAGAACAGCCACAGAGGGACAGCAGCCGTTCGGCCCGCTGCCGGAGTTGTTTCAGGCTGATGCTTGGTGGCGTGGCCGTCTGGCTGGTGAGGAGTACGGGCATGGTTTTCAGTGTTTCCTGGCGGTTGTCCGGCGGGGCGGCGGGAGTGTTTCCTTGTCGGCGTAAGCGCGGATGATCTCTTGCACCAGCCGGTGGCGGACCACGTCCACCTCGGAGAATTGGTTGAAGGATATCCCCCTGATATTTTTTAAAATTCTGCTGGCCTCGATGAGACCGGACTGTCTGCGGTCCGGCAGATCGATCTGGGTGATGTCCCCGGTGATCACGGCCTGGGAGTTGAAGCCCAGCCGGGTGAGAAACATCTTCATCTGTTCGTGCGTGGTGTTCTGGGCCTCGTCCAGGATGACAAAGGCATTGCTCAGAGTGCGACCGCGCATGAAGGCAAGGGGCGCGATTTCGATCAACCCTTCTTCGATCAGGTCCGCAACTTTACCCCGTCCCAGCATGGCGTTTAAGGCATCGTGCAGAGGGCGCAGGTAGGGGTTGACCTTTTGGGTCAGATCGCCGGGGAGAAAGCCCAACCGCTCCCCTGCTTCCACCGCTGGGCGGGCCAGGATGATGGAGCGGACCTGTTTGCTGACAAAGGCGGAAACCGCCATGGCCACGGCAAGATAGGTTTTGCCGGTGCCTGCCGGGCCGATGCCGAAAACAATGTCGTTGGTCCGGATATTGTCGATGTAGAGCTTCTGGTTGATGCTCTTGGGCGAGACCACCTTTTGCTCGGCGGTGATGTAGACCTTGTCGAGGAAAATTTCCTTGAGATTCGCCTTGGGCGCGGCCTGAAGGATGCGCAGGGCATAGGCGACATCCGAGGGATACACCGGGTAGCCTGCGCGGATCAGTTCCTGGAGCTTGGTAATGGCCGAGACCGCCAGTTCCACTTCGTGTTTTGGTCCATTCACGGTGAGCTGGCTGCCCCGCACCTGGATGGTGACTCCGGTTCCTTCCTCGATGGCGGCAAGGTTCTTGTTCAGCTCTCCGTAAACGAGCAGGGCGGTGTTGTTGTCGGCCAGGGTGATTTCGCGTTTGATCAACGAGAGGCTCCGCCTTTGCCGCGTTTAGCAAGTTCCTGGCTGATCATCTGCTGAAGATCCTTGATGTTGCGTTCCTTCAGGCGGTGGCCATTGACGAAAATGGTCGGGGTGCCCCGAACCCCGGCGAGCTGGGCGTCCGCCATGTCGCGCTCAAGAGCCTGCTGATTGACTGGCGCCTTGTAATCCTTGTTGAATCTCTCCAGATCAAGGCCAAGTTTTTTGGCCAGCTCTTTGTATTTTTCCTCGGAAAGGCTTTTCTGGTTTTCAAAAAGCAGATCATGATATTGCCAGAATTTGCCCTGGCGGTGGGCAGCCAGAGCGGCAAGGGCGGCGGATTGGGCCTGTTTGTGCATGGCCAGGGGAAACTGTTTGAAAACGATCTTGACCTCCTTGGGATGTTTGGCCAGCACTTCGTCAAACAGGGCGCCCACTGTGCTGCAATAGGGGCATTCAAAATCGCTGAACGCGACAATGACGATCGGGGCGTTTTCCTGCCCGAGAAACGGGGCGCCCTGGATATTGATCTGTACGGAGAAGTCCAGGCTGATGGTCTGGACGGTTTTGTTTTTGCTGCTGGTCAGGTGGATTTTGTCTGGGATGTTGGCCGCTTGCAAGCCCGAGGAGGCGATGCGGTCCATGGCCGGGTCAACGGCGATGGTGTCTTCCAAGGCGCCCTTGTCGGAATAAATAAAAAGCTTGCCGCCTTCGGCCAGGACAAAGGTCCATTTGCCGTCCAGTGAGGCGGCAATGTCCAGGGGAGCGGTCGGGGTCTTCAGGGTGTTGCTCACCTCCCAGTCTACTCCCCCGGCCTGGCAGGGCATCACTAAAATGAGGGTCGCGAAAATCATGGGCAAGCAGCCGAAAAAGCGTCGCTCTGTCATGGTCATTGTTTGTTCTCCTTGTTTGATAAGCAAAATGAAGCAGCCGATGCACACCTCGGGCAATTTCTCCTAAGTTGGAACCTGTCCGGAGGATACATTATAATGCCCGGAAAAATTACGCAAGGATCAGCAGGAGGCCCGGGGAAGAAATTTTCAGTCTGGGGATTTTTCTTACAGAAGCTCTGCCAGAAGAATGGCCAAATGCCGGACTTCGGGGCTCGCCGGATCACGGCCCAGACCCTGCTGAATGTGGATGAGGCAGCCTGAGCAGGTGGTTGTCACCGTATCTGGTGCGGCCTGTTTTATCCGGTTGAGCAGGCTGCTTCTGATTTTTTTCGCCAGCTCCGGTTGGGCCAGATGAAACAGGCCGCCCTGGCCGCAGCATTGCGGGCCGTTGGGGAGTTCGGCCAGGCGCAGGCCGGGGATGGCCCGGAGGATCTTTCTGGGCGGGTTGGTGATTTGGGCCGGAAACCGCAGGTGGCAGGGATCGTGGTAGAAAATGGTGCGGGCCTTGGATGAATCGACAAAGCGAAAAGCTGTATCAGCTTCCATGGCCTGCGTCACAAAGGTTGAAAATTCAAGCAGACGGTCGGCAAAAGTTTGGGCTCTTCCTTGCCATTCAGGGTCATCTGCAAGAAGTTCAGGGTAGCGGCGCAACTGGCTGTAGCAGGAAGCGCAGGAGGTCAGGATGGGCAGGGTGTTTCCGGCAAAGGCAAGGATATTTTGCCTGGCAAGGCGTCTGGCCGTACTGATGTCTCCGGCGTTTTCCGCGGCAAGCCCGCAACAGCATTGCTGTTGCGGCAAGAGCGGGGAATTGCCGGTAAACCTTGCTGCAATCCGCTCCGTTGCTGCACCGATTTCTCGATGCAGATGGGTGGCGTAACAACCGGGGAAAAAAGCCAGGACTGGAGGTGCGGATTTCCCTCCAGGGGTTTCAGGGAGGATAGGGGAGGCGGTTGGCCCCTCCGGCGGCAGGCCGAGGCGGAGTCGGAGACCGCTGTCGGCTGGCAGCCGGTCGAGCAGGGGCCGACCGAGGCTGGCGATTGTCGCCAGCAGGGCCGGGTTGGCTAGAGCCTTCCTGGCGATGGCCCTGAGCAAGACCTGGCATCCCGCTGTTTTCTCCAGCCGTTTTCGGGCGGCGATAAAGCGGGCGGGCGGGTCGAGGCCCCGTGAACACACGGAGCGGCAGGCCCCGCAGAGCAGGCATTGGGAAAGAATCTCCGCGTAGGCGGCTGAGGCCTGGGCCGGATCAAGCCGTTCCAGCAGATGCAGCCTGCCGCGGGCCGAAAGCGATTCCCGGCCATCCGAGGCCTGAAAGACCGGGCAGACTACGGTGCAGGCCCCGCATTTCGCGCACTGGGAGGCGTGTTCGGTCATGGCTTAGGCCAGAAGGTTATACTCGGTTCCGTCCGGTTGGTGATGGCTAAGTAAAAAGTTTGATATGCAGGTAAGTGAGCCTGCGAGACTCCGAGGCGCGGCGTGCTGTTGCGAACAAGGCCATACACACGGTATGCCGAATGAGCAAAAGTGCGCCGCAACGCAGCAGATCGGGCTTTTTGCGACGCCATCAGCGTTGCCACAGCAGATAGGCCTTGATGAACGGATCGAGGTTGCCGTCCAGGGTGCTGTCCACATTGCCCACTTCGAAATTGGTGCGGTGGTCCTTGATCAGCCGGTAGGGCTGCATCACATAGGAGCGGATCTGGCTGCCCCAGGCGATCTCCTTTTTCTCCCCGGCGATATCCTTGTGCTGTTCTTTTTGTTCAGCCCGCTCCTTGTCGTACAACCGGGACTTGAGCATCTTCATGGCCGTGTCTTTATTGCGGTGCTGGCTCCGTTCGTTCTGGCACTGAACCACGATGCCGGTGGGCAGATGGGTGATGCGGATGGCCGAGCTGGTCTTGTTGACGTGCTGGCCGCCTGCCCCGCTGGCCCGGTAGGTGTCGATGCGCAGATCCTTGTCGTTGATGTCCACCTGGATGTCGTCATCCAGCTCCGGAAAGACAAAAACCGAAGCAAAGGAGGTATGCCGCCGGCCGCTGGCATCAAAGGGAGAGATCCGCACCAATCGGTGGATGCCCATCTCCGAGCGCAGCAAACCATAGGCGTTATGACCGGTAATCATGATGGTCGCGCTCTTGACCCCGGCCTCGTCGCCGGGTTGCAGATCGAGCATCTCTGTGGGGAATTTTTTGGCCTCGGCCCAGCGCAGATACATGCGCAGAAGGATGCTCACCCAGTCCTGGGCCTCGGTGCCGCCCGCGCCCGCGTGGATGGTGAGCATGGCGTTGCTGGCATCGTGCTCGCCGGTGAACATGCACTCAAGCTCCACGGTCTCGACCCGTTCGAGCAGTGCATTCAGTGCCTGATCAACCTCCGCGAGGGTATCTTCGTCGCTTTCGGCCATGCCCATTTCGAGCAGGAGTTCCGCCTCTTCCAGTTCTGCCTGGGAGGCGTCCCAGCCTTCAACGATATTCTGGATCGCACCCTGCTCCCGCTGCACCTTCTGGGCGTTTTCCTGGTTGTCCCAGAAAGCCGGGGCCAGGGTGAGCTGCTCCAGTTCCTGCAACCGTTCTCGCTTGTGATCTACCTCAAAGATGCTCCTTCAGGGAGATGAGGCGCCCCTTGAGATCCTGGATTTTTTGCTTAAGTTCCGCAGACATGGTGTGTTCTCCTGAAGATGAAAGGTTAAAGGTGAAAGGCTAAAGGTTGAAAATCATACCTCGCGCCTTGGAGCTTTCTTCTTGCGCCTGTTTACACCCATCGCCGCCAGGGTCAGGAGTAAGCAAAACCACGGGAAAAGATACCCCCAGCGGACATAGCAGGTCAAGCCTTCCAGCAGGGCGACGGGCTGACTGCGGGCGTACTCGGCAAACAGGGGGGACGCTTGCTGTATCCGGCCCATGGGGTCGACGAAGGCGCTGATTCCGGTGTTTGCCGCCCGGATCAAGGTTTTTCTGGTTTCCACAGCCCGGAACACCCCCATGGCCAGATGCTGCCAAGGGGCGCTCGATCGGCCGAACCAGGCATCGTTGGTGATGGTGACCAGCAGGTTTGCCCCGGCCTCTGCCTGCTGGCGGGAAATCTCCGGAAAGATGCTTTCAAAGCAGATCAAGACCCCGATCCGGCTGTTCTGGCAAGACAGGGGTGTGTTGGTTTGGCCGGGGGAAAAGGCGCCCAGGGTTTCCACCAGCGGCGAAGCAAAACTTAAAATTCGGCGGAAGGGGATATATTCGCCAAAGGGCACGAGGTGCTGCTTGTCGTAGCGGCCAACGATCCGTCCGTCCGGGGAGAGCAGGAAGGCACTGTTGGCATAGCTGAGGGGGCCTGCGACCGAGGTCTTTTCCCGGTGGGGTGCGCCGGTGAGAAGATATGCCTGGTGCGGGCGGGTGAGTTCGCTGTGCAGTCTGAGAAAAAGAGGGTGTTCGTAGGGGTAAAATGGCAGGGCTGTTTCCGGCCAGACAATCAGCTGCGGTTCTCGGGTGGGGAAAAGCGCATTGCTCAGGCGGAGGTAGGTGTCGATGGTTTCCCGCTGAAAGGCAGGTTGCCATTTTTGATCCTGGGGGATATTGCCCTGGACTGCCGCCACTTCCATCTGCTCCGCCTGGGCAATGGCTGCCGGAAGGGTCTGCATCCGCCAGAGGCTGTAGCCCGAGGCCATCAGCAGCAGGACCGCCGCAGCGGTGATGAGCGTAGCAGAGGCGGTTGCTGTCTTGCGCCGAAAGAACGAGACGGCAAGGGTGAAGATCAGAGCGTTTGCCAGCACCATGAGAAAGGTGAGGCCGTGGTGGCCTGCCAGATCGGCAACCTGGATGAGCAGGGGCAGATTATACTGGGTGTAAGCCAGGTCAAGCCAGGGAAAGCCGGTGAACAGCAGGCCCCGGACCAGGTCGAGCGCCACCCAGCAGACCGGGGCGAAAACGAGCAAAGGAAGGCGCGGCCCTGCTTTGGCGCAGAGAAAGGCGAATCCCGCCAGATAGCAGCTCATGTACAGGGCAAGAAAAAACAGGGCCAGCACCGCGATGGGCAGGGGCACCTGGCCATAGGTGGCCAGGACGATGACGATCCAGTACAACAGGGGCAGATAGTAGGCCAGGCCGCAGATAAGGCCGAGCAGGGCGGCGCGGCGCGGGGGTTGGCCGTGAAGGCCCCAGAAAAGAGGGACCAGCGCCAGCCAGGCAAGCTGGGGCAGGGCAACGATCCCTGGGGAGGCGAGAAAGAGCAGGGCGCTGGCCAACAGCACCAGCAGGCAGGCCCTGCCGAAAGAGCTTGCATTTTCGGGGCGTGGAAATAGGCGAGGCATCAGTCGGGCTTGTTCTGGATTTTTACGGTGTGGATGCGCCGCCGGTCTGCGGAGACCACCTCAAAGACCAGGGAGTTGATGAGCATGGTGGCGCCCACCGGCGGCACCCGGTCCAACTGGTGGATGATCAGACCGCCCACCGATTCGTAGGGACCTTCCGGCAGGGTGATGCCAAAGAAATCCTCCACCTCCTCAAGGTCGACCTTGGCGTCGGTGAGGAGCATATGTTCGTTCACCACTTTCCAGCGTTTCTCCGCCTTGTCGTATTCATCGCGGATTTCGCCGACGATTTCTTCCAGCACGTCTTCCAGGGTTACCAGGCCGCGCACGCTGCCGAACTCATCGGTGACCACGGCCAGATGGCCTTTCTGGCTCTGGAAATCCTTGAGCAGATTGACGATCTTGCGGGTGTCGAGCACGAAAAAAGCCGGTTTGACCAGCTCCGAGGCCGCAGGCATGGTGGCGGCCTTGAGGCAGAAGGGCAACAGATCCTTGGCATGGAGGATGCCGATGATATTGTCCGGGGAATCCTGGTAGATGGGGATTCTGGTGTACCCTTCATCGGTGATCAGCTGGATGAGCTCGGAGGCCGACACCTTTGCCTCGGCGCTGACCATGTCGCTTCTGGGAGTCATGATCTCGCGGACCAGAGTGTCCCGAAATTCCAGGATGGAGCTGATCATCTCCCCTTCCTCGCGGGAGATCAGGCCTTGTTCTTCGCCGCCATCGAGGAGTTCCTGGATTTCCTGTTCGATGTCTTCGGTGGTGTCGGGGGCGCGGTTGATGCCGAAAAAATTGAGGATGCGCTTGAAAGGCGAGTCGCCGTTGTCCGGGGCAGATGTGTCCATGCGGAGGTAAGAGTCCTATGGGGATGACGTCGAACCCGGCGCACCGTTGACGGCGCACTAGGGGCGGTGTCGCCCGGTGGAAAAAATTTATGAAATCGGTCGCAACACGCATTGGCTAAAGGAAATAGCCGGGGGTGTCAAGAAAAAAAATTGACGTTTATCTTTAAAATCGGTATAAGAGCCACACTTTGAGCCAAGGAATGCATGCCTTCCCTGGCGAAGAATCCAAAAACAGGTTCACTATACCATAGAACACCATGCTGTTTCAACAGATTGCGCTTCATCAGATGGAGAGCTTTTCTCCGGGGGGAGAATTGAGGCAGTCGCAACAAGGCCCAGCTGCCTTGCCGGTGCTCTTCCTTGTTACGAGACCATCGGAATTCATCCTTTTCATTTGCCCTGAAAATTAGTAAGAACTAAGAAAATGGAAACGACGGAAACGGCGGATTGATCGTTCTTGTTTTTCCTTTTTGTTTTATGGGGATATGGTGAACGGTGCAGCCTGCCCCGCAACCGATATCGAGGGTTCGCTTGAAAGACAAGGTTTTGATTGCAAATCGGGGCGAGATTGCCCTGCGGATCATGGAGGCCTGTAAAGATCTGGGCCTTGATTATACTGTGATCTACACCGCAGCGGATGAGGAATCCGAACATGTGCGCCGCAACCTGGACAGCCAGAGCAATGTCCGCCGGGCCTGGCGGGTATCGGCCTATACCGATCCCAACGATATCCTTTCCGTGGCGGATCACACCAATTGCACCGCCATCCATCCCGGCTACGGCTTTTTTTCCGAGGATTTCCGTTTTGCCCGGCGAGTCACGATCCGCAACCGGCCCCTGACCTTCATCGGTCCGAAATGGGAGGTGGTCAAGGATCTTGGCGACAAGATCAATACCAAGCGGGTCGCCAACCGGCTGGGAATCCCGACCATCCCAGGCACCGACGGTCCCATCTATAACGAGATGGAGGCTGAGGACATCGCCCTTCATCTTCTGGAAACCCAGGACAGTCAGAAAATCAAGAATCCCTCCATTCTGGTCAAGGCCGCCGCTGGCGGCGGCGGCATGGGCATCGAAGAGGTCTACCAAATCGAGCAGTTCCGGCGTATCTACCGCCAGGTCCAGAACTATGCCAAGCGGCAGTTCGGGGACGGCGGGGTGCTCATCGAACAGCGGATCCGCGACTTCAACCATCTCGAGGTGCAGCTGGTCTGCAGCCGGCATGGCGAGCGGGTACATTTCGGCACCCGGAACTGCACCATCCAGAGCACCGGCCGTCAGAAGCGGCTGGAGGCCGCGCCCGGATTCGACAACTCCTGTTTCACCTACGATTTCAACGGCCAAGAGGTTTTGGACAAGGTGGTGGAATACTCGCTCAAGCTTGCCGCCCATGTCCGCTACGATAACGTCGGCACTTGGGAGTGGATCGTCACCCGGGACGGCCAGCCCTATCTCCTTGAGGTCAACACCCGCATCCAGGTGGAAAACGATGTCTCCGCCCGGGTCAGCTACATAAACAACAAGCATCCCAACCTCATCCGCGAGCAGATTCGGCTGGCGTTAGGCGACAAGATGGGCTTTCACCAGGGGGATATAGCCTCCCGTGGCGCGAGCATCGAGTTCAGGATTGTCGCCGAAGACACCGCCCGCGGCTTTGCGCCCTGGATCGGGACGATCTCTAAGTTTTCCTACCCCAAGTACGACTGGTCCGCAGTGTACAGCCATGTGCCCACTGACCGGACCTACGCGATTCCCAGCGAGTATGACCCCAACCTGGCCTTGGCCCTGGTCTGGGGCGACACCATGGAGGAAGCCAAGGAACGGGGCCGGAAATTTCTGGCGGAGGTGGCCATCGAAGGCAGCAATGCCGCAGGTGGCCAGATCATGACCAACCTTCCCTATCTTCAGGAAAATATAGCCCGACTGCTCACTTTCTGATGAGCTATAGGTAATTACTCTATGGAAGACTTACGAAAGCGGCTGCTCAAGGTAGAAGAACGCACCAGCTATCTGAGCCAGATCAAGGATGGCGTCGAGTGGGGCAATCTCTCCGGCCTGCGCGAAAAATTTGTCACCCTGCGGGACAAGTTCTATGAGTACACGGAAGATCAGCTCTCCGAGGAGATCAGTGCCTTTGAGGAGTCCCTCTCCTTTCTGGAGGCCCGCTGCGAAGAGACCTTGAGCTCCATGGACCGGGTGCGTATCGTCCGTAATCCCCACCGGTTCTCCTTAAAAGACATCCTTGAGAATGTCTACGAGGATTACACCGAGCTCGGCGGCGCCGAAGAGGTCAGCATCGATCCTTCCATGGTCGCGGCCAGGGCGAGCATCATGCGGAGGGTGAAAAACAAGTCGGTGATGCAGCAGGTCATGGTCATCGGCCATGAGAAGGGGCATGGCGAGGAATACCGCAACGGCGGCTGCAGCAAGCCCTGGGGCAACGAAAAGGCCCTGCGCTACATGAAGGTGGCCGAGACCGAAGGCATTCCCATCCATTTTTATATCTTCACCCCCGGTTCCTTTCCGGTGGAGGACTATCCCGGCGCGGGCCAGCAGATCGCGAGGAATCTCTACGCCATGGCCAAGCTGCGGGTGCCGATGATCTCCGTTACCTCGGAAGGCGGCTCTGGCGGGGCCGAGGCCGTGGGCATGGCCGATGTCCGGCTGATGTTTTCCCACGGCTACTATTCGGTTATTTCCCCGGAAGGCGCGGCAGCCATCGAGGGCAAGATCCGCGAGGGCGAGAAGATGCCCAAGGAGCTGGTGGAGGCCTGCGCCGAGAATCTGCACATCACGGCGGAAGAAAATTTCAAACTCGGGACCATCGACCGCATTGTCTACGAGCCGGCCCTGGGCGCAAAACGGGATGACTTCGGCTTTTTCCGGCAGCTCAAGAGTGAGATCATCCGGGCCACCGATGAGGTGGTGCTGAAAACCAAGAGCCTCAGAGCTTTTCGCGCCTATGAATTGACCATGAAGAAGAGGGAAGGACAGGTTGTTGAGGAACCGCACATCGAGATTTCCTGGGAGCTCAACGAGGATGAAGTCAAGCGGTTGCTCTGTTACCGTTCGAGAAAATACCGGGCCATGTCCTGTCAGGCTTACAGCGAAGAGGGCTCGACCTGTTCCGCCTTCTGCCGGAAGGCGAGAAGGAGCATGGCCAAGCTGTACTACAGCTTCCGCTATGATCTGCTGAAGAGTCAGCAGAAACAGGTGAAAAAGGTTTTTCAGGATGTGTCCGGCGAGGGCTCGGTGCTGCTCAAGCAGGTTTCCTCACCGATCACCGCAGCCTACGATTTTATTTCGCGAAAGCCTGGGATTCGTCCGGGAAAACCTCCTGTTGCCGGAAGCGGTGGCGGGGAAGACCCCATCGAGTTCGGGGATATCTATACCAGCCCGCTGGCCAACGAGGATCGCACCGTCACCTGCCCCAATGCCGAGAAGCAGGGGTGCAAGGATCTCTGGGTGCCTGACCTGTACGGCGAATTCGGCGGGGTCTGCGAAAATTGCGGCCACCATTTCCCTCTGGAATATCAATGGTATCTCAAGCATCTTTTTGATCCGGATTCCATCCGGGAATTCAATGCCGGGGTCTGCGCGGGCAATCCTCTGACCTATCCGGGCTTTGAAAAGAAATTGCAATCCGCCATCGCCAAAACCGGCCGGAAAAGCGGCATCATCACCTTCGATGCCAGGGTCATGGGCGTTGATCTGGTGGTGGCCATGCTGTACAGCGATTTCAGAAACGGCACCGTCGGGGCCGCCGAGGGCGAAAAGTTCGTGCGGGCCTGTGAATCGGCCAAGCTGAAACGGCGCCCCTTGCTTTCCTATGTACACACCACCGGCGGCATCCGCATCCACGAGGGCACCTTGGGCGTGGTGCAGATGCCCAAGTGCACCATGGCGGTGCGGGAATACATCGACTCCGGGGGGCTGTACATCGTGGTCTACGACAACAATTCCTATGCCGGGCCGGTGGCGAGTTTCCTGGGCTGTTCGCCGTATCAGTTCGCCATCCGTTCCAGCCGGGTGGGTTTTGCCGGGCCTCGGGTTATCCGCGACACCACCGGCGAGGATATCCCGCCTGATTACCATAACGCCCGCAATGCCCTGCAACGCGGACACATTCAGGGCATCTGGGACCGCCGGGAGTTCCGGCGTAATCTCCACAAGTCCCTGCTGACCATGGGCGGCGGCAATCTGTATTATAGATGAGCTGACAGCTGATAGCTGACAGCCGATAGCTAACTGCTAATTCACGACGGTTTGCGATGACTGACGAAATAGATTTCGACGCAATAATTGGCAAGTATCGTTCCGATCCTTTCGACTATATGGACGTGTGCACCGTCCATACCGGTCAGGTCCGTTTTCGGGTGAAGGAAGATGCCGAGGTGGAAGGGCCGTCCGGCGAGTGGCATCATGTCCGGGGCACCCTTCTCTATGAAATGCTGCGGGAGGGGAATCAGAAAAAGATTTACTCGTCGAGCAACGGGGTGGTTTCCTTTATCCGCAGCGACCTGGAAGGCCAGTTTGTCGAGGCGGGAGAGAAGATTCTCACCATCCGTCATCCGTTGAAAAAGCGCGAAATCATTGAGAACATTCTCCGCCAGGTGTTGGAGCCTTTCAATGCGCCCGAGCGGGCCAAGTATTTCTTTTCCCTCGACCTGCAAGCCAAGATCGACAAGCACGGCCAGCGGGAGGTTTCCATCAAACCCGGTGATGAGATTCTCACCATGTCCCTGATGAAACGCGATACTCCGGTTTACTATGCCGGGGAGCCGGGAATCATTCATTCCGTGTATTTTCAGCCGGGGGTCAGCATCTCCCAGGGCGAGCCGCTGCTGGGCATCTGTTCCCAGGAGAAGCTGCCCATGATTCAGCGGATCATCACCCGCGTCAAAGCTGAATGGGAGTAAACGCCCAGCAGCACCGCATCTGCTTTGTCATCGGCCTGCTCGTGTGCACTACACACTTCGCGGGCCTCTTTCGCGCATCTGCGGCACTGCTGGGCGTTTACTCCTTTGGGGATGTTTAACTCCATTTTTTGACGTTAGCTAATATAGATACGAATTAATGGCCGAGCCTCTTTCCTTTCAAGCCGTCCGGCAGCTCATCTCCGCTGAAGAGATTCCTTTTCGTCTCGTCCACTATCCGTCCGAGGTCGTCCAGGCCGTGTACCGCTATGGCGCTCCGGTGGGCAGCGCCATCCAGCATATGCCCCAGGCCGAACGGCTGATGCCCCTCGCCCGGCAGCGGATCAACGAAGCTGAGGCCATCGGCCAGTCCTGCCCCAGCGGCATGGTTTTTCTTGCCGATGAACTTAGCGATGGTCGCGGCCGGTTCCAACGCTCCTGGCATGCACCCCAGGGCGGGCTCTGGCTGACCCTGGTCATGGCCAACACCCTGTTGCCCGAGAGCATGCGCCTCTATCCCCTCGCGGCCGGCATGGCCTGCTGCGAGGCGGTGCGGAGTTATGGCCTCGATGCGCGTCTCAAGTGGGTCAATGATGTGCATGTGGCAGGGCGAAAGATCTGCGGGGTGCTCTGCGAATCGTTTACCAGCGCCACCTTTGCCGAGGAATATATCCTGATCGGGGTGGGCCTCAACATCAACAACCTGACCTTTCCCGCGGAGCTCGGCGCAACGGCGGTGTCCATGAAGGAGATCCTTGGGCGCGACATCGACCTGACGGCTTTTGCCGCCCGGCTGCTGGCCAAATTTTCTTGGTCCTTCGGTCTGCTCTGTTTTGACGAGGCGCAACGGCTGGCGGCGGACGACGGTTCCGGCGGGCATCTGCCGGGCAGCCTGCTGCTTGACGCCTGGCAAGAGCTGAGCGACACCGTGGGCCGTCGGGTCTGGTTTGGCTTTGATGTCCAGCAACAGCCTCAGTATCGGGCCGAGGTGCTGGGGATTGCCCAAGACGGGGGGGTCATTCTCCGGCATCTTGAAAGCGGGGCCGAGATCATCGAACATTCCGGGGAACTATTGTATATCGATTGATGTTTTATTGCCACGAAACCCACGAAAAACACGAAAAAAGCGCAGCTTCTACCCTGGGTTGTCCGGCTGTTTTTTTTGCGTCAGGTGATTTTCTCGCCGGATCATGCTGTTTTTAGTGGATTTCGTGGGTTTTGTGGCGGAGTCTTTCATCCATGCCCTCGTCATCCACTCCCGTCTCGGTCATCATCCCCACCCATAATCGGGCCGGTTTCCTGGCCCAGGCCATTGATTCGGTTCTCGCCCAGACCTACGCCAACTTCGAGCTTATCGTGGTGGACGACGGCTCAAGCGACGAGACCCAACCGTTGCTCGCCTCTTACGGCACGGCGCTGATCACCCTGCCCCAGGAAAATCGAGGCCCGGCCGCAGCCCGTAACGCCGGGATCAGGGCGGCCCGCCATCCCTTTCTCGCCTTTCTTGATTCCGACGACCAGTTCACCAGAAACAAGCTGGCCATCCAGGTCGCCGCCATGGAGGCGCAGCCGGAGATGCTCATCTCCCACACCCAGGAAACCTGGTTTCGCAACGGCCAGCATCTCAACCAGAAAAAACGCCACGGCAAGGAGGGCGGTGACATCTTTGCCCGCAGCCTGGAACTGTGCGTGGTGGGCATGTCCACGGTTATGGCCCGGCGAGAGCTGTTCGACCTCGTCGGCCTGTTCGACGAAACCTTTCCCTGCTGCGAGGACTACGAACTCTGGCTGCGGGTCAGTTGCAGCCATCCCTTCCTGTTGGTTGACGCGCCGCTGACCATCAAGCACGGCGGCAGGCCTGATCAGGTCTCGGTTCGGTTCAAAACCGGCATGGACCGTTTCCGCATCCAGGCTTTGGCAAAGCTTCTTGCCTCCGCCATCCTCACCCCTGCGCAGTCCCGCCTTGCCCGCGAGGAACTGGTCCGCAAGGCCACGATTTATGGCAACGGTTGCCTCAAGCATGGTCATCTCGAAGAGGGGCAACGCTGTCTTGTCCTTGCCGCCAGGTATTCCTCGTTGTCAGGGCAGTATGGTTCATATCTTGACGATTGAACCCCCGACGGGGTATTGCATAAAAGATGGCCTCGCGACAACTGCCCTTCGACAGGCG
>Ga0334722_10001421_pt1 | contig 29947 bp, 28 predicted proteins | sample C3_bottom_MG_FD_207210 | JGI IMG/M metagenome (GOLD analysis project Ga0334722, IMG submission 207210) | Sediment microbial communities from Yellowstone Lake, YNP, Wyoming, USA - C3_bottom | ecosystem: Environmental > Aquatic > Freshwater > Lake > Sediment | place: USA: Wyoming | collected... | reverse complement strand
TCGTGAGATCCCATGTGCCGACATCAACGCCGCCGATTTTAGCGCTATATGGCGCCTCAAGGGTGGCGGTGGGCATCGCGTCGAACACAACCACGTTGGTCACGGCGTAGCTCCCGCCGTTGACCACATGGATGGTGAAGGAGGCGGTGTCGCCGGCCTCGTAGTGAGTAACGCCGCCCGTCACTGTCTTGGTAGAACCGCTTAGGTCGCCTTCGCACACGCTCGTTGTCAGGCTGGCAGAGTCGTACGGATGGGCAGTGAAGGTGACTGGTGTGTTGATTGTGCCGCCTGTCGAGGTAGCGGTGACCCCGTCGGATGTGGTGCCGGAAACCGTCACCGTCAGGGTGATGTCCTCATGGGCGAGAGGCGCCAGCGTTACCGAAGCCTTGGAGAGCACCCCGCCATTTGTTTTGGTCAGGTCGAACGTGTCGTCCATGTTGCCGGTGTTCGTAATCGTGTACGTGTAGACGATGTTACTGCCAGTGGGCTCGCACTGGCCGGAATCGCCCGTGGCGACGGTCACGCCGTATACCCGGAGCATCCTTACGGTCACTATATTGGAGTCCGCAGTCAACGCGGTATTTACGACGTCCTTGTACGTCGCGTGCGCCTGGTTAGTGAAATTAACATAGGCCGTCGCTCCTGTGTCCACAGCCATCGCCGCCTGTGCAGCGAAGAGCGTGAACATGCACGCCAGCAGCGTCATCATGGTCATCATGGTTATCTTCTTCATCTTGGTTTCCCTTTCTTTCCTTTGTGTTGTTCTTTTGGACCCTGTGTCCAAAACACCCTTACCCTTTACTGCATGAACTCCTAAGCCTTACCTTGATTTCTTCTCACCTCCTTGTGATAAACATGAAATTGGATTATTCGGCCTTAATACTCACAAACCCTTTACCTGCGTAACATCACCTCCTTGAAAAAGTAGATTGTTATTTAACCTTAACCTTGAAGCTAACCTTGCCGGACGCCCCGGGCATAACCTTCTTCACCATCCACCTGACATTGGTATACATGCCCGGTTCGGCGTCTTTTTCCTGTGTTGTCCCGTCGGCCTTCTTGACGGTAATTTTCACGGGCTCCGCCTTGAATTCCTTACCCCCGTCTATGCTGCACGTTACCTCCGTGCCCTTGCCCCCGGCGCTCCCTACAACGTAGGCCATGCCTGCAGGGATGGGGTCTTCAATAGCCGCGTCCCTCGCTTCGGCCGAGCCAGTATTGGTGTATCCGATTGTGTATACGAGCACGTCGCCGGAGCTGGCCTGCTCGACCGGCACCCTCTTGGCAACCTTCTTTCCGTCCTTGACGGTCGTTACCTCTTTTTCCTGCGACATTTTCAGCACCAGCTTCGGTGCCCCATCTGCCGCCAGGGCCGTCGCGCATGTCACGATAACAAGCGAGACCGAAAGCATGCAGGTGAGCGCCAACCCGTAAATCCCGGAAAAGCTCATAGTCTGTACCTCCTTGTTTAGAGTACTGTAATCCGCTTTCCTTCCCCCGCAAAACCTGCCCATCGTTGCGCATCCCTCCTTTAGTGGTTAACGCTGAGTTGTAGATAGACCTTGCCTTCGTCATTGCCTGAGTCTGGTACACTGTCGTCCGGCTCCACCGTACCCACCATAAACGTGACACTGCCGCCGCTTACATTGTCCGCTATTGTAGTCGCCGTCGCATAAGTGCTCGCCGCATTGCCGACCTTCTGGCTGCCCGTGACATAACTTGTGTATGCAGGTATAGGGTCCAGTATGATAAGGCTTGTCGCCTGGCTCCCGCCTGAGTTATGGTAGTGGACTGTATAGGTCAGCACGTCTCCGGGTGAGGCGTCTGTCTTGTCCACTGACTTGACCAGTGTGATCTGCGGGTTGGATACAACCACTACCGTCGCCGTGTTGCCTGTGGAGAGCGCCTGGTAACCGGTAGGCGTGAAGGACGCGTTGTTGTCGTACGAGCCGGGGGTACTGGTCGCGGTCGTATCGAAGCTCAGTGTGCGCGAGCCGCCTGCCGGGATATTCCACGACCCGTTCCAGGTTATGGTGCCGGTAGTACCGGACGGGTCTGCGGACACACCGAGCGTGCCGCCTGTGGTCCCCGACTTGTACGTGAAGCCTGCCGGGAGCGTGTCCGTAACCTGTGTAACCGTTATGGCAGAACCGCTCGTGCTTGACAGTGTAATGGTGTAACCCACCGTCCTGCCTTCAAGCACTGACGTCGGGTTAGCCGTCTTGGATATGCCCAGGTGTATCACGGTGACGGTCGCGGTCGGGCCGACTGACTGCACCGGATAGCCGGTAGGTGTATACGTCGCGTTGTTGTTGTACGTACCGTCCGTAGAGCTTGCGGTGGCCTGGAAGTTAAGCGTAAGCGAGCCGCCCGCAGGGATGCTCCAAGCCCCGTTCCATGTATGCACCTGGCCCGCTATGCCGGGGTTGTTAGTAGTGAGCCCGGTCGTAGTGTTAGTCACGTAGGTGAATCCAGAAGGCAGCGTGTCAGTAACCTGCGTAACCGGGACCGCAAGGCTGCCTGTGGTAGATAACGTGATGGTATAGGACAGCAGACCGCCCGCAAGTACATCGGTCGGGTTTGCGGTCTTGGCTATGCTCAGGTGTATCACAGTTACAGGCGCGGTGTTGTTTACCGACTGCACCGGGTAACCGGTCGGCGTGAATGTTGCGCTGTTGTTGTACGTGCCGTCAGTGGATGACGCTGTAGCCGAAAAGGTCACGGTGCGCGAGCTTCCGGCGGGTATGCTCCACGACCCGTTCCACGTGATGGTGCCGGTAGTACCGGACGGGTTCGCGGACACGCCAAGCGTGCCGCCGTAGGAGCCTGCCACGTACGTGAAGCCGGATGGCAGAGTGTCGGTTATCTGCGTAACCGGGACAGCTATGCTGCCTGTGTTGGACAGCGTCATGGTGTATGTCACCGTGCCGCCCGCAACCACGGACGACGGCGAGACCGACTTGGTCAGGCCCAGGTGTATCACGGTAACAGGCGCGGTGGCGCCTGACGACCGTACAGGAAACCCGGTAGGCGTGAACGTGCAGTTGTTGTCGTAAGTACCGTCAACAGATGACGCTGTAGCCGAAAAGGTCACGGTGCGCGAACTGCCCGCGAGTATGCTCCATGCCCCGTTCCAGGTAAGCACCTGTCCGCCTATGGACGGGTCGGCGGACACTCCGAGCGTGCCGCCGTAGGAACCTGTCACGTACGTGAACCCGGCAGGGAGCGTGTCCGTCACCCTCGTCACCGGGACTGCGGTACTTCCGGTGTTCGTGAGCGTCATCGTGTAGGTCACTGTAGCGCCCGCTACCACCGATGTCGGGGTCACGGACTTGGTTATTGTCAGGTGCCTGACCTTGACCTGGGCGGTGCCGGTGACCGTGCGCACGGGGTAGCTGGCCGGGGTGAACGACGCGCTGTTGGTGTATGTGCCGTCCGTCGAGCTTGCGGTCGCGTCGAAGGACAGCGTGAGCGTGCCGCTCGCTGGCAGGGTCCACGGGCCGCCGGTACTCCACGTAATGGTGCCGGTGGTGCCGGTCGGGTTATTCGTCGTAAGCCCGGTAGTGGTACCTGTGACGTACGTGAAGCCAGAGGGCAGGGTGTCAGCCACCTGGTTGACGGTTATCGCCGGGCCTCCGATGTTCGTCAGGGTCATGGTGTATCTCACCGTGTCTCCGTCTACGACCTCCGCCTTGTCCACCGTCTTGGCGATGGTCAGGTCGAACACCGTGACAGGCGCGGCGTTGCCTGTGGGGTTTGTGGTCTTGCCCGTCAGCGTCCAGCCCGCGTTGTTGTTATACGTGCCGGGTGTGGAACTTGCGGTCGCGTTGAACGTGAGCGTGCGCGACGCGTTCTTTGGAAGCGACCAGCTCCCGTTCCAGGTTATGGTCCCGGTAGTACCGGTCGGGTTGGCTGCGACCCCTAACGTACCTCCATACGAACCTGTAACGTACGTGAAGCCGGACGGCAGGGTGTCGGTTATCTGGGTTATGGTCTCATCCGAGTTGCTGCTGTTGGTGAATGTCAGGGTGTACGTGACCGTGCCGCCGGCGATAACCAGCGACGGGGATACGGACTTGTTCAGCGTGTATACGTTTACGTAGACAGGGGCGGTGGCGCCTGTGGAGCGCGTCGGGAATCCGGTCGAGTTGAACGACGCGTTGTTATAGTCCGGCCCGCTGGCCGAGTTGGGCGCCTGCGCGTTGAACGTGACCGTGAGGCTTCCGGGAACGCCGCCCGATGCGGCAGGAATAGTCCATGAGGTTGCCGGAGCAGTTGGCGTCCAGGTAGACGTTTGTCCGACTTGGTTCAGGGTAGGAGGGTTGGGGTTACTTAAACCGGTAACCGAGTTAGCGATGTAGCTGTACGTGTTTGCCAGCGTGTCCGATACGGATGTCACGGACACGGACGTTGCGCTCGTGTTGGTCATCACTATGGTGTACGTAACCGTGCCGCCCTTCACCACCTCGGTCGGGTTTGCCGTCTTGGTTATGGTCAGCGCCACCACCTCGACGGGCGAGGTGTTGCCGGTCGCCCTGACCGGGTACCCGGTCGGCGTAAAGGTTGCGTTGTTGTTGTACGTACCTGCCGTACTGCTCGCGGTGACGTTGAACGTGAGCGCGAGGCTGCCGTTCGCGGGCAGGTTCCACGGGCCGCCGGTACTCCATGTGAGCGTCTGTCCGCTTACTGTCGGGTTGTTGGTCGTCATCCCGGTGGACGTCCCGGTAACGTAGGCGAACCCGGCAGGCAGCGTGTCCGTGACCTCAGTCACCGGCGTGTCCGCGTTGCTCGTGCTCGTCATCGTGACGGTGTAGGACATCGTGCCGCCGGTTATCACCCTGGACACGCTTGCGGCCTTTGCTATGCCGATATGGACTACCCCCACCGTGGCCGTGGGGCCTGATGACGTGCCGGGGTTCCCCGGCCCGCTGAAGCTCACGTTGTTATCGTATGGGCCGTCAATCGAGCTCGCGGTGGCCTGGAAGTGCAAGGTCAGTGTGCCGTTTGCGGGCAGGGTCCAGCTCCCGCTCCATGTGAGCGACTGCCCGCTGATGGAAGGCTCGCCGGTAGTCATCCCGGTAGTCGAGAAGGCCACGTACGTAAACCCGGCTGGTAGGGTGTCCACGACCGAGTTCACCGTGGCCGGGCCGCCGCCCTGGTTCCTGAGCGTCACCGTATAGTCCACCGTACCTCCCGCCACTACCCTTGCCGGCGAGACGGACTTGGTCACGCTGAGCGCGGGTGCCGACATGGTGCAGGTGTCCGTGCGGGCCACGTTATGGCTCAGGTCTGCTGCTATGGCGTCCGTGTATGTGACTGTGGCTACTTCACCGTCAGATACCTGGAGGGTGCCGTTGTCCGATGTGTGCGTGCTCGAACCTATGGTAGGAATGGAGCCCCAGAATATTCCGGTGTTGACGCCGGTCTCCGTCAGGGTGATGGTCTCGCTGTCCCCGCTCGGCACGGTGAGCGTCACGGTGACCGTCTGGGCCGTGGTCGCGTTTATGTTCCTGTCCAGGTCCTGCACCTTCACGTACAGGTTGTTGCCCGCGTTCTCCGTGGTAACGTCTGCGGTGTCCACCGAGTTCCTGTACCAAACCGTGCCGTCGGTCGGCCTCGTCCCGCCCAGGGGCACCACGTAGTCGGAAAGGCCGGTGTAGAGGTTCAGGTTCGTGCCGCCGCAGAGGTCGGCGCCGTTTTCCACGAGCGACTGGGTGCTTGACGAACTGCCGAACAGTATTCTGATGGCCGTATAGTCGTCTATGCCGAGCGCGGTCTTGAGGGTGTCGTATGGGAAGCGGAAGTCGAGGAAGTAGTCGGCGTCGCCGTTTGTCACGGTGTCCGCAAGCGATACCTGGAAGTTCCCGCCGAGGTCCATCCAGGAGTTCAGCGTCTCGGCCTTGTCGGACGGGTCGCCGATGTTCGTCTTTACCGTGTTCTGTCTTAGCTGTATCGTCTCGTCGCCGTTGTTGACAGCGTGGTCGCCTATACCGTCTACCATCGTCAGCCACTCATAGTCGCCCGCGTCCTGGTCGGTGTCGAACTCTTCGCCCCAGCCATACTGAAGCAGATAACCCTGGCCACCGCTACCGGTAGGGTCTGCGTCCAACCTCAGGCGGGTGTAGAAGTACGTCCCGTCGTAAAACACGTATGCAGCATAGTGGCCGGAGCTGTCTACGATGTTCCTCGCACCGCCCGCGTCGTTTGTCGGGTCTTGGAGGACGCCGCCGCCTTTGTACATGCCTATCCACTCGGCAGTGGTCGGCCACGCGAAGGCACTGGAAGGGATGATGGCAAGAAAAAACAGTACGAGGGCGAGCCGGCATGACATTAGCCGGATGGTCTTCCTTAAAGCCATCAGCTCTACTCCAGTGGGGGGGTCAGTTGTTGAAATCTTTTGCAATGAGACACATAGCGCAAGTTTAAAGTATAACCCTAAAGTAGTAGTTTGCGCAAGTATATTACCAACCAGCTTATAAATACAATTCTTCAGCTTCAAGCATATGAGGGATATTGCAAGGACTATAGGATTAAAAGAATTTGTGTGCTTTTTCATGTCGTTTTAAAGTGATGTTATTGAAAATACATACTAATCCTTCTGGATTAGTATGCAAATATCATGCCTGAGTAGCACGCATATATAACAATTACAAGGCATTGATATTACAATACAATTTCGGTCTTGATTTTATGACAGGCAGATATAGGGCAGATAAATATGAGCGGTGAGCACCCACACTCAAATTATTTACGCATTTTCGCACATATATGGGCATTCGAGTGGGGCTAAAGTCCGGGATGCCGATGTGGTTTTACGAGTGAAAAATGTACCGCGAAAGGTCGGGACGAGGCTACTTTTAAGGCGTCTGTATCTTGATGTTCAGGTCGCTCAGTGTCTTGACTACTGTGGTGAAACCGTCCGTCTCCTCTCCGTCGGTCAGGCTTATTCCTATGCACTTGTACGGAGTTATCCCGCTGAACTTTACGACCGCCTTTTTCCCGTCCGAAGAGAATGCCACGGAGACGAGCGCGCCGCACGCGTACATGAAGTACCTGCCGCTGCCCGCCACATTGCTACCGGAAGAGAAGCGTAGTCCGCTGCCAAGCATGTAGAGCCACACAGTGCCGTTCCCCATGGTGGTCGTAGTGCCGGGACTATGAAAAAGCTCGCACGTGCTGTAGAATATGCAGCGGTCGAAGCTTATCCGCAGGGTCAGTATGTTAGTATCGGGCGAAAAGGACGAGATGACGTTGGGGTTGGTATTCGGGGCCTTTGCGATCACAGCGGCCTTTATTATCTTGTCGGACCCGTCGTCCACGAAATATACCGTCGTGGTCAGGCCCTTCACATATCCGGTGTAACCTGTCGAGCCCTCTGCACCGGCCGTCCCGGCGGTGATTAACAAAAGGACGCATATTACCTGAAATATTAGAGTTACCCGCATGGCCGCCTCCCTGTATTCCGACTTCTAAACTACTTATCGGAATTTCAGGGCAGTACTTTAGGGCAGGCTTGCAGAAACTTTTTACAGCCTCTCTAAAATAACCTTTCCAGCCTGGAAGTTGACCTCTACTATGCGGCCGTTCAGGTCCTTCCTGTCCCCGAAGATGTTAGTGAGTATCAGCATCCCGCCGTTCACCTCTATCCTCGCAAGGCTCTCCAGGAATATCTCTTCCGCGCCGTTTACTTTAAGCACCGCGTTTGTATCGCACATCATACACCTCTGTGTTTGCCGGTAATCCTGATAATCTGCCTGGCCGCATCTGCCACGTCCGACGGCATCTCCACGTCGAGCCCGTTTTCCTTCAGTTCCCGGAAGAGCTCGACCAGTATTGGGAAGTCGAGCCTCGCCTGCCGGTAGTATTCAGTCCTCGTGAATATGTCGGCGGGCGTGTCCATAATAAGAATGCTGCCGTCCTGCCCCATTACGTAAACGTAGTCTGCCATCTGGCTTACTATGTTGATGTCGTGCGTGGACATGATGAGGGCCATCCCCCACTTATCGCTTAGCCTGTTAAGAAGCGCCGACAGCTCGCGCCTCGACTGCGGGTCGAGCCCCTCGAACGGCTCGTCCAACACTAAAAGCTCCGGCTTCATCACTATCGCCCCGGCCAGGGCCACCTTCCTCTTCTCGCCGCCTGAGAGGTAGTGGCATACCCTCTTCCTTACGCCCTCTATACCGAGTTCCCTCAGGGCCTCGTCAGTGAGCCTGGCCGTTTCCTCCGGGGTGCAGCCGTAGTTCCTCGGAGAGAACGACACGTCATCCTCCACCGTGGGCGCAATTATCTGCTCCTCCACGTTCTGGAGCACCACGCCTATCTTCTTTCTTATCCTGTCGTAACCCCTGGCGGGGTCCTGGCCGAAGACGGTCACCTTGCCCTCATCCGGCACGAGCAGGCCCAGTATGTGCGAGAGCAGCGTGGTCTTGCCGCTCCCGTTGGGGCCCAGTATCACAACGCGCTCGCCCTTCCTCACCACGAAGTCGAGCCCGCAGAGGTGTACCTGGGTGCTGTCGGGGTAGACGTGTTTGACACAGCTTATGCGAACTATCTCTTCCAAACCCTTATCGCCTCCATGCCTGTTATGTATGCCAAAAGTACTGATGCAAGGACACGCCAGTCAGAAGCGAGTCCCGCCCGCGAGGCATACTCCGCGTATATGAGGAGCGCCGCCGCCGAAGCCGGGTACGGCAGTTCGACTGCGTGGAAGCTGCCCGACGGCCTGCCGCCCGATAGCTTTCCGCTGTACCCCCGGACAGACATGACGTCATAGAGCCTCTGGCTCAGGTCATACGCCCTGATGAACAGCATGCCTACGCCGGAGGCCATGTTACCCGCGTTCCTGACGAGCCTCCTGGGGCTGTACCCGCCCCTAAGCTTCAGTGCGTCCAGGAAGTTATCGAGCATCTTGATGAGTATGAAGAAAGAGCGGTATGTCATAAAAAGCCCGTCGGCTACGACCCTCGGCAGAAACCGCCCGAACAGGCCCACCACGTCAGCATACGGAGTGGTGGAGACAAGCAGCAGCATGGCGGTGGCCGCGGTCAGGGCCTTCATTATTATCACCGCCGGAAGCGCCCACCCCTGGCCCGCCTGACTGAGCGCGAAGAGCACGGCGAAGAGCCCCGGGTACAGCGATATGGCTAACACCTTCTTCAGGGGCAGCCCCGCAGCGCGTACGGTAACAAGCACAAGCGCATACAAGGTCACGAGCACATAGAGGTCTCTCGATACTACCACCGTGGCCACCACGAGCGCGGATGCGGCAACCTTGGAGTAAGCGGTCGCCTTATGTACGGTGCTTGTACCAGACGTGGCCCAGTAGTCTATGCGCGCTATGTCCATGTCACCTTACCATGTCCGGCTTGACCTTGTTTATGAACTTCACGGCCATACCCGTCACGAGCGCCTCTATGCTCCAGCCGAGGCTGCCAAGCCCGAATGCGGCGTACGCGAACAGCCTGAAGTTAAAGCCCTCGTTAAGCTTAGCCACGCCCATTACTTTAGTAAATGTAGGGGACTCTATTACCTCCCTGAGGCCGTGCGCACCCGCCGAGGCAAAGTCCACGTTTGCGATGAACACTATCGAAAGCATCATGCACGTGGACATGAACAATGTTACAAGCGTCGAAAGCCCCGCCGCGAGGCCCGGCTTGAAGAGCTTCCGTGCGACGCGGAACAATGCCCAGCCGACCACCCCCTCTGCCCCTACCACGAGCGTGTTCAGCCCCACTACGGTTATGCCGCCGTGCCCGGCCATTGCCATCAGTATGTTCACCATAAAGGCCGCTATGACGGACAGCCAGGGCCCGAGTATTATGCCCGTGATGACCGAGAGGTTCACGTGATATGCTATGGGCACAATCTCCAGGCTCATGCCAACGAGCATCATCGCGGACATCATGCCGAGCAGGGGTATCTTCTTTTTCAGGTCCATGCCCCTGACCATGTACAGCGATAACGATGACGCGGCCAGGGCCAGGAGTATGCCGCTCAGCCACAGCCACACAGGGAGAATGCCGTCCGGGACATGCAGGTGTGACATCTCAGCGCCGCCCTCCCCTGCGGAAGAAGCTTATCTTCCAGGTGGAGTCGAAGAATAAATTTATAAACCAGCTCACTGCGCTTATGACGAGCGCGCCGAAAAACGCTGCCCAGAACCCGGTTACGGAAAAGCCGCTTATGGCCCAGTCGACCAGCTTTAACATCAGCGCGTTTATCACCAGTATGAAAAAACCGAGCGTCACTATGCTGATGGGCAGGGTGAGTATCACTATGACCGGCCTTATCACCGCGTTCACTATACCAAGGAGCGCGGCGGCGGCAAGCCCTGCCCAGAAGTCGCTTATGACGACTCCGGGCACTATGAAGCTGGCCGCGAAGAGCGCGAGGGACATCACGAGCCACTTTACAATGAGGCCGGTTATCTCCTGTGAGAGCGTCATGAGCCTTGTGCCGCCTCTTTCTCCCTGTCCACCCTGCTCACCAGAAAATACGCTATCACCAGCACAAACACTATACCGGTGCTGATGCCCACTTCAACCAGCGGATAGTAGCCCGCATTCTCCGACATGGACATCTGCGCCTCCAACATCAGTATGCGCCTGAGGCTCGATATTATGCCTATGGTGAGGAAAGGCTTGAGCGAGAACTCCTGCCGCTTCAGGTAGCGTATTATCGTCCACAAAAGCTCCATGATGATGAGCACGAACAGGACGTCGTTTATCACGAGCAGTATGGACGAAACCGTCATGTCGGCGAAGTTACGGGCCGTGTATACGAGCATGAACAATGCGGATATGAGGAGCGCGCCCGCGACCAGCACGTGCACCACGTCGTCCGCGATTATCAACGCCCTTCTGACCTTGCATATGACCGGGTTGATGCCGCGCCTGCCCCTGTCTTCAGCCATTTTAGTAGCCCCCTAAATTATATGGATTATCTCCGCAGTAAGTACTTCGCCCACGGTAATTACCGCGTAGGAGTTGTAGGGCGCCCACCTCTTGTCCGTAGGGCTGCCAGGGTTAACCAGCAGTACTTTGCCCCGCCGCTCTATATTCGGGTTGTGTGAGTGCCCGTACACAAGGCAGTCTATGTCGTCTCCCTCGAAGAGCTTGAGTATGCGCTCCTCCATGCCGGGCACCCTGCCGCCTCCGTGAATAAGCCCTATCCTGAACCTGCCCGCCTGCACCACCGTCTTCTCAGGGAGCTTGCTCGCAACGTCCCAGCCGTCCATGTTGCCCGCAACTGCCTCGACAGGTGCGATGAGCCTCAGCTCCTCTATTACGTCAAGCGACACTATGTCGCCCGCGTGCAGTATCAGGTCGACTCCCTTGAGCCCTTCGTACAGGGCCTTCGGGAGTTTTCCCGTCCCGCCGGGTATATGCGTGTCGGATATGCAGGCTATCTTCATACGGTCAGCTTCGTTACAAGTTCTTCCATCAAGCCATCTATCGCCAACTCCGTCTGCTCCTTCGTGGACATGTCCCTGAGCACCGCAGCGCCGCGCGCAAGCTCGTCGCCGCCTATTATCAGCACGCGGCGTGCGCCAAGCCTGTCCGCCTTCTTCATCTGAGATTTGAGGCTTGCCCCCATGTAGTCGTACTCGGCCCATACGCCCTGTTGCCTGAGCCCATGCGTGAGCTTCGTGGAGATGCGCGCAGCCTCGTCCCCAAGCGCTGCTATGAATAGAGCAGGGCCTTCCTGCGCCTCGCCGGAATCGGGCAGCATCAGTATGAGCCGCTCCATCCCGATGGCAAAGCCTATGCCGGGCGTGGGCGGCCCACCGAGTTCCTCCACAAGCCCGTCGTAGCGGCCCCCGGCGGCAACGGCGTTCTGAGCCCCTGCCTTGTCCGTAGCTACCATCTCGAAGGTGGTGCGTGTGTAATAGTCTAACCCGCGCACCATACGGGGGTTCACGGAGTAGCTAACGCCCAGTGCGTCGAGCCCCTCGCGGACTCTGGAAAAGTGCTCTCGGCATCCGTCGTCTAAGTGCTCCGCCATCTCGGGCGCATTGACGGTCGCAGCCTTGCAGTGCTCGGACTTGCAGTCGAGCACGCGGAGCGGGTTCACGTCCATACGCCTCTGGCAGTCCGGGCAGAGCTTGTCCTTCACGCCTTGCAGGAATGCCGTAAGCGCTTCCCTGTATCTCGGACGACAGTCCCTGCAACCGAGCGAGTTTATCTGAAGTTCCACCCCTTGCACGCCTATACTTGCAAAAAAGTCGTGCAGGAGCGCAAGCACGTCCACGTCCACGCCCGGCTCTTGGACTCCAAGTGCCTCGACGCCTATCTGGTGGAACTGCCTGAGACGCCCGGCCTGCGGCCTCTCCCTGCGGAACATGGGGCCCATGTAGAAGAGCTTTGAAACAGCAGACTGCGCGTGGAGTTTGTGCTCGACGTACGAACGCACTACGCCGGCCGTGCCTTCCGGCCTCATGGTTATCTCCTCGCCGCCCTGGTCTTTGAAGGCGTACATCTCTTTTTCGACTATATCAGACGTCGCGCCGATGCTGCGCGCGAACAATACGGTGTGCTCAATGATGGGCGTGCGTATCTCCGAGAAGCCGTACGTCCTGAAAAGCTCGCGGGCCAGTTCCTCCACGCGCCGCCAACGTCGCACGTCGCCCGGCAGTATGTCCTTCACGCCCTTTATCGCATTGGTAAGCAAGAAATCACCCCTATGTTTGTCATTCCCGCCCCGGCTCAAAGCATAACGGTACAGGCATCAGCGGAACCCAGTAACGCCCCCTCAGTCCCCCTCTTAAGTTAAGAGGGGGATGGGGGAGTTATGATAATTGAAACATCATTAAATCTATAACATCCTGCGAACGTTGTCAAAGCAAAACCCAGCAGACAAAGCACGGGAGACGATACTACTCGCGCACGATGAGCGTGTCGTAGCCTTCGTCGGCAAGACGGCTTGCTGTCTTCTTCGCCTCGTCGCCGTCCTTGAACTCGCCCACCTGCACGCGGTTGAACGACCTGCCGTTTACGACAGCCTTAGTAATACGCACATCCTCGTAACCTATATCAAGCCCCTGTTTCAGGTGCTCCGCGTTCTGAGGGTCGAGGAAGGCGCCTACCTGCACCCTGTAAAGCCCGGCCCCCGCTACCCGGCCAGTCTTAACGCATTTGACGTAGCTCATGTCCCGGTCGAGCACCTCTATCTGCACAGGGCAGGTGGAAAGCGCACCTATAGCGAACGCGGCCCCCTTGGAGAGGTCTATCTCGCGCCCGGCCACAAACGGCCCCCGGTCGTTTATTACCACACAGACCGAGCGCGCAGTCTTCGGGTTTGTCACCCTAAGCCTTGTGCCGAACGGGAACGTCCTGTGCGCGGCGGTCATACCCTCCTGGTCGAACACCTCGCCTGAGGCGGTGCGCCTGCCGTGGAAGCCTGGGCCATACCAAGAGGCTACCGCCGTATACGCAAGCCCCGGCTTCGCCTCCATCGGCGCGTGCGCGCAAGAAGCCAGAGCCAGCACAGATACTACAAATGCCAGGCACATAACGCGCCCGGCTATGTATCGAGAGCTGTGCATTATTTCAGGTCCGACGCCCATATATTGTATTTACACGCCTTGCAGTAGAACTTGGGCGTCTCGACCGATATGATGCACCCGGCCATGAGCACCTTGCCTTCTCTTTCAAGCTTATGGTACTTCTCGTAGTCAGCGCGCGAGCAGCTGTAGATGATAGGTATTACGTGCTCTGCGCTTTGGCACTTGGGGCATGTTGCTGTCTCTTGCATGAATCTCCTTTTGCTCACCACTTAACATATTCTGTCACCCCTAACATATTCTGTCACCCCGTGCTTGACACGGGGCCCAGGAATTTTTGTAGGAGCGCGATTATCTGATAACGGCCCGCCGGGGGCGTCGGGCCCTACAAAGACACCGACACGTGTCTTTCTCACATCCGTAAAGTCCTGCTGAATGCGAAGAAGCTCCCTGTAAGCCCAAGCACGCCGCCCGCAAGCACTATTCCTGCGCAAACGGATACAGGCAGGAACGACAACCCGGAGGGCGAAAGCAGCGCCAACGCCGATGCGCCTGAAAACGCCCTCAGCAGCCCGTACAACAGTCCGAGCGACAACGACGCGGCGATGACCCCCTGTATTACTCCCTCGAACAGAAACGGCGCCATGATGAAGGGCCGCGTCGCGCCCATCAGTTTCAGCACCTCTATCTCATCTTTGTGCGCCAGTACGGCAAGCCTCAGAGTGCTGTAGCTGATGAACACCACGCCCAACAGCACGCCCAGGCCAAGCACTATGCCCGCAATCCTGAACGAGCGGAGAAGTTCCTTGAGCTTACCTGCTTCCTCCTGAAGGTACTGCACCTCGTCCACACCGCGCATGCCACGGAGGGATTCCACAAGCTTGGTCGCCGCGTCAACGCCCGCGTCAGGTTTAAGACGCACGTCGTACGATGCGGGCAACGGGTTCCTGCCGAGCCCCTCTATCAGGGGCCGCTCGCCTTTGTGCGCCCCGGTAAACTCCGAAAGCGCTTCGTCCTTGGACGTGTAGCCGAACTCCGTCACTACCGGGTCGGACTTCAGCGCCTTCTCGAGTGCGTCTCTCTGTGTCCTGCTTATGCCGTCCTCGACATATATGGTCAGCGGGAACTTCTCGCTTACCGCGTCCAAGGCGGACTTCATGTTGATGAACAGCATAAGGTACGCGCCCACAAATCCGAGCGCCACAGACAGTGTCACCGCCGTGAACAGGCTCGTCACCTTGCTCTCGAAGAGGTTCCTGAACGCGGCCGCTATGAAGTAACGTATCTCGTACAATACCGATGCTCCTTTACAGCCATTTCTTCCTTCTGAAGAACGCGAGCATGGTCACGCCGGTGGCGACGACCACGAGCCAGAATGCCGGGTATCCCCAGCGCCATTCGAGTTCCGGCAGGTATTTGAAGTTCATGCCGTATACGCCTGCGAGGAACGTCATGGGTATAAATATAGTGGCGATGATGGTCAGTACCTTCATCACCTCGTTCAAGCGGTTGCTCATGCTCGACAGGTATATGTCCAGCATACCGGACAGCATATCCCTGAATGTCTCTATCGTATCTATCACCTGAATGGCGTGATCGTAGACGTCACGCAGGTAGACGCGGGTCTGCTCCCGGATCAGACCTGACTCCCCGCGCCCGAGGCCGGAGACCACCTCCCGGAGCGGCCATACGGAGCGCCTAAGGAATATCATCTCCCTTTTTAAGTCATGTATCATGTGCAGGGTAGTTGGCGTGGGGTGGGCCACAAGCTCTTCCTCGATGGCCTCTATGCGCTCGCCGAGCTTCTCAAGTATAATGAAGTACCCGTCCACTACAGCGTCGAGTATGGAGTATGCAAGGTAGTCCGCCCCCATGCCCCTGATGCGCCCCTTGGCGCCGCGTATGCGTTCCCTGATGGGGTCGAACACGTCTCCGTCTCGGTCTTTCTCCTGAAACGATATGACGAAGTTCTCGCCCAATATTATGCTCACCTGCTCGGCGGTCACGGTATCGTCGCCCGGCGCGTTGTTCGCCGGGTAAAGCATCTTCAGCACTATATAGAGGTAGCTTCCGTAGTCCTCCATCTTGGGGCGCTGGTCGGTGTTTAAGATGTCCTCCATGACGAGCGGGTGCAGCCCGAAGCAGGCCCCGAAATGCTCCATCATCTCCACATCGTGCACCCCGTCCACGTTAATCCATGTTACCGTCGGCTTGTCCTTGTACGGGATGCAGGCGTCGAATGTCGTGGCCTCGGCCTCCTGGAACGACTGCTCGGAGTAGTCCATGATGGTAATCCTGGTGGCGTCGCCTGACCTCTCGCCGATGTGTACGAGTGAGCCCGGCGGGAGACCGGCCTTGGCGGAGCGTTTCTTTGTCAGGCCAGGCATATTATGATGCCACCTTTCCGCCTTCGATGTGCAGGACGCGCCGGGGCATGCGCTTGATAAGCTCCGGGTCGTGCGTGGCGAGTATGACCGTGGTGCCCTGCGAGTGAATCTCCTTGATGAGCGACATGATGTCCGCCGCCGATTCGTAGTCCAGGTTGCCGGTAGGCTCGTCCGCAAGGAGGATCAGCGGGCCCTTGACGAGAGCGCGCGCAATGGCCGCCCTCTGCTGCTCCCCGCCTGAGAGCTGGAGCGGGTAGTTGTCCTTCTTGGCGTATATCCCTACGGACTTGAGCGTGTGCGCGGTCTTTTTTCTTACGATGTCGTCCGGCGTGCCGAGTATTCGGAGCGAGAGCGCCACGTTCTCGAACACGGTCTTTCGCTCTATCAGCTTGTAGTCCTGGAACACGACGCCCGTCTGACGCCTCAAGTGCGGGATGTCTCTTTGACGAAGGCGCGCAATGTTTCTGCCCGCTATCAATATCTGGCCGTCGTCCGGCAGTTCCGCACAGAGGATGAGTTTCAAGAGCGTGCTTTTACCTGCGCCAGACGGGCCGGTCAGGTACACGAACTCGCCCTTGGCTATACGGAAAGAGACGTCGCTGACGGCCTGCTGACGCCTGTCGTATGACTTGGAAACGTGGTAGAACTGTATCATGGCCTCCCGTCAGACCGAGACCGCAGCCTTCCTCGATACCGCCGCCTTTACCGCGTCTTTTATGTTGTCGGACGTAAGCCCGAAATGCCTGAGAAGTTCGTCAGGCGAGCCGGAGCCGCCGAACTGGTCGTTTATGCCGACACGCTTCATCGGGACCGGGCAGTGCTCGGCCAGCACCTCGGCCACCGCCCCGCCAAGCCCTCCTATCACGGAGTGCTCCTCTGCGGTGACTATTGCGCCTGACTCTTTTGCGGCAGTGATGATTGCGTCGGTGTCGAGAGGCTTGATGGTGGCCATGTTAATAACGCCGGTAGATACGCCCTCCGCAGTTAGCTCCGCCGCCGCCTTCAAAGCCATCGGCACCATTATGCCGCACGCTATGATGGTAGCGTCCGTGCCTTTGCTGAATACGTGAGCCTTGCCTATCTGGAAGTCGTATGACTCCTCGTGTACTACCTCGGTCTTTGAACGGCCCACCCTGATGTACGCCGGGCCCTTGTGCTCGCCCATAGCCATTATCGCCTTTGTTGTCTCAATACCGTCCGCGGGCACTATGACGGTCATGCCGGGCAATACCCGCATCAATGCAATGTCCTCGACCGACTGGTGGGAGCCGCCGTCCTCGCCCACGGTGATGCCCGCGTGCGATGCGACAACCTTCACGTTAAGGCCGGGGTAGCAGACCGACTGGCGTATCTGCTCCCACGCGCGGCCCGTGGCGAACACGGCGAACGTGCTCGCGAAGGGTATCTTCCCGCCGAGCGCGAGGCCCGCAGCCGTGCCTATCAGATCCTGCTCCGATATGCCCACGTTGAAGAAGCGTTCCGGGAACTCGCGCCCGAACACCTTTGTCTTTGTGGAGCCGGAGAGGTCCGCGTCCAGCGCTACTACCTGCGGGAGCTTCCTGCCAAGCTCAAGGAGGGCCTTCCCGTATGCTTCCCTTGTTGCAACCTTAGTGCTCAAGACGATGCCCTCCCTATCTCTTCCAGCGCTACCTTAAGCTCTTCGTCGGACGGCGTGGTCCCGTGGAACTCCACCTTGCCCTCGAACAGCGAGCAGCCCTTGCCTTTTATGGTGCGCGCTATTATTGCGCTGGGCCTGCCCCTGTGCGTGCAGGCGCGGTCGAGCGCGTCAACTATAGCGGCCATGTCGTGCCCGTCTATCTCTGCCACGTCCCATCCGAACGCGCGGAACTTGTCGCCAATGGGGTCAACGCACATCACGTCGGCGCACGCACCGTCTATCTGAAGCCCGTTGTTGTCTACGATAGCCGTCAGGTTGTCAAGACCATAGTGCGCGGCGGTCATAGCGGCCTCCCACACCTGGCCCTCCTGAAGCTCGCCGTCGCCCAGGAGCGCGTACACGCGGTACTCCTTCTTGTCGAGCCTGGCCGCGAGCGCGATGCCGTTGGCCATGGACAAGCCCTGTCCGAGTGAGCCGGTGGATACCTCCACCCCAGGCAGCTTTTTAGAGTCCGGGTGTCCCTGCAGGCGGCTGCCGAGCTTCCTCAGTGTGGACAGTTCATCTACCGGGAAGTATCCTGAGCGCGCAAGCGCGGCGTACAGTACCGGCGCAGCATGTCCCTTGGAAAGTATGAAGCGGTCCCTCTCCGGCCAGCCCGGGTTTTTGGGGTCGTGCTTCAGTTTATGGAAGTAGAGAGCGGTTACGATGTCAGCTGCGGACAGCGAGCCGCCGGTGTGTCCTGAGCCCGACTTGTTCAGCATCTCGACTATGTCGGTGCGGATGCGGCAGGCCATGATATTCAGTTCCCTGTTCTGTTCTGCGCTTAAACCCAATGTGCGCCTCCTTACGGCCCTGCTGTGTTATTTATTGTCTTCCGAGGTGAGGTAGTCCAGTATCACCTGGTCGAGTGACTTGTCTGTTATGACGCTGGAGCCGAATATGCCGGTGTCGGCCTCCCGCTCCTTTTCCTTCTTTGCCTCTTTCTCTGCGGCCTTCGCGGCCGCTTCATCCTTTGGAGGCCCGACGACCCCGAACTTGCCTGCAACCAGGTCTTTTATAATCTGCTTGTGCTGCTCCTCCATCAGCTCCTTGACGACCACCTCGACGTGTTTCGACTTCAAGATGTCGGCGTAGCTGGTCTTCTTGGACGCGAGTATCGCGCCGCCCTGGTAGAGGAGCGTCACTATCATGGGGTTGCCCATTCCGTTGTCCTCGGTCTGGACGTGGTAGACGGTCCCCTTGTATTTGAAGTCTGTGTTAAACCCGGTCAGCATGGATAAAGGTCTTCGTTCTCGTTATTAGGAGCAAGTACGCCTTTCTTTATGTAACACTACATTATATGAAACGAAGGGGGTGAGTGCAAGGAAAATGTTGCAGATTTTTTCCGTATGGCGAATATACCAGTCAAACTACAAAACAACAGTGTAAAGGTTTTCCTTGACACCCGCCGAACCTATGAGTATAATACATCCCTGCGTTTGACTTAATCCATCAACTTTACAGGAAAGGATGCTTTCCCGGAAGGACTGCGGGGAGGCTTTTTTATTGCCATGAAACAGAGAGAAGACATCAGGAACATCGCTATTATCGCCCACGTCGACCACGGCAAGACCACGCTCGTGGACGCAATGCTCTGGCAGAGCGGCACGTTCAGGGAAAACCAGTCGGTCGCGGAACGCGTCATGGACAGCATGGACCTTGAGCGCGAAAAGGGCATCACCATCATGGCCAAGAACACCTCCATTCACTACAAGGGGGTGAAGATAAACATAGTGGACACGCCGGGCCACACGGACTTCGGCGGCGAGGTCGAGCGCACCTTAAAGATGGTTGACGGCGTGATGCTCCTCGTGGACGCATCCGAAGGCCCGCTCCCCCAGACGCGCTTCGTGCTAAAGAAGGCGCTCGAAGAAAAGCTCTCCCCCATACTCGTGATAAACAAGATAGACCGCCCCGACTCCCGCATCGCGGAGGTGCTGGACGAGGCATACGACCTGTTCATCGACCTGGACGCGGACGAGTCTCTGCTTGAGTTCCCCATCATATACACGAACGCGAAGACGGGCATTGCACAGATGGACCCCAACACCCCCGGGACCGACTTAAGGCCGCTGTTCGACGAGATACTGCGGACGATACCTGCCCCGAACGACCGCAGGCAGGGCACGCTCCAGATGGTCATAAACTCGCTCGACTACTCTGACTACGTTGGTCGTCTCGGCATAGGCAGGGTGTCCTCCGGCATAATAAAGAAAGGCATGCAGGTGTCCTTGTGCAAGCTGGACGGCAGCATTACCAAGGGCAAGATTGCCGTTCTGTATACCTACGAGGGCCTTGCAAAGGTCGAGTGTGACGAGGCCGGGGCGGGCGACATAGTAGCAATCGCAGGGCTTGAAGACTTCACCATAGGCGAGACCGTGGCGGACTTTGAAAACCCCATCGCGCTGCCCCCGATACACGTGGACGAGCCTACGCTGTCCATGAACTTCTCGGTCAACTCCTCCCCGTTCGCAGGGCTTGAGGGCAAGTTCGTCACCAGCAGGAACATAAAGGAGCGCCTTGAAAAAGAGGTACTCTACAACGTCAGCATAAACGTGGAGGCGACAGAGGCCACGGACACCTTCAAGGTGTCGGGGCGCGGCGAACTCCAGCTTGCGATACTTATAGAGACGATGCGCCGCGAGGGCTTCGAGCTTGCAGTCTCCCGCCCCGAGATAATAGAGAAGGTGATAGACGGGGTGCGTTCCGAGCCGTGGGAGCAACTCTCCATAGACTGCCAGGAGATCCACATAGGCGTGGTGACGCAGAAGCTTGGCGACAGGCGTGGCCGCATGATCAAGATGGTCAACCACGGCACGGGCCGCGTCAGGCTCGACTTCGAGATACCCGCGCGCGGGCTTATAGGTTTCCGCTCGGAGTTCCTTACGGACACCCGTGGCGCGGGCCTGATGAACACGCTCTTCATCGGGTACAGGCCGTACTCGGGCGAGATAAAAGGCCGTTCCAACGGTGCGCTCATAGCGGACAGGCGCGGCAAGACCAACGCCTACGCGATATTCCACCTCCAGCCGAGGGGCGAGATATTCGTAGACCCGGGCACGGACATCTACGAGGGCATGATAATAGGCGAAAATGCGAGAGAAGAGGACATGGGGGTCAACGCCACCAAGGAGAAGAAGCTCTCGAACATGCGCTCATCCGGTGCGGACGAGGCCTTGCGCATAATACCCGCAAGGAAGATGTCGCTTGAGCAGTCGCTCGAATTCATCCGTGACGACGAGCTTGTAGAGATAACGCCGAAGTCCATAAGGCTCAGGAAGAAGAAGCTCGACAAAAAGCTCGCCGCAAGGTTTTAGGCAAAAAAATACCCCGGTCACAGGTTGTCCCCCGGGTCCACCGATTTTGACTTGCCAATCTTGGGGAGGGTGGCAAATCCGTCTGTCGTGGTTGTGTGGGGGCCCGCAGGCCGGGGAGTCTTGTCTTTATAATGCGCCATTCTGCGCAGTTATTTTAAGTATACAACCTTTCTGAAATCTGTCAAGTTGGGGAAAGTTTATATTTGTTTACAATAAGTTAAGCTGCATGGCAGGCTATACCCATCATTACACTATAATTACCAGCTTCTCAACAGCCATCGCAATATTTTTCGCAGCCACCCGCGAGTTCCTGCCGAGCCTCATCAGAGGCGGTATGCATCCGGGGTGAGTGAGGACGTGCACCAGGAAGCTCGGCCAGTTCATATTCCCTTCCACCGTGAAGCGGCCAAAGTCCACCGGGAGGTCTTCGTCGAGGCCGTCGGATATGGCCCTTATCGCAAGAAACGGCACCCCGGCCTCGGACGCAGCCATTGCCGCACCGCAGGTCTCCATATCGAGTGCGAGCGCGCCAGACGAGGCGGCTACAGCCCTCTTATCAGACGCCTTCACCAACACTCTTTCGGATGCGATAAGACCGCCGAACCTGACGCCCCCCTCGCCTGCAAGGGCCTCGCGTGCAATGCCCAACAGACGCGCATCCGAGTTATATAGGCGGTTCTCTTGCAGCCCCCCTTTAGAAGCCAATGCTGTTGTACTCTCCCCTGCCACGACATCACCTGGCTTGAGCGAAGCCGAGAGCGACGCGGACAGCCCGACGGATATATATGCCACAAGCGGCAACGCATCGCATGCGGACTCCGCCGTATGGTATGCCCCGTCCCCGCCTATGCCGGACACAAAGACGGCGACGCCCTTTCCACGGATGTCGCCTTGATAATATTCGAGCCTGCCTGCACGGGCCTTCCTGAAAGACCCGAGCGCCTTGACGCCCGCAACCTCCATTGGGAGCGCGCCAGCGATGGCTGTCAGTCCGTCGGCTTTATACATATCGCCCCAAATAAAACGGGCGGCTTGTTACGGCCGCCCTTCAAAAGTTGATGTAATTGTGCTGTCAAATCATCGCCCATGCAGACCGCCATCGAGCACCATATCCCGCCGAGGTCAGCCGACGATGCGCTCGTAGTACTTCTTCTGCCTGTTATCGAGCCGCACGTCATCCGCCATGCTCGTACCGCGCTCCATTATAGAGTGGTACATCGAGAGCGCCCAGAGCGGGAAGTTCTTGGCGTACATGTGGTACCTCAGGTAGAATACCTTCGGGAAGCCCGTGCCAGTGTAGTCCTTCTCGTCCCAGTAGCCGTCCGAGTTCTGGGTGCGGAGCAGGAACTCCACGCCCGCCTTGACCTCCGGGGAATGGGCCTCGCCCGCGCTCATCAGGCCGAGCAGCGCCCACGCGGTCTGCGAGGGGGTGGACGGCCAGTCCTCGCCCACGGGGTCGCGATAAGTGTCGCAGGACTCGCCCCACCCGCCGTCTTCGTGCTGGCGGCTCCTGAGCCACCGCACCGCGCGGCGTATGTAGTCCTGGTTCATGTCCTCGCCCATCATACGAAGGCCCGCAAGCACAGACCACGTGCCGTATATGTAGTTGACGCCCCAGCGCCCGTACCACGAGCCGTCCTGCTCCTGCTCGCGCCGCAGGAAGTCGTACGCGGCCCATGCGGGTGGGTAGGAGAGGTCCATGCCGAGGATGCCCATTATCTCGAGGCCCCTGCCGGTCAGGTCGCTCGTGGAGGGGTCCAGGAGCGCGCCGTGGTCGGCAAACGGGATGTGGTTGAAAATCAGCTTGTTGTTGTCCTTGTCGAACGCGCCCCAGCCACCGTCCGAGTTCTGCATCTTCAATAGCCAGTCGAACGCGGCCTTGAAGCGGCGGATTTTTCTCTCCTCGTCCTTACACTTCACCTTTGTGAGCGCAAGGAGCACCATCGAGGTGTCGTCGTTGTCCGGGTAGAACTCGTTTTCGAACTGGAAGTACCAGCCGCCCGGCTCCGCGTCCGGGACCTTCACCTTCCAGTCGCCTGTCGTGCTGGTCTGCTTCTTGAACAGCCACTCGGAGGCGTACCGGAACGAGATATGGTCTGCGGGCATCCCGGACTCGAAGAGTGCGTTCATGGCTATCGGGGTGTCCCATATGGGGGAGACGCAGGGCTGCAGGTACATGCTGTCCCCGCCGTCCCGCTCGACTTCGAGGTCCTCGATAGACTTTATCGCCTGCTCAAGGAGCGCGTCGCCGTCGGGGTGGCCCATGAGCTTGAGCATAACGACCGAGTTCGCCATGGCAGGGTATATCGCGCCAAGCCCGCCCTCGCCCTTCATTCGCTCGACAGTCCAGTTGTACGCCGCCGTAACCGCCTTCTCACGAAGGAACGGGTTTTTGTGCTTCTCGTAGACCCTCAGGGCCGCGTCTATGGTCAGGAACAACCTGTTCCAGGTCAAAAGCCCGTCTGCCTTGAAACGCTTGTCGTAACGGCGGGGGTTGGCCCTGTGTTCCGGCTTTACGAAAAGCTCGTCTATGCCACGGCCATCGGGTACCTTGAAAACCGGCTTCTTGTGGTAGATTACGAGCAACGGCACGATGACCGCCCTCGACCAGTACGAGACCTCGTAGAGGTTGAATGGGGAAAACTCCGGCAGGAGCATAATCTCGGCCGGCATGCACGGCAGCCCGTCCCAGCTGTACTGCCCGAATATGGCAAGCGTTATCTTCGTAAACACGTTGGCGTTTATCACGCCGCCCTTGTCGAGTATGTTCTTCCTCGCCCTGACCATGCAGGGGTCGTCAGGAGACACCCCGGCCAGCTTCATGGCGAAATACGCCTTTATGGTGGCGGATATCTCGCTCGGCCCGCCGTAATAGATATACCAGCCGCCGTCCTCCATCTGGATGGACTTTATGTAGCGGACTATCTTCTCTTCCTTCGCGGCGTCGACCCTGCCAAGGTAGCGACGAAGCATCAGGTATTCGGCGGGTATTGTGACGTCGGCCTCGAGCTGGTCCACCCAGTAACCCTCGACAGGGTCCTGCACGCCAAGGATATATCTCCTTACGCGGTCAATGGAACCCTCAAGCCTTTCAGGCGATACCTTTTCCTTCGTGTGCTTGCGCGCGCCGACGGAAAGGGAACCCATCTGTTTGCCCATTCATCCACCTCTGATTTAGACACAGAAACGCAAGCCAAAACTGCCCGGCTGCCTCAGAATAATTCTTGGAATTATACTCAAATGCGGGTTATAAGTCAAGAAATACTCAAGAAAAGTTCCACTTTATCATCTCGATCAAGTCCCCGAGGCTCTTGCCCACCTCCTGGACCGCTGTCGCCTCGACGCCTGAGTGTATCATGCAGTCCTTGCAGCGCGGGTCCTTCCTCTTGACGAACTTATCCCAGTCGGTGTTCTCCATGAGTTCACGGTAGGACTTGTAATGGGTATCGGTTATGACGTAGCAGGGGGCCTTCCAGCCCTGAGGGTTGACCGTCACGTTGCCCCAGGGAGTGCAGTCGAGCTGCCTCTCACCCGCCAGGAACCTCATGTAAAGCGGGGTGCTGAAGAAGCGGTACTTCTTCGTAAGCTTCTGTATATGCCTGAACTTGGCGTAAGTCGCCTCCCTGTCCAGAAATATGTCCGCTTTGACGGCGTCGTACGAATAGCCTGCGGTGACCAGGAGGCCGTCCACGTTGAGCGCGGTCAGGCGGTCGAAAAGCTCTTCGACCTCCAGCACGTCCGTCTCCTTGTAAAACGTGGTGTTCGTGATTACCCTGAACCCCTTCGCCTTGGCGTCGGCTATCGCCTTCATCTGTAAGTCGAAGATGCCCTTCCGGCCCCGGGTAAGTTCCTGAGTCTTCTCGAGCCCGTCTACGGCGACGACGAAGTTCAGGTACGGGCTGGGCGTGAACTTGTCGAGCGACTCGGATAGCTTGATGGCGTTGGTGCAAAGGTGTATGTGCCTGCCGAGTGCCAACACCTCTTTTACAAGCCTGCCGATCTCCTTGTACAGGAGCGGCTCCCCGCCGCATATGGATATCACGGGCGCGCCGCACTCCTTCACGGCGCCGATGCACTGCTCGACGCTCATCAAGTCCTGGAGCGTGTCTTTGTATTCTCTTATCCTGCCGCAGCCCATGCAGGAGAGGTTGCACAGGTGGAGCGGCTCAAGCATCAGGACGAGCGGGAAGCGCTTCACTCCCTGCATCTTCATCTTGAAAAGGTAGCCCGTCAACGACGCGTTCAACTGTAGCGGAAACCTCATTTTACTGCCTCCTGACGTGATGCGGGCAGGCACGGATGCCTGCCCCTACGAAGAACACGGCCCACTGCCTTGACCGTTTATTTATTTCTTGGCCGAGGGGGCCTCGAAGTTCTCGGTCTCGGACTTGCTCTTCATCTTCCTTATCAGGTCGTCATAGCCGGAGCCCCTGATTATCTTGTTGAACTGGACGCGGTAGTTGTTCACCAGGCCTACGTTTTCGATAACCACGTCGTAGACCCGCCACTGCCCGTTGTCCGAGAAGAGCTTGTAGTCTACCGGTATCTCCTCCTGCCTCCTGTTAATGAACCTGGTCTTGACGACCGCGTAGTCCTTGTCGGCGGTCTCGCCGTCGAACACTATCTTCTCGTTGGAGTAGCCCTCTATGCGGTTTATGTATGAACGCTCGATAAGGTCCGTGAAGAGCCCGGTGAACTCGGCCTTCTGGGCGGGGGTGCGGTCCTTCCAGAACATGCCGAGGGAACGCTTGGCCATCTCCGAGAAGTCGAAGACCTCGGATACCGCAGCCCTTATCTTCTTTCGCTTCTGGTCCTCCTTGGACGGGCCTTTGAGAGAGGGGTCCTTCAATATCTCTATGACCTTGTCCGTGGCGGACTTCACCCTGTCGGAGGGTACCCCGGCGAATGAAACTGCCGGGAGCGTCAACAATGCCGCCACGACCAATACGTACGTCAAACTCGAAATGCGCTTCATATTCCTGTCGCTCCTTGTAATTGCAGACGGGCCTGCCCTACATGCCGCCCGCCTGTTTCTCCTTGTTCGTCAGGTCGTCGAGCACGCAGGGGCTGGATGTGTAGTTGAGCTGCTCCGCGTCCCTGCCCGTCGCGTGTTCCAGGTTTGCAAGGGCCATCCTCTGGTTGTATACCGCACGGAAGTAGTCGGACTTTATCCTCGCATAAGCGCTCACGGAGTCGGCTATGTCCCTCGCCTCGCCTATGCCCAGGTCGAAGTTTGAAAGCGACGCTACCACCCACTGCTTGGCGGTCTTGTAGGCCTTCGACAACGACTGCATCTCCTCGGTGCTCCTCTTCAACTGGAGGTAGGCGTCCTTCACCTGGAACGGCACGCCGCCCTTGGCGTACATCTCCTTCATCTTGAGCTGCATGTATTCAGCCTTCGCCTCGTCCACCTTGCCCTTGTGGATGCCGAAGTCGAGCGACCACTTAAATCCCAACACCCCGCCCAGCATGGAGTGGTTGAACTCGTCGAATATGTACGGGTTGTTCAGGTGGTCGCGGTTCGTGGCCCCTGCTACAGAGCCGAACCCGAGCAGGAACACCTGCGGGAAGTAGTCGGCGCGCGTGGCCTTTATCAGCGCCTCCTTGGCCGTCAGGCCCTCCTTCAACTGCGTGAACTCGAGCCTGCTACCCATAGCCTTGTCCCTGTAAATATTAAACTCCTCCAGGCTGACCTCCGCCGGGGTTAAGTACTGCTCGGAGATGTCGTAATCCGTATTCATGCCCACGCAGTTGATCATCAGGCCAAGCCCGTAGTAAGCCTTTGCGACCCCTTCGTCCGCCTGTGCGATGAACTTGCCCAACTCTCCCTGGTAAGTCTGGAGCTTGAAGAGGTCCACCTGGTCCACGCCCGGCGCGCCCGCGTCCAACTGCCTGGATACCTTGTCTGTAGCCTTGTCCAGTTCGTCCTTGATATCGAGCATGAACGCCTTCATCTCGCGCGCGAGCAGGAGGCCGTTGTACGCCTCCCTCACCTGCATTGCGACGTCCGAGGCCTTCAGCTTCGCACCCGCTTCGTATGCGCTTACGCCGTGCGCGGCCGCGTCCCTGTAACCAGTTATCTTACCGAAGGTATAAAGGGGCTGTATAAGCTGGACCGTGGCCCTGCCGAACACCCCGTCGTAGGACTCCCTGTTGATGTTGGTCGTAGAGTCGGGCGAACCAAAGCGTCCTCCGTCCACCAGCCGCGCCCTCGGCGAAAGGCTGCCGTACGCGATGACCTCCACCTGCGGGAAGCGTGCCCCGTCGGCCTGTTCCTTCTTGCCCTTGTAGGCCTCGACCTCGAACTCTGCGCCCTTTATCTCGGCGTTCACCTCGACCGCCTTTTTGATGCACTCGTCCAGGGTCAGCGTCATATTGCCGCCCTCCGAGTATGCTGCGCCAGGTACCAATGTCAGGAACATGACGGCCGTCAAAACCATTGCGGCTTTGATGTACCCGTGCCCTCCGTGCAGTTGACCCATTATATCCCCCTTTCAAGGATGTATAAAAACTCTATACCTTGCCGAAAATGTAGTTTGAAATAAGCCGCTCGAAATCAATAGCCGACTCGGTCTCGTGCAGGACCCCGCCCTGCACTACCTCCTTCTCCGAGCCGCCAGGCGTTATCTGCACGAACTTCTCGCCTATCAGGCCCTTTGTCTTTATTGACGCTATCGCATCGTCCTGAAGCTTCACGCCGGGCTTCATCCGAAGCTTTACCTGCGCCTGGTAGTCCTTGAGAGATATGTCCGTGACACGCCCCACCTCGACGCCCGCTATCTCGACTTCCGCGCCGTTTTTTAAGCCCCCTATGTCAGAGAACTCCGCGGTAACCTCATAGCCTGAACTGCCCAGCACTTCGAGCTTGCCCAGCCTTATGGAGAGGTAGCCAAGCGCAAGCATTCCCGCAAGCACAAATATGCCTACCGAGACCTCAAGGTTGTATCTGCTCATCAAAGCCTCCCTTAGACGACTGCCGCTTCCTCGGACTGACCCCTCACGAACCTCATTATGCGCGGGTCTTCCGAGCCTTTTATATCGTCGGGCGAGCCCACCAGGGCCATCACCCCGTCGGATAACATCCCAAGCCTCTGGGCCACGCCGAATATCTCCGGTATCTCGTGGCTGACTATCACAGCCGTGAACCCGTAGGTCTTCTGGCCCCAGAGGATTAACTTGTGCACCGAGTCCACCAGTATAGGGTCGAGGCCGGTGGTCGGCTCGTCGAACAGCACTATCTCCGGCCTCGTCACGAGCACGCGCGCAAACGCGGCCCGCTTCTTCATCCCGCCGGATACCTCGGCAGGGTACTTGTGGCCCATGCCGGAGAGCCCCACCTTGGACAACTCCTCGTCCACGCGGGCCTTTATCTCGGCAGGCTTCAGCTTCGTCTTCTCTACCAACGGGAAGGCCACGTTGTCGTAGATGGTCATGGAGTCGAAGAGCGCGCAGCCCTGGAACAGATACCCGAAACGGTCCCGAAGCCTGTAGAGCGCAGGGCCGCTGAGCGCGCTGATGTCCTCCCCGTCCACGAATACGTGCCCGCTTGTCGGCTTGAGGAGGCCCAAGAGGTGCTTCAAGAGCACGCTCTTCCCCTCCCCGCTTTTGCCGATTACGGCGAACACTTCTCCCGTGTTTACGGTGAAGTTAACCCCCTTCAAGACCTCCTGGCCGTTGAAGGATTTATACAAGTCTTTTACTTCTATCATATATGCCTACCCAAATCAACTAATTAGACGTATGAGGCGAATATTTCTTGCAAACAACTTTTTTAATGTAGTTGCCTGATTTATCAGGCGCCTTTAGAAATCTGATTATAAAAGCGCCCAATGAATTGGGCAACTACAAAATACCCCTCTGAAGCCCTCACCCTCAATCCCTCTCCCCCAGGGAGAGGGAGGTAAGGTATTTATAACATCAACGAGTTCAAAAAATAGTCCCACACCAGTATCAGCGTGGACGAGGTGACCACCGCCGTCGTGGTCGCCTGGCTTACGCCCTCCGCGCCGTGCTTCGTGAAGTAGCCCTGGTAGCAGCTCACCCACATCACTATTATACCGAAGCAGAAGGACTTGATAAGCCCGTCCCTGATGTCCGCCACGCCAATGAAGTCCTGTATGCCGGAGAAGTACGTCCCGGAGCTAAGGCCCAGGAGCTTTACGCCTACCATGTACCCGCCGTATACGCCCACCACGTTGAATATCGAGGCCAAGAGCGGGAAGGCCACCATCGCGGCCAGGAGGTTCGGGACCACGAGGTAACGGTACGGAGAAAGCGACATGGATTCGAGCGCGTCCACCTGCTCCGTTATCCGCATTATGCCAATCTCGGCGGCGATGGCGGAGCCTGCGCGTCCGGTAATCATCAGGGCCGAGAGCACAGGGCCAAGCTCCCTCACGAGCGAGAGGGCAACCGCAGGCCCCAGGTACGCGTCCGCCCCGAACTTCCTCAGGGTGTAGTATATCTGGAGGCCCAGTATCATGCCGGTGAAGCCGCCGGTAAGCACGATGAGCGGGACGCTCTTCGCGCCGATGAAGCGCACCTGCCGCATGACCCGGCCGAACTTGAGCGGCGGGCGCACGGTCCAGTATAAAGTGGTGGCGAGGAACATAAGCATCCTGCCCATGCCCCTGACCCCGCCCAGCGCCCACGCGCCTGTTTTTTGGAACAGTGATAGCATCTTACCCTTCCCGGTTGTTAAACATGAGATGATAATACCTGCGGGAAATCAAAGCAAGCTTTTTCTACAATTAAATGGGCGGCGGTGTTTAAGGGGAAACTTTGAATTAGGCATATCGGGCGGGTACATAAATGCTCAGGCTATACTTAAGTATAGCCTAACCATCCATCGCCAGGAGTGACACTACCGCAACCAGACGTTTCGCCCGTACTAAAACGTGCATTGCATTCCGTACACTCAAAAGAGTTTACCCAATTCTGAAGAATTACCTTTTTCTCTTTTGCAAAGCAATTTGGGCAAATCCAATGAAAAGGTTCTTCTCCGGGATTTTTTAAAGTATAAGCATACACATTTTTAGATATTTCTTTCAAAACATATTGTTCCTTTATTTTTTCCCATTCCTCG
>Ga0334722_10001420_pt1 | contig 29979 bp, 33 predicted proteins | sample C3_bottom_MG_FD_207210 | JGI IMG/M metagenome (GOLD analysis project Ga0334722, IMG submission 207210) | Sediment microbial communities from Yellowstone Lake, YNP, Wyoming, USA - C3_bottom | ecosystem: Environmental > Aquatic > Freshwater > Lake > Sediment | place: USA: Wyoming | collected... | reverse complement strand
GCACTCCAGCAGGCCGAGGCGACTATCCAGAGCTCCCAGGCGGCTATCGAAGGCGCGGTCGCCTCCATCCAGGGGGCCGAGGCGGCGCTGGAAACGACGCGGATCAACCTCGCCTACACGCAAATAACGGCGCCGATCTCTGGACGCATCGGCAAGTCCAACGTCACCACCGGCGCCCTGGTCACCGGTAGCCAACCCCTGGCCCTGACCACCATCCAGCAGCTCAACCCGATCTTTGTGGATCTGACCCAGTCCGGCAGCGAGCGCTTGAAACTGGTGCAAAATCTGAGCAGCGGCTTACTGAAGAAGGGCGGCGCCGCCGATCAGGCGCGGATTAAGCTGGTTCTGGAGGACGGCAGCAGCTATCCCCAGGAAGGGGTGCTGAAATTCAGCGATGTGACCGTGGACCCGAGCACCGGCGCCGTCACCCTGCGGGCCCTCTTCCCCAATCCCAACCAACTCCTGTTGCCGGGAATGTTTGTCCGCGGCATTGTCCAGGAAGGGGTCAGGGAGCAGGCGATTTTGGTGCCACAGCGCGGGGTAACTCGTAATCCGGCCGGAAATGCCATGGTCATGGTGGTTGGGGCCGAGGAAAAGGTGGAGCCCCGGGTTCTCAAGGTTGAGCGGACGGTCGGTGAGAACTGGCTGGTGAATGACGGCTTGAAGGCCGGAGACCGGGTAATCCTGGAAGGGATTCAACGCGCCCGCCCCGGCACCCAGGTGAAGGTGGTGCCCTTTGGCAGCAAGCCTGTCGATGCTCCGGCTGGCGGATCGGCAGGTGGCCCCCCGGCTGTGAAAAAATAATAGGACCCATAGGACCCATAAGACCTATCGGTCCTATCACGATTTCATAAGGAGCTCATCATGCCTCGCTTTTTCATCAATCGGCCGATCTTCGCCTGGGTGATCGCCATCATGGTCATGCTGGCCGGTTTACTGGCCATCAAGACCCTGCCGGTTTCCCAGTATCCGCCCATCGCTCCGCCGCAGATCAGCATCAACGCGGTCTATCCCGGCGCCTCGGCCCGGACCGTGCAGGATACCGTCACCCAGTTGATCGAGCAGAAACTGAACGGCATCGACAACCTGATCTACATGTCCTCCACCAGCGACTCGGCCGGGGCGGTGGCCATCAATCTGACCTTCAAGGCCGGGACCGATCCGAACATCGCCCAGGTGCAGGTGCAGAACAAATTGCAGCTAGCCATCCCGCTCCTGCCCCAGGTGGTGCAGCGCCAGGGCATTCAGGTGGTCAAATCGACCCGGAACTTCCTCCTGATCGTCGGCCTGGTTTCCCAGGATGGTTCCATGGACCGCAATGCCCTCACCGATTACATGGTGTCCAACCTCCAGGACATCATCAGCCGGATCGAAGGGGTGGGCGAGTTGCAGTTGTTCGGCACCCAGAACGCCATGCGGATCTGGCTGAACCCGGCCAAACTTACTAACTATCGGCTGACCTCCGCCGAGGTGATCAACGCCATCCAGGCCCAGAACGCCCAGGTTTCGGCCGGTCAGTTCGGCGGTACCCCGGCTAGCCAGGGGCAGCAACTGAACGCCACCATCACCGCCCGCACCCTGTTGCAGACCCCGGAAGAGTTCGACGCCATCGTCCTGCGCACCAACCCCGACGGTTCCAGCGTGCGGCTCAGGGATGTGGCCGAAACCAAGATTGGCACCGAGAACTACGACGTGCAGTCGTACTACAAGGGCAAACCGGTGGGCGGCATGGCCATTCGCCTGGCTGCCGGGGCCAATGCCGTCGATACCGGCAAGCGGATCAAGGCCAAGATGGCGGAGCTGGCCAAGTACATGCCGCCTGGCATGGAGGTGGTCTATCCCTTCGACTCCACCCCCTTTGTCAAGATCTCCATCGAGGAGGTGGTGCAGACCTTGCTGGAGGCGGTCTGCCTGGTCTTCATCATCATGTTCCTCTTTCTCCAGAACTTCCGGGCCACCCTGATCCCCACCATCGCCGTGCCCGTGGTCCTGCTGGGCACCATGGGGGTGTTGTCGGCCACCGGGTTCTCCATCAACACCCTGACCATGTTCGCCCTGGTCATTGTCATCGGGTTGCTGGTGGATGATGCCATCGTGGTGGTGGAAAACGTCGAGCGGATCATGAGCGAGGAAGGGCTCTCGCCCCATGACGCCACCATTAAATCCATGGGCCAGATCACCAGCGCCCTCTGGGGCATCGCCACCGTCTTGACCGCGGTCTTTTTGCCCATGGCCTTTTTCGGCGGTTCCACCGGCGTCATCTACCGGCAGTTCTCAATCACCATCATCGCCGCCATGATCCTCTCGGTGCTGGTGGCGATGATCCTCACCCCGGCCCTCTGCGCCACCCTGCTCAAGCCGGTGGCCAAGGGGCATCATACCGGCGAGACAGGCTGGTTCTCCGGCTTCTTCAGGCTCTTTAACCGGGTGTTTGATTGGTGCCGGAGCAAGTATGAAGGCATCGTCGGCCGCTCCTTTGACCGGCCCCTGCGTTACCTGGTGGTTTACTCCGCCCTGGTGGCCGCCATGGTCTTTCTCTTCCTGCGGCTGCCCACCGCCTTCCTCCCCGATGAGGATCAGGGTTTCATCGTCTGTCAGATCCAGTTGCCGGCCGGGGCCACGGTGGACCGGACCCTGAAGGTCATTCAGCAACTGGATAAACATTTCACCGAAAACGAGGGCAAAACGGTGGAAGGGGTCATCACCGTCACTGGCTTCAGTTTTGCCGGTCGCGGCCAAAATATGGGTCTGGCCTTCGTCAAGCTCAAGGACTGGAGTCTGCGCAAGAGCCCCGACCTGAAGGCCCAGGCTGTGGCGGGCCGGGCCATGCGGGCCTTCTCCAAGTTTCGCGACGGCATGGCCTTCGCCTTTTCACCCCCGGCGGTAATCGAGCTGGGTTTTGCCAACGGCTTTGACTTCGAATTGCAGGATCGAGGCGGTCTGGGCCATGAGCAGTTGATGGCGGCCCGCAACCAGCTCCTGGGCATGGCCATGAAAAACCCCAAACTGGTGGCGGTGCGGCCCAACGGTCAGGACGATACGCCCCAGTTCAAGCTCGACATCGATGATGTCCGGGCTGGCGCCCTGGGGGTTTCGGTGGCGGATGCCAACAGCGTCCTGGCCACCGCCTGGGGCGGGGCCTACGTCAATGACTTTATCCAGAACGGTCGGGTCAAGAAGGTCTACCTCCAGGCCGATGCCAAGTACCGGATGGTGCCGGAGGATATCAACGGCTGGTATGTCCGCAACAATCAGGGCGAGATGGTGCCGTTTTCGGCCTTTGCCACCGCCCGCTGGCAGTACGCCTCCCCCCGGTTGGAACGCTATAACGGCATCCCCGCTATGGAGATCCAGGGCCAGGCCGCCCCGGGCATCAGCACCGGCGAGGCGATGGCTGAGATGGAGAAGCTGGCGGCGCAATTGCCCCCGGGCATCGGTTACGAATGGACCGGGCTCTCTTATGAAGAAAAGAATGCCGGCGCCCAGGCTCCGGCTCTCTACGCCATTTCCTTGCTGGTGGTCTTCCTCGCCGTGGCGGCGCTGTACGAAAGCTGGACCATCCCCTTCGTTAACCTGCTGATGTTGCCCCTGGGGCTGGTCGGGGCGGTGACGGCGGTGAAGCTGCGGATGCTGCCCAACGACATCTACCTGCAGATCGGCCTGCTCACCACCATTGGTCTTTCCACCAAGAACGCCATCCTGATCATCCAGTTCATCAAGGCGCAGATGCAGCAGGGCCACGAATTGGTCGCGGCCACCCGGGCGGCGGTGCGGATCCGGCTGCGGCCGGTGATCATGACCTCCCTGGCCTTCTTCTTCGGCACCCTGCCCCTGGCCCTGACCCGTGGGGCCGGGGCCGGAGCCCAGAACGCCATCGGCACGGCGGTCACCGGCGGTCTTTTATCGGCCACCTTCATCGACTTGCTTTTTATTCCCTTTTTCTTTGTCCTGGTCTCCCGGCTCTTCATGAGGAAGCCGCCTCAGTCTAAACCAGCCGGGACTGATACCCTTGCCAACTCCTCGCAGGTGAACTGATATGAAACCATTTACACGCACGGCGCTGACCCTCTGCTTACCCTTTGGGGCATACGTGCTGACCGGCTGTGCCCCGATGATCCCGAAATACAGCCAGCCTGCGGCACCGGTGCCACAGGCCTGGGCCACACCGGCGGCCTCGGCAGCCACCGCCAAACCCGGGGAAAAACCGATAGCCCAGCTCCCCTGGCAGGATTTTTTTGTCGACCCCCAACTGCGTCAGCTAATTGCCCTGGCCCTGGACAATAACCGGGACCTGCGGATTGCCGCCCTCAACATCGAGCGGACCCGGGCCCTCTTCCAGATCCGGAGTGGTGATCTGCTGCCCAAGGTTGACGGCTCAGCCTCGCCCGGCTATCAACGGCTCCCGGAAGATTTTTCCGGCACCGGCCATGCCAAAATCGTTGAGCAGTACACCGTCGGGCTTGGCGTTAGCGCCTACGAGCTGGATTTCTTCGGTCGGGTGCGCAGCCTCAAGGAACAGGCGCTGGAGCAGTTCCTGGCCACCGAACAGGCCAAGCGCAGTGTCCGGGTCAGTCTGGTGGCCCAGGTGGCCAGCGGCTACCTGAATCTGGCCGCCGACCGGGAGCGCTTGCAGTTGGCCCTGGCGACCCTGGCCAGTCAACAGTCCTCTTATCAAATCACCAAGAGGCGCTTCGAGGCCGGGGTTGCCAATGGTCTGGCCGTGAGCCAGGCTGAAACCAGCGTGCAGGCGGCGCGGGCGGACATCGCCCGCTACACCGCACTGGTGGCCCAGGACGCGAACGGGCTCAGCCTGGTGGTCGGTTCGCCGCTCCCGGCCGAACTATCGGCCACGATTTTCAGCGATACGCTCACCAGTCTGCCGGAGTTGAGCCCGGGGCTCCCCTCGGAGGTCTTATTGCAGCGTCCCGACATCCTCCAGGCCGAAGGTCTGCTGAAGGGTTACAATGCCAATATCGGCGCGGCGCGGGCCGCCTTTTTCCCACGCATCACCCTGCTTTCGAGTCTCGGATTCGGCAGCGGGCAGCTCTCCGATCTGTTCTCGCGCGGTTCGTTGGCCTGGAGTTTTATCCCGCGCCTGACGGTGCCGATCTTCGACGCCGAGAGCAACAAGACCAATCTCAAGGTGGCCGAGGTTGACCGCGATATCGCCCTGGTCCAATATGAGAAGGCCATTCAGATCGCCTTTCGGGAGGTGGCCGATGCCCTGGCCCAGCGCGACACCATCATCGACCAGTTGACTGCGCAACAGGCGCTGGTCGCCGCCAGTGCCGAGAGCCTCCGGTTGTCCCAGGCCCGTTTCGACCAGGGGATCGACAGCTACCTGGGTGTGCTCGATTCCCAGCGTGCCCTCTATGGCGCCCAGCAGAATCTGATCACGGTCCGCCAGGCCCGGCTGAGCAACCTGGCGACGCTCTACAAGGTCCTGGGGGGCGGGGGAGCCGAGGGTTGAAGGGATGGGTGTCAGGAAAGGACAGTGTAAGAGCGCTGCCGATATCAGCCAGACTGCCACCTGGGCCAAATATCACCGGGGGCTCTGCCGTGGCTGCCAGGGTTGGTGTTGCCGGTTGCCGGTGGAGGTGCGGGTGGCGGACCTGGTGACCATGGCGGTGATTGATGCCTTCGAGGCCGATGAAGAACCCCGGTTGCTGGCGCGGCGGCTCAAGAAGGCCGGGATTATCGACCATTTCAACGGCAAAAATGCCCTTTTCACCTTGGCCCGGCGGGCAAATGATGATTGCCTTTACCTCGATGCAGAGAGTCGCCGTTGCACCATCTATGCGCGGCGCCCCCAGACCTGCCGCAATCATCCGGCCATCGGGCCCCGTCCGGGATATTGCGCCTACCGGGGGCTGGAGACAGACCGGCCGGGGCGGAGGGTACTGTTATGAATGACGGGAGTTGTCCCCTGGTGGCCCCGGATCAGTCCGGGGTGGAGGTGGTGCATCGGCAGAGCGGTGGGGTCGGGGACTTCCGGCAGGCCCGGGAACTGGCCGATGGCGTGGCGGGTGAGCGCTTCAGCGAATATATGCTGCTTTCCTGGTACGACCGGGAGCGGGATTTTGAATCGCCGGCCCATGTCTCCGAGTGTGCTGGCGATGGTCCGAAGAACGGCTATATTTTCTATGCCCTCAGCCGGGGCGCCCGCTTGCGGGTGGAGGTGGATGGTGGCCGCTTCAGTTTCTTCTACACCCCGGTGGAGTGGTAAGGGAAATGGGCAAACCGTTGTGAATCCCGCCGGTCAACCCGGCCCGGTGGGTTTACTCGGACTCGGTCTGGGAATGGCTGAGGATGATGTTTTCCACTTCGGCAAGTTGCTCGGGGTGGAGATTGTCAAAGTTGGCGCGGCAGATTTTTACCGGCACCCCCTCGAGAAACCGCCCCGAAACCAATTCCGAAGACAACATCTGGAGCGGGATGCCCCTGGCCCAGAGACGTCTTTCCTTGCAAAAGATATCGATTTTGCGGGAGGTCGTGGTGCTGCAGTCATCACCATTAATACACCAGCAGGAAATCCCCCCCAGGCTGAGATTGATGATCTCCCCGACATTACCGGCATGATGGATGAGGCATTTTTCTTTGAGAGGAATGCGTTTGTGCTGCCGACGCTCGTTCATTTCTTTACCGTAATGCTAAGACATTGTTCTGACTCCAGGCAACGGCTTTGCCGCTTGGCGCAATCTGCTGGGGCTGAACAATGGTATTTAAAGGCAGGGTATGCCGCTCCCGATTTCCGGCCTAAGATACCCGAAAATTTTACTAATAAAACAAAAAAAATGCATCCTGGAAATTTTAGCTTTTGGGCGGCGGGGCCAGTAACCACGCCAAACTTCCGGATTAAGCAAGCGCGAAGAACTTTCTCGCACAGTACCACAAGGTATCAGCGTAGCTCCTGGCATTCCGGGAGATGAAATTATATTGGCTCGGGGATTCTTCCGGTTGCAAGGAATTGGCTGAACAATGGCGAATGCCAGGGCAGATGAGAAGCCTACGTGGCCGGAAAGGTGGAGTGTCATGGCATGGCACTCTAGGGAGGGTTATTCGTCCAGGTCATGGAAATCGCGGCGTACTTCCTCGAGATTTCGGCGAAAACCCTCGGCATCGCCATATTCCAAAAACTTCCGATAGCGGCTGTGCAGAGCGACCTGGCGGCGGGCATGCTTGATGGGGCACCAGTACTGCTCGGTGCGGGCGGCGATTTCCTGCACGTAACTGATTAAGCCGTTGAAATAGCCACAGTAGACGCAGTTGATTTTTTCGATAATGTTCAGATAGGTCAAGGCGTGGCGATCGACGACGATGTAGTCGCTGCGCCGGACCGGGGGGATCTTGTAGATGGGGAAGCAGACGCTGTGGAAGATGGTCACCGCCAAGTCCAGGAAGATGGCCGGCAGCAGACAACTCCAGATAAAGGGGATCGTAAGGATATTGAGCAGTGACGAGTGGCGCAGATAGGTGTGGAGCCGGAGCACCAGGGTTTTGTGGTAGCGGCGGGTGGCCTCTTCGAAGTAGACCCGGCGGTCCTTGACCCGGTAGTAGAATTTGTGTTGCTTCTGTTGGAGCTCGCTGTAGAGCTCCTTTTCCAGCTTTTTGATCTCCTCGACCAGTTCCTGTATGCGGCTCATCCGGTTAGTCTCCTCTAACCGGCGGCAAGGCCCAGTTATGTTTTGGTAAAAGACTGATGGCTGACGGCTGACGGATATCCGGCGCTTCTACCTTTCAGCCTTCAGTCTCCAGCCGGTCCCTTATCGGTTGATCCCCAGGCGGTCGGCCAGTTCGCCGGAGAGGTGCCAGGAGGAAATATTCGCGTTCCCGATGACCGGGGAGGCCACCAGGGTTTCGCCATTGAGGATATGGATGGGTGCGGCCGCATCCGGGGCGTTGACCGTCAGGCAGATTACCCCGCGCATCAGCTTGATGTCGAGGTTTTCGTGGTTGACCCCCTGCATCAGCTCGGGGAGATCCTCGCCCGAAGGCAGCCGGTGCTGGGTGATATAGGTGATGGTGATGTTGCTCTCCAGTTGCTGGAGGCGGGGCAGGACCAGTGCTAGCACCCGGGATTGCTGGGTGTAGGTGATGTAGCCCGGGATGAAGATGGCGGCGACCACCGCCATGACGCAGACGCAGACCACCAGTTCGATGGAGGACATGCCCCGCTCGGAGGCGAGAGGCCAAACGGCAGGGCGGCGGGGCCAGAGTCTGTGGCGCATCGCCGCTTCAGCGGATGGTGATACAGCTAACGGGACAGGCGGCGGCCGCCTCGTCGGCGCACTCCAGGTCCCCGCCGTTCTCTTGGATCACCAAGGCCTTTTCCTCTTCGGCGTTGAAGCCGAAGACCTCCGGGCAGATTTCCGCACAACTGCCGCAGCCGATGCATTCAGTGTTATCCAGGGTCACCGTTTTGGCCATGAGATTATATCCTCAGCTTTGATGGTTAGGGAGGGAGTGTTCCTGTTGTGGCAGGAGTGTGACTTTTTAGCTAACGCTGCACATCGCGGAAGCGGGTGTCGACCGCAACGATGTCGACGATCTGAACCAGGGCGTCAAAGTACTCCTTCCCTTCCAGTTTCTCCAGGTGGAGCAGCTCTTTGCCCACCGCTTTGACATTGCCGGTCAGGGAGGCGCCACCGAGCAGAGCGAGGTGCACCTTCTTGCCGGTCAAGACCTTCAGGTTGTCGGCCATGGTGCTGTTTACCTCGTAAGCCAGGCCGGGCACCTCCACCAGCTCGGCCGTGGCGGGTGCGGGCAGGGTCAGCAATGCTCCGAAAAGGAACAGGCCGGTGGTGACGATGACAGGCAACTTGCGGACAGTAATCTTTCCGGGCATTTTCGGTCTCCTCGTGTGGGGGTAAAACATTGCGGTCCGGGGCCGCCATTCTGGCCGTTCGGGTCGCTCGTCTCTCACTCAGCGATCTTTTCGGGATTCGGCAATCAACTCCATCTGGATTTCCTGGATCTGCACCAGCCGCTCCCATTGCTTGGTGAGCAGATGGTCAATTTTCTCGTGCAGATGGCGGATCTCCAGCTCAGCCTTAAGGTTGACCTGATAGTCGTGGCGGGCCCGGATCCGGTCCTTGGCCTCCTGGCGGTTCTGGCTCATCATAATGATCGGGGCCTGGATGGCGGCGAGACAGGAGAGCACCAAATTCAGCAGGATGTAGGGGAAGGGATCCACCGGTTTCCAGTAAAGCACCAGGGAATTCATGACAATCCACAGGCTCATCAACACCATGAAGATGATCAAGAAATTCCAGCTACCGCCGAAAGAGGCGATGCGGTCGGCGAGCCTCTCGCCCAGGCTCCAGTCCTGCTCGAACTCGTCATCGACATTGGCCGAGAGGATCTCCTGGGCATGCATGCTCTCCAGAACTTCTCGTTCCAGCTCGGTCAACTCGCCCTTGTCCGAGGCCAGCAGGGAATGGACATACTGGGTCCGGTAGTTGGCGAGGTCGGATTGGCAGATGGAGCTTTCCTCCGACCAGCTAGGATGATCGGCGCTGATCAGGTCGCCGATATTTCGGCGCACCAGGGCGCCGGGGGTCAGGTCTTCGGTCCGGAAGGTCTGGCCGCAGATGGCACAGGGCAAGGTAACGCTCTTGGTGGTCATGGGGTCTCGACTCCAGGGGAAGGCCCCGGCCGACCAGGTTCGTGGCCCCTACTGGCTAACATTCTTGGCCCTCTTCTCCCGTTCTTTTTTGTCAGTGGTACAGTATATGCCGCCTTCGGTAAAGCCGGGGGCGAAGCAACCGTTACAGGAGATACAGGTGGCGCGGGAGTGGTCACCGGAGTGCCAGCGGCGGGCAAGATCCGGTTCGCGGATGAAGGGCCGGGACATGGCGACGAAGTCGGCGTCATGCTGTAAGGCCGCCTCGCAGACCTCGGGACTGCGGAACCCCCCCACCACCATGACTGGGCAGGCCACAGCCGCTTTGACCGCTTTCGCCAGGGGTAGGTTGTAGGCCTCGTCTGCGGCCCGGGCAACATTGAGCCGGATGGGCGAGTTTGCTCCAGATGCCGTGGTGCCGCCGCTGATCTCGATACCATCGATCCCGGCCTGGTCGAGTTGTTGGGCGGCATAGACGGCGTCGGCCAGCTCCAGGCCGCCAGCCAGATTGTCGGAGCCGTTCAATTTGACCAGCACCGGATAGTCCCGCCCAACTTCCTCCCGCACCGCCCTGTAAACCTCCAGGAGAAAACGGCTGCGCTTGGCGGCGCTGCCGCCGTATTCATCATCGCGCTGGTTGGTGTGGGGGGAGAGAAACTGGTTGATCAGATACCCGTGGGCGGCATGCAGTTGCACCGCGTCGAAGCCGTATGCCTTGCCGCGCCGGGCCGCCTTGCGGAAGGCCTTGATCACGCTCTGGATGTCGGCAAAGGTCATGGCCCGGGGCAGTTCGGGAAACTGTTCCACCTTCACCGCCGAGGGGGCCAGGGGCTGGCTGCCGGCGTTGGCGCTGTCGGTCTGGCCGCCAGCGTGGACCAGTTGCAGGCAGATCTTGCCGCCCTCACCATGAACGGCATCGGTCAATTCCCGCATCTCGGCGGCGAAATCATCACTGGCGATGCCCATCTTGCCAGGGAGCTGCCGTCCGTCAGCCCGCACGAAGGTGTAACCGCTGATGATCAAGCCGACCCCGCCCCGGGCCAGCTCCCGGTAACACGCGGTCAGCTTCGGGGTGGGGCGCCCATCCGGGGCGCACATCCCCTCCCAGGTGGCGGAACGGACCAGGCGGTTTTTCAAGTTCATCCCATTAATGGCGGCGGCCGAAAAAAGAATCATGTCATTTCTCCAGGCGTTAAGATTACTGGTTAACTAGCGAGCTACCGGACGATGTGGCTCACGATACCACTACCCCTTGATCTGTCGCAAGTTAACTTCGTGCTTGGGATAGGGAATGGTGATTCCTTCCTGGTCGAAGGTGGTCTTGATTTTCTCCAGTAGATCACCCTGCACCGCCAGATAATCGCCGCAATTCACCCAGGGGCGCACCGCCAGGTTGACGCTGCTGTCACCCAGTTCGGCTACCGTTATGGTTGGCGGCGGCTCTGGGAGGACCCGGGCATTGGCCGAGAGGATTTGGGCCAGCACCGTCCGGACCCGGGCAATGTTTTCGTCATAGCCGATGGCGATAATCAGATCGAGACGGCGGGTGGGGTTGGCGGTGACATTGGTGATGACGTCATTGGTGATCTTGCCGTTGGGGACAATGACCTTGCGGTTGTCCGGGGTCTGCATGTTGGTGTTGAAGATGCTGATCGACTCCACCGTTCCTTCCACGCCACCGGCCACCACATAGTCCCCGATATGGAAGGGGCGGAACAGGATGAGCATCACCCCAGCGGCGAAGTTGGCCAGGGAATCCTTCAAGGCCAGGCCCACCGCTAACCCGGCGGCACCGATGATGGTCAGGAATGAGGTGGTGCTGATGCCTAGCTGCTCGGCGGCGGTGAAGGCCACCAGGACCAGCAGGGTATAGTAGGTGATATTGCGGAGGAAACCGATCAGGGTAATGTCGACCTTTCCCTTGGTGAGAAACATCACCACCAGATTGGCCAGCTTCTTGGCCAGCCAGCGGCCGGCCAAGATGACGAGGAGTGCCGAGAGCAGGTTGATCGAATAGGCGGTGAGCCAGTCCGTAATCATCCCTATAAAACTATTGGTTTCCATGCTCTCCTCATGTGGTGAACTTCTAGCCCGGTATCGAGGTGTTGCCAAACGATCAGATAGATAAGGCCTGAACTGACAAGGCGCCGACGGTATGGGAGGTCAGCTTTCCTGCCGCGTAGATGGTGGTTGGGGCGGGATCGGTGGTCAACTTGGTCAGTTCATCCCGGGCCAGGTCTGTCGGCAGTTGCCCCAGAGCCCAAGCCGCCCGCCCCCTGACCTCGCTATCGGCGGAGGCCAGATAGGGCAACAGGTAACGCGGGGCCTCCCGCTGCAGCAGCAATTCCGGCCGCACCTGGGCCAACCGGCCGATGCCCCAGAGCAGGCCGCGCTGGAGCATTTCCAGTTCCAGAAAATTGCCATCCTCGCGCATCTGGGCCACCAGAACCTGGTGGAATTCGTCAGCCAGCCCGGCGTGAACGGCCATCACCTCAGCCATGGCCTCCGGCACCCCCCAGCCGATGCCGCCCGACTCGTCGTTGAGCATCCACATGAAGCGCCGCATCACCACCCGCCCGGCCTCCAGTTCACGGTCGGCCAGGGCTGCCACCACCTTCCCCAAGGCCGAGACGGCCAGCCACTTGCTCAGTTCGTCGGGGTTACAGAGGCTGCCGATCAGGGGATTGAGCAGTTCTCTGGGTGGAAGCCTGGCGACCAGGGCCAGGACCGCGGTCAGATCATGGGTCGCCAGTTGGCACTGGAGTTCTTTTTTGCGGGCGCGTTCAGCCATCTCTATGCCATTTCAGTGAGTAGGGCCGCCAGCCGTTCGGCCAACCGTTCCCCGGAGAAGACGAGCGATTCGAGGTCGAGAAAATTCAGGACGTTCTGGTCGAAGAGAATCTTGACCCGGGCGTCGAAACCGTCCTCCGAATCCTCGGCCCAGAAGATGACCTGCTGGGGCAGCCTGGGCAGGACCTGAAAGATAAAGGTCAGGGTGGCACCGGGGTTGGCGCTGGGGGCGCCTCCGGCCAAGGCCGCGATGGCAATGGCCCGTTCCGCTGGCTGGCTGCTGAAGAGCCGGGCTAGGGGCGCCTCGCAGTAGGTGGCCAGGGTGCGAACCTTGGCAATGGAATTGGGCAGACTCTCCAGACCTAGCCAGGCCAATTCCGGTGCCAGTCCGCCGCCCGAATGCACGTAGTTATAAAGCAGGATCTGGTCGCGAGGGTCTTCCGGCTCCCGGTTATCGATTAATATCCCCTCCTTACCCAGAACGACCTCCTGCCCGAGATAGGCAAAGGTCATGGCGGCGGGGGTTCCCGGGTTGTATCCGGCCCCCAGGCGCGGGGCCAGGGTGGCGAAATCGGCCCCGGCAACCTTGCCCTTCAGGTGCTCGACCAGGGCCAGATCGCGCTGGCGGGCCCCATCCTCCAGATCGATTCCGGCCACCTGGATTTCGAGACCAGCCAGATTGAGATGGGGGCAGCGGCGGGGATCCACCCCGGTGGCGGTAACCGCCACCCCGAAGGCCAGACAGGTGGGATAGCCGCACTCCCGGCAGTTGTTCTTGGGGGTGCGGGCTACAACCTGCATGGGGTTCATTTGAGTTCTTTGACCGCCGCCACCACGGCCTTGGCCAGTTCCCGCCCGGCTGCGAAATCTTCGGCGGTAGGAACATTCTTGACCCGGACGCCGGGGTGGGCCAGGGGCAGGTTGATAGCCTCCAGGGCCTGGTTGATGTGCTTGACCGCCTCGCCGCTCCAGCCGTAGGAACCGAAGGCCGCCACCACCTTGTTCTTGGGGCGCAGCCCCTTGAAGTAGGTAAGGAAATCGGCCATCACCGGCAACATGTTGTTGTTGAGGGTGGGGGAACCGAGAACCAGCGCCTTGGCGTCGAGGACGTCGGTCATGATATCGCTCCTGTGGTTGACCTTGAGGTTTAAGATCTTGACCTCCAGGCCGCCTTTGGCCAATTCGCTGCCGATGGCGTTGGCCATCTTTTCCGTGCTGTGCCACATGGTGTCGAAGATCACCAGGGCCTTGTCGCGGGACTGGTATTTACTCCACTGGTCATAGGCGGCAAGGATCTCGCCGCAGGCCGCACCCCGCCAGATCACCCCGTGGTCCGGGGCGATCATGTCGATGGCGATGCCCATCTGGCCGACTTTTTCCAGGAGGCGCTGGATGTTGGGCGAGAAGACCATCAGGATGTTGGCGAAATACTTGGCGGCCTGGTGCATCAGATCGCACTTGCTGACCTGATCGGCGAACTTTTCGGTGGAGGCCAGATGCTGGCCGAAGGCGTCCGAGGAGATCAGCAATTTGTCTTCCGGGATGTAGGAAAACATCGAGTCCGGCCAGTGCAGCATGGGGGTCTCGATGAAGGTTACGGTCCTCTTTCCCAGGTTGATGGTGTCGCCGGTGGCCACGATCTGGTAAGGCCAGTCCTCCCGGTGGAAGTGTTCGACCAGAGCTTTGTGGCCGTTCTTGGAGCAAAAGACCTTTTCCGGCTTGATCAAGTCGATGATTTCGGGCAGGGAACCGGAATGGTCCATCTCCACGTGGTTGATGATGATGTAGTCGATCTTGCTAGGGTCGCCCACCGCCTCGCTGATGTGGTAAAGCAGGTCTTCCTTGAACTCGCGTTTGACGGTGTCAAAAAGGGCGATTTTCTCGTCCTTGATCAAGTAAGAGTTGTAGGTGGTGCCCAATTGGGTGGAATAGCCGTGAAAGTCGCGGATGTTCCAATCCACCGCGCCCACCGAAAAGACATTCTCTTTGATCTCTGTAATCGTCATGGCTGCTCTCCTTGCGCCCTTTGACCTCTTATGGTCGGGGCTGGTCTAAATATGGTTGAAAGGTAATAATTAACTGTTATTGACAAGATAATTAGGGTAATGGGGTCGATAAAATGGCTCAGTCATCCGGCGTATTTTTGGTAACGATTGCTGTTAAGTGCCGATAATAATACAGTGAGCTTAAGAAGCCAATTAAATAGCAAGCCGGTGGGGATATTTTCCGGTCGTTGGTTCAGAACGGTTTTTGGCTAATACTCTGCTGTGCTCCGGGGTTTCGGCGGCCGGGAACATCGCCCGGTGAAGTCAAGCAGCACAGGCCTGCGAATTATAGCCGATGGAGCAATCTTTACTCAACGGCCGGAGGGTGTCAAGCCCCATCTCCGGTGATACCTCATTCGCCAGGAGGATTTGTGTAATGAAAACCACCGATTTTCTAGTCATCGGCAGCGGGATATCTGGGCTCTCTTTTGCCCTCAAGGCTGCCAGTCTGGGCAGTGTTACCCTGGTTACCAAGAAGGCCCGGGTCGATACCGCCACCAACCTGGCCCAAGGTGGAATTGCTGCTGTTCTGGCCCCGGAGGATTCCTTCGAGGCGCATGTCCAAGACACCCTGCGTTCCGGGGCCGGTCTGTGCCACGAAGAGGTGGTGCGGCTGGTGGTGGAGAACGGTCCGGCCCGGATTAAAGAGCTCATTGAGCTTGGCGTGGCTTTTCAACGTGACCAGCGAAATGGCGGTAAGCTCGATTTGGGCATGGAGGGTGGCCACTCGGCCCGACGCATTGCCCATTCCCTGGACCTTTCCGGGCGCGAGATCGAGCGGGCCCTGTTGCAAGCGGCAGCCGCCAGCGCCCGGATAACCATCCTGGAGAATCATCTGGCCATCGATTTACTGATTGGTTCCAAGGCAGGGGTGGCCGGGGAAATTCCCCCACCCTACTCCGACCGCTGTCTGGGCGCCTATGTGTTGGGACCGGACGGGGTGATCACCACCTGGCTGGCCCGGGCCACGGCGCTTTGCACCGGTGGTGCTGGCAAGGTCTATCTCTATACCACAAATCCCGACATCGCCACCGGCGACGGTATCGCCATGGCCCACCGGGCCGGGGCTCGGGTGGCCAACCTGGAGTTCGTCCAGTTCCATCCCACCTGCCTCTACCATCCCCAAGCCAAGAACTTCCTTATCTCTGAAGCTGTGCGTGGCGAGGGCGGGCGGCTGGTTGACGGCCGTGGCCACCACTTTATGGATAAATATGACGAACGCGGTGACCTGGCCACCCGCGATATGGTGGCCAGGGCCATCGACAGTGAGATGAAGGCCAGTGGCGACGACTGCGTCTATCTCGATATCAGTCATCGCCCCGCCGCCTTTGTCCGGGGGCGCTTTCCTAATATCTATGCGACCTGTCTGGAATATGGCATTGACATCACCCGTCAGCCCATCCCGGTGGTGCCGGCGGCCCATTATATGTGCGGTGGGGTGGTGACCGACATTCAGGGCCGGACGAACTTGGGAAATCTCTACGCCTTCGGCGAGACCGCTTGCACCGGTCTGCATGGCGGCAACCGGTTGGCCAGCAACTCGCTCTTGGAGGGCGTGGTCTTCGCCCACCTGGCCGCCGAGCAATGCGCGGCGGACTGGCCTACCCTCGCCTCTCGGCCATTCCCGGATATCCCGCCCTGGAAAGTCGGCCGGGCCGAGCGTATCGAGGAGTGCGTGCTGATCACCCACAACTGGGACCAGATCCGGCGGTTGATGTGGAATTACGTCGGCATCGTCCGCTCCGATAAACGCCTCTCCTTGGTGCGCAAGCGTTTACAGGCCATCGTCTCCGAGATCGATCAACACTACCGTGACTATTTGCTTACCCCTGATTTAGTGGAGCTGCGCAATATCGCCCAGCTAGCCGATCTGATCGTCCGCTGCGCCAGCATCCGCAAGGAGTCGCGCGGCCTCCACTACAACTTAGACTATCCGGCGGTGGACGATTTGCATTGGCGGAAGGATACGGTGCTTTGAGGAAGACGGGCGATTAATGCACCAGGAATTTCCCTAGCTGAGAGAAAAGCGCCTGACTCAAGCCGACCACTTTCCTCTTGACGACCCACTACAGGTAGTGCAATATAAGCAGCAACATACAACATGACGTATTTGTCGGCTTGCTGCAGCTATCTCCCTGAATTAATGAATGCTTTGTTAGTTTGCAGATTGGGTCGAGCTCGAGCAACGAACTAAATGTGGGGTTTGTTGCCATCGCGAGCGCAGGTTTTTGAGGACTTCAGTGGGGAGAGGTGAGGGCCTAATACCTCCTTATCTTACCCTTACCTACGTATTATTTCACCTCTGCCACACTGAAGCCTTTTGTTGTGCCCCGCGGCCCCGGTCGCGGGTTTTTTTTTTCTTCATAATAGACCATTGAAATGGTGATTTCGTCTGGCGTTTATTCCCATAATTCCATGGATTTATACGCCTAAAAGCTTGGGGGGGTATTTTCGGGGAGGGGTGGCATTGACTGCTTGACAAAGCAAAACCCATATAGTAATTAGGAACTTCCAAAATTGCTGAATGACACGTCATTTTTCGTAAAACTTAATAAGGAGGGATTAATATGCCGACTATCGAGCACAACGGAAAGAGCTTTAGCGTAGATGAGGATGGCTTCCTGACCAAGGGTATGGAAGAGTGGAACAATGAGTGGGTTAACTACGTTAAGAGCGTAGAAGGCATCACCGACCTGACCGATGAGCACAAGAAGGTAATCGACACCCTGCAGGAATACTACAAGAAGAACGGTATTGCCCCCATGGTTCGGATTCTTTCCAAGACCACCGGTTTCCCGCTCAAAAGAATTTACGAGTTGTTCCCATCTGGCCCTGGTAAAGGCGCCTGTAAGATGGCTGGTCTGCCCAAGCCGACTGGTTGCGTCTGATTCTCACTTAAATTAGCTGAGACTCAAAGGGGGAAGGTCGCAAGATCTTCCCCTTTTTTTATGCTTTTTCCGGGCGGAGGGCTGACGCAAAAGACATGTATAGAATTACAATCCCAGTCCTTCCCGGAAACGCTGATGGATGGACTCGACTCGTCGCTGGTATTCTGGCGCCGATATGGCGGCGCCCCGAATGCCGCCTCGGAGATTGATTTCGGCGAGATAACTTTGCCGGTCGGCAGTGACCATCAGGTCGAGATGGGCGTAAGAAAAGGCGCCGCGGGCCATGACCCGGTGACACAGCGCCAACTGCGCCGAACTCAGTTCAACGGGAGTGCTTTGCCCGCCGAAGTGAAGATTGTTACGGAAGTTGTCCGGATTGTCCCGCCAGTAGGCCTCCCGGTAGTCGCCCAGGATCACCACCCGGATATCCCGGCAGTTCTCATAAAATGGTTGGATGACAAAGGGAAAGGGCAGCGTCCCCAAGCTGGCCTGATTAAACACCTCCTCCAGTGAGCCCCAGAGGTTGATGCCGAGTCCTGCATTGGCTCGGTCGCGTTTGCTCACTACCTTGCCAATCCCCAATCTTTGGTAGCGGGCCATGAGCAGCAAGAGGCCGTGCAGGTCATGGATGGTGCAAGTTCCCGGCAGCATCTCATCGGCAAAAACCGTGGCCTGCATGGCTTTAGAACGGCAGAGTAGCTGAGCCAGCCCTGAGGGGAAAAGCATCACCCCGCGGCTCAAGAGATCGACCACCAGGGACTCTTCGCTGGGTTGCAGCCGCAAGCGACCAATAAAGACGTCATCCTTGCCCAGGTCGTGGTAGTGCTCTCGGAGCTGGTCGTTGTCCTTAATCAGACGATATGGATGCGGGGTGGGGACAGGTGAAGGCTGGCTGGTCAAAAGAGCATTTCCAGAAAGCGTTGATGAAACGTGGAGAGATCTTCGTGGCATTCGCCGCAGAGGAACTTGATTTCGCCCAGGACCTGCGAATCGTCGCCATCCTCGGAGAAACTGCCGTCGTCGTTCTGGAGGTACCGGGTGGTCAAGACAACATCGTCGGCCACCTCCAGAAATTCGCTGTCGTTACCGCACACCGGACAGGTGATCTTCAGGGAATGGGCCGAGCCGGTATTTTCTGAGACGCGTTCCATGGAAATCAGTACCGGATATTGAACTGGATTTCGCCCACCGGCCGCTCTTCCTTGGTTTCCACCTTGAGGACTTGGGAGCCGGGTGATCCATTCTTGAGCCACTCAACCATCTGATCGACCTGGGCCTCTTCGCCCTCGACCACTGCCTCAACAGCGCCGTCGGCCCGGTTTTTGACCCAGCCTTTGACCCCGATCTTGGTGCCTTCGGCCTGGGCATATGCCCGGAAATAGATGCCTTGAACCTTGCCGTAAATCACGGCGTGGACCCTTTTAATCGCCATTTTTGCACCAGATTTATTGCTGAGATACTATTTCAGAAACGCAGGATCATTTTAAAATCTTCTTCGGACATAATTGCAAGCTCTAAATCCTTGGCCTTGGCAAGTTTGCTGCCCGGTTTGTCGCCGCAAACCAGGTGGGTAACCTTCTGGCTCAAGGCCGAGGCGACCTGCCCGCCCAGGGCCTTGACCCGCGCCTTTGCCTCATCGCGCGACATGGAGGTGAGGGTGCCGGTGAAGAGAAAGACCTTGCCGGCCAGGGACTGATCGCCAGAAGCCGGTTCCGACATGCCTGCTTTGACTCCCAAGGCCAGCAGTTCGGCCAGGATCTTGCGGTTCTCCTCCCGCTCGAAAAAGGTCCGGATGGAGCCAGCGGTTTCCGCCCCTATTCCTTCGATTTGTTGCAATTCCTCTTCTCCGGCCTCCTGAAGCCGGGCCAGGTCACCCTGAAAGTGGTGTTCAAGCAGAATGGCAGTCTCCTCACCGACATTATTGATGCCCAGAGCGCTGATCAGTCTGGCACAGGTGGGCTTTTTGCTGGCGGTGATGGCCTGGACGGCGTTGCGGGCTGAAACCTCGCCCCAGCCCTCCAGCCCGGCCAGCGGTCCTTCTGCCAGTCGGTAGATATCGGGAATATCCCGAACCAGCCCGGTGTTGACCAGTTGTTCCATGACCTTACGGCCCAGCCCCTGGATGTCGAGTCCGGCTTTGCCGGTGAAGTGGATGAGCTTGCGGAGTTGCTGGGCGGGGCAGTCTGGGTTGGGGCAACGGGTGGCGGCCTGTTCGCTGCCGTCTTTTTTGCGGGAACGCATCAGGGCATAGCCACATTCCGGGCATTCGGTGGGCATGGCGACTGGTATCTCTGCGCCGGTCCGCATCTCTGCCATGGCCTTAACCACCTCGGGAATCACGTCACCGGCCCGCTGAATCAACACCAGATCCCCGAGGTGCAGATCCTTGCTCCGGATCATCGCCTCGTTGTGCAGGGTGGCGTGGCTGACCGTTACCCCGCCGACCTGGACTGGCTCCAGTACCGCCACCGGAGTGATTGCCCCGGTTCGCCCCACCTGGAACTTGACCTCAATAAGGCGAGTGGTGGCCTGGCTGGCCGGGAACTTCCAGGCCAGGGCCCAGCGTGGGCTGCGGGCCTTGGCGCCTAGTCGTTGCTGGAGAGCCAGATCATCGACCTTGACCACCATGCCGTCGATTTCGTAACCAAGCTGGTGGCGAATGGCCGCCAGCAGTTCAAATCCTGCGATCACCGCACCCAGATCGGGGCAACGCTTGACCTGGGAATTGATCCGGAAACCGCAAGCGGCCAGATAATCCAGCACGTCCCCCTGGCTCTGGCAGGGTAAGGTGGTGGGGTCGCCGACGCCGTAGGCATAAAAGTCCAGAGGGCGACTGGCGGTGATCCGCGAATCGAGTTGGCGCAGGGAACCGGCGGCCGCATTGCGGGGATTGGCGAACAGGTTCTCGCCGGCGGCCGCCCGTTGCGCATTAAGGGTCTTGAAGCCGATGCTGGTGATGATCACCTCCCCGCGGACCTCCAGGCGCTCGGGGAGTGACTCGCCAAGGAGTTTAAGCGGGATGGCGGGGATGGTCCGCAGGTTGGTGGTGATCTCTTCGCCGGTCTGGCCGTCACCCCGGGTGGAACCCTGGACCAGAATCCCTTGTCGGTACACCAGTTCCACCGCCAGACCATCCAGCTTGGGCTCGGCCATGTAGGCCAGGGGGGCCTCATCCTCGAAATTCAGGAAGCGGCGCACCCCTTTTTCAAAATCGGCCAGGTCAGCGGCGTTAAAGCCATTCTCCAGGCTGAGCATCGGAATCCGATGCTCGACATTGGTGAAGGCCGGGAGTGGCGCTGCCCCCACCCGCTGACTGGGTGAATCGGCAGTGACCAGTTCCGGGTATGTCTCCTCGAGTTGCAGGAGTTCCTGGAATAGCTGGTCATACTCGCCGTCGGAGATTAGAGGGTTATCCAGAACGTAGTAGCGCTGGGCGTGGTCGGCCACTTGCGCCCTAAGTTCCGAGAGCCGCTGCCGGGCCGCTGCCATCTCGGACATGGTCGGGGCTTATTTGTTGCTCAGGAGCACGCCGGCGCTGGCGATATTCTCACGCTGGCACTCGTCGATGAAGATCAGGATCGATTCCTTGGGCTTGCCGGTGACCCTGGCGATTACCTCGGTGACTCCCTGGCACATCTCGGCCTTCTGCTCGGTTTTTAACTGTCCGGCCAATCTGATGCTGACGTAGGGCATATGGTTCTCCTTCTCGTTATGGATGAAAGGTACTGGCGGCGGTTGGGCCAATATAGCCGAAAAATTGGGAAATTTGAATAAAAGTCGCTATAGTCCGGCCGAAGAAAATGCAGTTAACGTGAGGAGAATTGTCATGCCGGAAACACAACCGCTGATCCTGGTGACCAATGACGATGGCATTATGGCCCCCGGACTCATTGCCCTTGCCGGGGCGCTGGCCGGGCTGGGCCGGGTGGTGGTGATCGCCCCGGAGCGCGATAACAGCGCCGCCAGCCATTCGTTGACCATGCGGCGCCCTCTCCTGGTCCGGGAGGATGGCCCTGACCGCTTCGCCATTGACGGCACCCCGGCCGATTGTGTGATCGTCGGGGTGGGGAAATTGCTCGCAACCCGCCCTGCCCTGCTGGTCTCCGGCATCAATCCTGGGCCCAATCTCGGCGATGATATCAGCTACTCTGGCACGGTTTCGGCGGCCATTGAGGGTACGATGATCGGCATTCCCTCCCTGGCCTTCTCCTTGGCGAACGGCGAGGGCGGGGTTGGTTTCGGGCCGGCTGCCAGCTTTGCCGCGCGCCTGGCCGCGATGGTTCTGGCGCAAGGTCTACCGCCCGACACCCTGCTCAATGTCAATGTCCCGGCCCGGCCAGCCTCCGCGATCGAGGGGGTGCGCTTCACTCGCCAGGGTCGGCGCAAGTACGACGGGGCCATCCAGGAGACCGACGATCCCTGGAGCCGTAAGCATTACTGGATCGGCGGCGGCATTCCGGTCCTGGATGAAGGGACCGATACCGACGTCCAGGCGGTGGTGGCTGGCTGGATTTCTGTCACCCCCCTGCATCTGGATCGGACCAACTACGATGCCATGGCCCACCTGGCCGGAGGCTGGGGGGACTTGCTCTGGGACCGGAGGAAGGAAGAGCAATGATTGCGGATCTGCCTTGGCTGGAGATGGCCCATACCGGGCGCCTGGGCGAGAGGCCGGTGTGCTTCCTGCGCGAAACTGCTTCCACCAATGATGTCGCCTTGGCGCTGGCCGGTGACGGTGCGGTGGGTGGGACGGTGGTGGTGGCAGAATGCCAGAGCCTGGGCCGGGGCCGCCTGGGCCGGGAGTGGTTGTCGCCGCCGGGAGTGGGCCTGTACTGCTCGTTTATCCTGCGGCCGCAGCTGGAACCGGCCGACCTGCCGAAACTTACTCTGGGGGCCGGATTGGCGGCCAGCCGGGCGGTGGCGACGATTACCTCGCAGCGCCCACAGCTCAAGTGGCCCAACGATCTCTGGTTGGCCGGAAAAAAGGTGGGCGGCATCCTGGCCGAGGCCAGGTTGGCGCCGGGCAGGCCTTTGGTAATCTTGGGGATCGGCGTGAATGTCAACACGGCTCAGGATGCCTTTCCGGTGGACCTCCGGGACAAGGTGGCTTCCCTGGCGGCCCAATCCGGCCGGGAGTTTGCTCGCAGCGCCTTGCTGGCCGCCCTGGCAGATGAGGTCATGGCGATGGTGGCCCGCTGCGAGTGCGAAGGGTTTGCCGGGATTCTGGCGGACTGGCGTGAGCTTGACGCCACCCGGGGGCGGGCGCTGGAGTGGTTGACCCAATCCGGTGCGGTAATCCGGGGGCTTTCCTTGGGCCTGGATGAAGGGGGGCAGTTGTGGATCAGGGATGCGGCCGGGACGGCGCATGAGGTTCTTTCCGGGGACATCTCGCTGGCGGGATGTGGGAGGGAATAGCTGATTGATATCTATAAACTCAGGTGGGAGCGGCTTCAGCCGAGAATATCCGTGCAGAGCCGTTCTCGGCTGAAGCCGCTCCCACCTGAATTACCAGTCATTTTTGCCATCCCGCAGTCTCACAGCAACTAGCGACAGGAGAGCCGGGACGCGGGAAGAATCCCGGGTAACTCCGGAAGAGAGGTTGCCGCCGACCCGTTACGGCAGCAACCCCGAAACAATTTAGCCGCAGAGCTTGGCGGTGATCTTTGCCACATGGGCGCCCTGGAAGCGAGCGATGGCCAGCTCGTTCTCGCTGGGCTGGCGACTGCCGTCGCCATTGGCCAGGGTGGTTGCGCCGTAAGGGGTGCCGCCGCTGATCTCGGTCATATTCATCAGGCGCGGCTCGGAGTAAGGCACCCCGACCACGACCATCCCCAGGTGCAACAGGGTGGTGTGGAAGCTGGTAATGGTGGTCTCCTGGCCGCCGTGCTGGGTGGCGGTGCTGGCGAAGACGCTGCCCACCTTGCCGACCAGGGCGCCGCTCATCCAGAGCTGGGCGGTCTGGTCGAGGAAGTTACGCATCTGGGCACACATGTTGCCGTAGCGGGTGGGAGTGCCGAAGATTACCGCATCGGCCTCGCCCATCACCATCGGATCGGCCACCGGGATGTGGGCGAAACGCTGCCGGGCTGCCTGGGCGCCGCTGGCGATCAGCTTCTCGGCCGGTACCAGTTCCGGCACCTGGTAGATCACCACTTCGTGGTTGCCAACGCTGCGGGCGCCCTCGGCAATTGCCTCCGCCATCTGGTAGACGTGGCCGTACATACTATAGAAAATAACTTGGATTTTGCTCATTTTGCTCTCCTTGGTAATTTGCTCTGATGGCCTTTAGTTGAACTATCTCAATCCCCTAGCCGGTAAATCTACCTTCTTTAAAATGACCTTCATATTTTTTACCATCTGGATAGGTCAAGGCTCCCTTTCCGTCATATTTGCCATATTTAAATTCACCGTCATATTGAGTGCCGTCAGGGTAGGTTAAAGTTCCTTTCCCGAAATACCAGCCTTCTTGAAAATTACCCACATATTTGGTGCCATCAGTACCGGTCATGTTTCCTGATCCGTCGTATTTGCCCTTCTTGAATTCGCCATCATATTTCAGGCAGTTGGCGATTATCAAAGTTCCTGTCCCGTCATATTTACCCTGTTTAAAATCGCCATCATATTTGCTGCCATTTGGATAGGTGAACGATCCGTATCCCGATGGTTTGCCATCTATAAAGTCACCATCATATTTGCTGCCATCAAGATATACTAAAGACCCATATCCTGATGGTTTGCCATCCTTGAAGTCGCCATCATATTTACTCCCATCAGGATATGTCAGAGATCCATATCCTGATTGAATATCATCATTCAATTTACCAGACATATCCCCACGCCATCAGTAAGAGTAAAAGGTTCATCACATTAGGGAGCTTCTTGATGAAGAATAGCTGACGACAGAAAAAGAAAAAGCCCTGATTTCTCAGAGCTTTCAGGACGACACTCGATGGTATCGGATTACGCGGTGGTGCCGGAGGTCGGAGTCGAACCGACATGTTCTTGCGAACGCGGGATTTTGAGTCCCGTGCGTCTACCAATTTCACCACTCCGGCTTTCAATGGCCGCTAAACCGACAACAAAAGCCGCTGCGCACCAAAAGTACTGGGAATATAGATTAGTCGCTCCCCGGCGTCAAGAAAAAGGGGCGCCAATGGTTACGGAATTTAAGCGCGTCGTTCGGGCGCAACCAGGAAAACCCTCTGGAAGCGGTAAAAATAGTCAATCCCGGACCATATGGTCATCACCAGAGAGACGTAAAGGATATACAAACCAAGCTTGTGCAAATGGGGGATCGGCAACAGCGCCTCCGGAAAAATCAAGACACATAAGGCAGTATATTGCAGCACCGATTTGATTTTACCCATCTGGCTGGCTGCCACCACAATGCCGGAGGAGGCGGCGACCCCGCGCAGCCCGGTAACCACCAGTTCCCTGGCCAGGATCAAAAAGCTGACCCAGGCCGGGATCCGACCGATGGGGATCAGCATGATCAGGGCGACGGCCACCAGGACCTTATCGGCCAAGGGGTCCATAAGTTTCCCCAGCACCGTTTCGCTCTTTTGTCTCCGGGCGAAATAGCCGTCGGCCAGATCGGTCAAGGCGGCGGTCAGAAATATGGCAAAAGCCACCACCTCGGTCCATTGGTCTACCCCCGGCAGGAGACAAACCAGCAAGAAGGGTACAACGGCAAACCGATAACCGGTTAGGATGTTTGGGAGTGTGATGAGATGACTCATGCAGGACTTATATCATTTCAGCAAGGGCCTTTCAACCCGGATAAAGGTGGCGGAGGCAAATAAGCTGGGGCAATTAAAGCAGTCAAAAGTTAGGTGGACAAATCAGCTATTTGGTTCGGAATCGGCCTTGGCCCAGAGCTTGTCGGCGGAAAAATTGCGCTGGTAACGCTGGTAGTAGGACTGCACGCGCTGAATGTAGTCGATGGTTTCCTTAATCCGCGGCACCTGCCCTCCCCGCTCAATGACTTTAGCCGGTCCGGCGTTGTAGGCCGCCAGGGCCAGGCGCGTATTGCCGTCAAAGAGGGAGAGCATCTTGCTCAGATAACGGGTGCCGCCATTGATATTGTCCTGCGGGTCGAAGGGGTCGGCAACCTCCATATCCATGGCGGTATCCGGCATCAGTTGCATGAGCCCCAGCGCCCCTTTGTTGGAGTGGGCCAGGCAATCGAAATTGGATTCCGCCCGGATCACCGCCTTGACCAAATGGGGATCAACCTGATAACGCCGGGCCGCTTGCTTGATCAAGCGATCATAAGAATCGGGGGAGGTTGGAGCGCCACCGGCACTGGCGGCAATTCCAGCCGGTTTTGCCGCTTCGGCCTCATGCCGCTCCGGGTAGCGGTCCAAAATCGGGCGATATTGGGGGTCGCTGGGAACGTTGGAAAAATGCGCAATCCCGTTTTCATCCACAAAGCTGTAGATGGTGGCCCCGGCAAGACGCGGTGATAGCAGCATTGCCGTGAGTAGGGCCAGAGTTATGTGCAGGTTCGCGCGTCGCATGGGTAGATTATACGACAACTACTTCCTCTTTTGCCAGTCGGCAAGGAATTTTTCCATGCCGAGGTCGGTCAGCGGGTGCTTGGCGAGCTGTTCGATGACCTTGAAGGGGATGGTGGCGATGTCGGCGCCGATCAAGGCCGACTCCACCACATGCATGGGATGGCGGATACTGGCGACAATCACCTCACTGGCAAAACCGTAGTTGTCGAGGATGGTCATGATGTTGCTGATCAGGTCCATGCCGTTTTCGGAGATGTCATCCAACCGGCCGACAAAGGGGCTGATGAAGGCCGCCCCGGCCTTGGCGGCCAACAGGGCCTGGGAGGCGGAGAAGACCAGGGTGACATTGGTGCGGATGCCGACGGCGGCAAACTGCTTGACCGCCTTCAAGCCGTCGATGGTCATCGGCACCTTGATGACGATATTGTCGCTGAGCTTGGCCAGCTTCTTGCCTTCGGAGACCATGCCCTTGACATCCAGGCTGATCACCTCGGCACTGACCGGGCCATCCACCATCTTGCAGATGTCCTTGAGAATATCCTCAAACTTCCGGCCTTCCTTGGCAATCAGCGAAGGATTGGTGGTCACGCCATCAACCATGCCCATTTCGACGGCCTGTTTGATTTCGAAGATGTTAGCGGTATCGATGAAGAACTTCATGCTCGGTGGTCTCCTTGAGAGGTGATGAATTTACTCCGGCAGTCCTCGCTGCAGAAGTATAAGGTTTTTCCGTTATTTGTCCATGTAATTGCCTGCCGGGCCGGAATCAGGGTGTGGCAGACCGGGTCTTCCATCAAAATATCCTGGACGGGGAGATCACCGCCAGTGCTGGGGCTCGCGACCTTCCGGTCGCTGCGACCGGAATCGATCAGCCACTTGAAGAGCAGGTAAAAAAGGCCGATCAGGATGAGGATGCGTAAGGGGCTCAAATGCTGTCGTTCCTGCAAAATAAATGATCTGGTCATTGCGCCGGAAGCAAGCCGTTAAGCGCATGCCTCGGTCTATCTTAGTGGAACTACCAGGCAATCCGCGCAATCTCGTCCCCCCCAAGCACGGGCAACTGCTGCAACATCTGGCCGGTGGTCAGTCCCAGCAGCGGATGGCGATGATCCGGTGCCAGCTCGGCCAATGGCGTCAACACAAAGACCCGGTTCTGGATTTCGGGATGGGGCAGACCGAGCACATCCCCGGACAGCACCAGATTGTCGTAGTAAAGAAGATCCAAATCGATGGTGCGATCCACTGAGCGTGCCCGGTCGCGGCCCATGGCCGTCTCGATATCCTGCATCGCCGCCAGCAACTCCAGGGGGGCCAAACTGCTCTCCACCAGCCCGACAGCATTGGTAAACATCCCCGCGCCCACCATGCGCCCGCTGGCCAGCCACTCCGGCTTGGGCAGTGGCTTGGTCAAGTACGGACTGGACAAGACCAGAAGGGCCACTCTCTTCGTCTCTCCCAGCCGTTTCCAGGCTTCTTGAAGGCTGGCCCGCCCGTCGCCAAGATTGGAGCCCAGGCCAACATAGGCCCTTCCCATTAGAAGCCGGTTTTGGCGATGCGATCCAGCGCCTCTTGCAGCCGCTCTTTGGAGACGGTGAGGGCGATGCGGAAATACCCCTCGCCGGGACCGCCGAAGCCGTTGCCGGGGGTGGTGCAGATCCCGCATTTTTCCAAAAGATGGGCGACAAAGCCAGCCGAATCGTAGCCCTTGGGCACCTCCACCCAGACATAGAAGGTGGCCTTGGGGGCGATGGTTTGGAGGCCCAGTTTGGCCAGGCCCGCCACCACCACGTCGCGGCGCTCGGTGTAGATGGCGCGCATCTTGGCCAACCAGGCGTCGTCGTCGCGCATCGCCTCGATGCCGGCGATCTGGATGGCCTCGAAGATGCCGGAGTCGATATTGCTCTTGATCTGGCCCAGGCCGCCGATGATCTCGCGGTTACCGGCCGCCCAGCCGATCCGCCAGCCCGTCATGTTGTAGGTCTTGGAGAGGGAATGGAACTCGATGCCCACCTCCATGGCCCCCGGGGTGGCCAGGAAACTGGGCGGCTGGTAGCCGTCGTAGGCCATCTCCGAATAGGCGTAGTCATGGCAGACCATGATGTTGTGCTGATTGGCGAAGGCCACCACCTTGGCGAAAAACTCCGGGGTGGCGGTGGCGGCGGTGGGGTTGTTGGGGTAGTTCAGGAAGATCATCTTGGCCTTCTGCAGGACCTCAGCCGGAATGATATCCAGATCGGGCAAAAAGTCGTTCTCCTTCAACAGCGGCATCTCGTAGGGAATGCCGCCAGCAAAGGTGGTGGCTACCTTGTAGACCGGGTAGGCCGGGCTCGGCACCAGCACCACATCGCCGGGGTTGATGAAGGCCAGGGGGATATGGGCGATGCCCTCCTTGGAGCCGATCAGCGACACCACTTCTTTCAGGGGATTCAGCGTTACGCCCAGTCGCTTCTGATACCAGGCGGCCACCGCCTTGCGGAAGTCGTTCATCCCCGAGTAGCTGGGATAGCGATGGAAACGCGGCTCCTTGGCGGCCTGGCAGAGGCTATCGATAATATGGTCGGGGGTGGGCAGGTCGGGATCGCCGACGCCGATGTCGATGACATCTACACCCTTGGCCCGCACCTCGTCCTTCTTGCGGTCCAGTTCGGCAAACAGATAGGGTGGTAATTGCTTGAGGCGGTCGGCTTTTTCGATCTTGAGCATGGGAATGTGGTCCTTAAAAGTTTCTGATTAGCAAAAAATGGTCCCATTTTGGGAGGGGTTAAAACCCCACCTTAAGGTGGCAGCTTTCAGCAGAGTGCGGTTGAATTGACGTTAGACCCCCTCACCCTGGCCCTCTCCCTGTGGGAGAGGGAATAACCCCTTCTCCCTCAGGGAGAAGGTCGGGATGAGGGGATCAATTGTTCTTCCGTATTGTTTAGTCGGCGTAGCTAACCCGTCAGCTTTAGCTGGTGGAGCATTCACTAGAAATCCTGCAGGTTCAAAACATCGAACATGTTGTACAGCCCGTTGGGCTGCGTGGCCACCCAAGCGGCGGCCAGGGCGGCGCCCCGGGCGAAGTTGTCGCGGCTATGGGCGCGGTGGGTGATCTCCAGGCGCTCCCCGGCCCCGGCGAAATAGACGGTGTGCTCGCCGACGATATCCCCGGCCCGGATGGTCTGAATGCCAATCTCCTGGTCGGTGCGGGCGCCGATCATCCCGTGCCGGGAATAGACCCCAACCTTCGCGAGATCGCGCTTGACCCCCTCGGCCACCATCTCGCCCAGCTTTAAGGCGGTGCCGCTGGGGGCATCCTTCTTCATCCGGTGATGGGCCTCAATGATTTCGATATCATAGGCGTCACCGAGCACCGCCGCCATCTTTCGGGCCACCTGGAAGAGGACATTGACCCCCACCGCCATATTGGGCGACTGGACACAGGGAAATTTGGCCGAGAGCTGTTTTAATTCGGCCAGATTCTCGGCGGTCAAGCCGGTGGTGCCGATGACCATCCCCGTGCCGCGCTCGGCGGCCAGGCGGGCCAGTTTCATGGTCGCCTCGTGGAAGGTGAAGTCGATGATCACCTGGCCCTGGTCGAGCACCTCCTGGGGGGAGCCGACGATCTTGACGCCGGTGGTGCCGAAACCGGAGACCTCGCCGATATCCTTGCCCACTTCCGGGCAGGTCGGCTGTTCAAAACCACCGGCCAGGGTCAGGCCCGGGTGCTGGTCAACCATGTGGGCAATGCGGCGGCCCATGCGCCCGGCGGCGCCGGCCACGATAACTTTGGTCATTTGTTGCTCCTAAAATTTATGAACTCGTAAAAAGGCTCCCCCTCCCTTTATGGGAGGGGGTTGGGGGGAGGGTGAAGAGTTGGAGTCCGCAGCTCAGCTAGCAAACTCCCCCTCTCCCTAGCCCTCCCCCGCCAGGGGGGAGGGATCTTTCTCCTCCCCGCCTAGATCAACCCGTAGGCCACCAGCTCTTTCTTCAGATCCTCCACCCGGGCCGGGGTCATGTTCCACAGGGGCTGGCGGGGATTGGCCGCCTTGATCTTGCCCATCAGGGCCAGGGCGGTCTTGGCCGGCACCGGGTTGGTGTCGAAGAACATCGCCTTGATCAGCGGGAAGAGCTTGTAG
>Ga0334722_10001419_pt1 | contig 29987 bp, 35 predicted proteins | sample C3_bottom_MG_FD_207210 | JGI IMG/M metagenome (GOLD analysis project Ga0334722, IMG submission 207210) | Sediment microbial communities from Yellowstone Lake, YNP, Wyoming, USA - C3_bottom | ecosystem: Environmental > Aquatic > Freshwater > Lake > Sediment | place: USA: Wyoming | collected... | reverse complement strand
AACAACCAAGGAACAAGGAAAAGAAACAACCCATCCCAAACTTATAGACTTTGGACTCTCCAAAGCACTCGACATCAAAAAAGGCGCCACCCAAGAAGGAGACATCATCGGAACACCCACTTACATCTCGCCTGAACAAGCACTTGGACTTAACAGCGAAGTCGACCCTCAAAGCGACGTCTATGCCGCAGGAGTCATCCTCTACCAAATGCTCACCGACCAACTTCCCTTCATCGCATCAAACGTATACACTCTCTTTTCAATCATCGGTGACAAAAACACCCACGCAAGATCCCCCTGCAGCATCAACCCGCATGTTCCAAAAGACCTCGACACTATCTGCATGAAAGCACTCCAAAAAGACAAAACAAAACGATACGCAAGCGCAAACGACTTCGCAGAAGACCTTGAAAATTATCTTACCGGCGAACCCATCAACGCGCGCCCTGAAACCCGCCAAGAAAAAATAACACGCGCCATCCGCAAACACCCCGCATTCTACGCGGCCACCTGCGCAATTACCACCCTCACCCTTGCGCTGGCACTCGCAACAGGGTACAAACAACAACAAACCCGCGCAGAAATAGAAAAACTCACCGAACAAAGCAAAATTGCAATAGACCATAAAGATTACAAAAACGCACGCGACGCACTCGCACACATCCTTGCACTCCAAAAAGACAACGCATACGCGCGCTCAACAAAATCACTTGTTGACTCCCAAGAAAAAGAACAAGCAGAACGCGAACGAAAAGAAGAAGCAGCCAATAACCGCTACAAAATCAACAAAGAAAACGCATACAAGTGCATCCAAAAAGAAGACTGGGCCGGTGCAAAAGAAAACCTGGCCGCGTGCCGCGCGAGCCTTCCTGAAGATCTCAACTCTGAAGAAAAAGCGGAATTTGCAAAGCTTGAAAGAATCATTCTTTCCCCGCGCACGATACGCATTGAAACGTCTGACCTTAGCGACCTCACCATCGAATCTTACGCCAACGGAAGATTCGAGCGCGTTTATTCAGGCACGCGCCAGCGCAAACACACAAAACCGCTTGAACCGGGAAACTATCGTGTGACCTGCACCCAAGAAGGAGTTGCTCCCGTCGTTCAAAACGTCACGCTCGAACGCCTTGCAAGCCCGGATGCACCTGTTGACGATCTTTCTCTCAAACTCCCCCGCATCAAACCCGTTCCTGGATTCACCTTCATTCCACAAGGCACCATCGTCGTTGGCTACGGAAAAAACGCAAAAAAAATAGACGTTGAAGACTTTTACATCATGACCACAAACGTGACGCGCGCAGAATACAAAGAATTCCTCGCAAGCAAAGGACGCAGCATCAACGATCAGGACACCGATTACACTCCGAACTTTAAGAACTACCGCGGCGGATCAACCCTTTACACTGATTTTGTTACGGATGCATACGCACGAAAAGCAAGCATCACTGATGACCACGCAATCACTTCCATCGACCACATCAAAGTCATGGACGAACTTGCCGACTGGTACAGCCAAAAACTTGAACTTCCCAAAAAAACAGTACGGCTCCCGTTCCCTGAAGAACTCACGCGCGCCATGGGTAAAGGAACCGGACTTCCTAACTCATTCAATAACGACGCAGAAGTCCTTGACTACCTGCCCCTCAACCGCTTCACCAACACCAAACCTTTTGGAGAATTCATCAGAGCTGAATCAAAAGCCAAAACTACCTACTTTGGCGTCCAAGGAATTGGAGAAACCTTAAGCAACCTTGCGCAAGACGCAGGCGGATTTTCCGACGTTGGCTGGAATTACACGCTGCGTGAAAATCTTGGACGAGCAAGCGTTGAACACGTCGAAAGAAGAGACATTCTACGCCCTGATGACCGCACGCCTACGCGGGCGATTAGACTTGTCATCCCAAAAAAATACCTCCAATACCTTGACCCGCGATAAAACCTATCTCATCAAGTTCCATAATCTTTAAATACTCGTCACTGCTGAATGAGAAGTATGAATAAAAAAGCGTTGTGCTGTGTTTTGATCGGGGTTCTACTTCTCCTCGTTGCATGCGAATCGAAAACGAATGGCAAACGCATTGCAACACCCGAGACAAGCAAAAACGCACCGCTCACCGGCGCAGTTGTTTTGAACACGCCAAAATCAAGCACGCCCGCTCCAACCAAGACCGCTGCAGAAATGCTCAAAGAACTCCAAAAAAACCCCGCAGCAATCATTCCCACGAACCTCTCAAAAGTAGGAAACTTCTACCCCCCCATTGGCAACGCGAGCGCCAAAGGAAAAGAAGCACTCAAAGAAAAAACACGCGCGCTCTTCCAAAGAAATCTCACAACCCCCATGACCGGCAAAGCAGACACCAAATTCGGCCCAAGATACACATACAATTAGTCACATGATATTTCTCTCCTTATAGAATTGTAAATGCGCGACAGACCTGTTCTGTTAACACTAAACGAACTTTCAAAGCACATCACAACCAAAGAACTAAGCATTTTGCGAAGAAAAAACGCATTGAAAATCTCGCAATACTTGCGACAAATACTTATTAAGACCGTTCGAAAAGCCGACTCTATCTTTTTGGTTTAAAACCTTGATCTGTGCACTCAAACTCATTACGGAGTGCAGTCTCCTTGGTTGGAAACAACGCATACATTTCCTTTAATACATCGGGCGTCATGTGCATTGGTTCTGATGCGCAGCCATCGGTCCAGACAATCGCATAATTGAGGTCGGTTGGCTTAAGGCGTTCTGCAAGTGTCAGTGCGTGTCCGGATCCATAGATGACTATAAGTTGTCCATTCCCCTCATTTTTACATCGTTTAGCTTGAGAGACAATTAAATTCTCACGCGAAACAACATGGATGTCGTAAAGTGTTTTGAGTTTCTCAGGAGTGAGAACTGCATTCACTTTTTGAACCGCCATTTGGTAGAGTTGCCCATAAAGTTGGTTAACTCTTGATTGTAATTCTGTTTGTCTTTCTGTGGGCAGAACAAACCGTCCATCAGGAGTTCGTACATACAGCTCAGTCATGATGTTCGCAGTGCCATCCTGAAATGTTTTCTTCAAATGGTCGTGTGCATCGATGATTTCCTTTTCTTCAGCAGTCCAGCGCGTTTCAATTAATTTAGACTCTCCTTCATAAAGATGCCATGGCTGCGCGTTCAAAAGCGAAGTTGCCTGCACGAAAGATTCAAACGTGTCATCTCGGCCATCTTTACTTCTACGTAGAGAGGGGGTTTTTCCGTTTTGTTGATAACGTTCTTCGACAAACTCATCCAGTCCTTCTATGCAGATCGACCTATCACCTTTCTTGTAGAGCTCTGATGCTATCGAAAAGCAAACAGCCATATTCGGCCTCGCGTCTGGGGCGTATATGGGAGTTCCCGCTGAGAAGGTAGGTGGATGCAGGCAAGCAAGATAGATGACGTCAGGACATGTGCCTCTTGAGTCAATGATTCTCTTCACACCGTTTATTTGTTGGAGTTCATTGAGTGTGATGCCTGCTGGCTGGTTTTTTCCGAAGTACAAGCCCGCAACGGTTGCAACGGCTGAACCGCACGCGAGTGCAAGCAACGTTCTGCGCGAAAAACGTGGTTCTTCATTCTGCCGTTTTTTCTTGGACATAACAGAATTCCATAAGAGACAGTTTATAAAGTTTCCTAAAATAACCACTTCAAAGTGACTTCAAATAAGCCAACTTCCTCTGCCTTCTCTCTCGGTGAGCAAAATGAAACCATCCGTTGTTTTTTAGCGCAGAAATCGTATTCCGAATGCACGATTGCGTGATGATTCAGGCTCGCCTTGGCCAATGGTAAATCCTGGCCCCTTGTCAGGAGAACCTATACGGATGATGCGCAAACGATCCATTCTTGCGAGTGATTCGGTTCCCAAACTCAAGCTGTTTGTCCTAGAATTGCTAAACCAGCTGAGCACGATTTGAGCATCCTCCCATGCAACAAGGCCTAAAACAGCTTGAACGATTTCTTCTGTTTGTCTCCTGTTTTTTCCGGGATTTCGAAGATCGTTTGTTTGAATTGAATATCTGTTTTTTGAACCATTCCGGTGCATGATTGCATCCTTTCCTGTCGACTGATATACGGCAAGCGAGCTGGTCGCTACGGATTCCTTCCGGCACACTTTAAATAGAGCCTGTAACCCTGCAATCAACTTACTTTGCATTCCTTTTCTAAATAAGTATAGTGTGTTCAGTGTTGAATAAAATATCTGGCTGTCCGGCAACTCCCAATCAGTACCGCTCAACTGCCGTAGCCACTCATCCTGTGTGTGCTCTTTACCTCCATCTAATAGTGTTTTGTTCCACATGATGGTGACGTTGGTTTGTCTGGCTTTTCCTTGGGCATCTCTGCAGTGTGGAACATTGAATAGGATATATGCGAGGTCTGTTTCAACAATGTAAAACATCCCGGCATTGAATTGAACGACAAAGTTTAACAGCTGTTCTTCGATGTTTAGATCAGGGTACAAGCGGCGCAGTTCTCCTTCAAGCAATTGGTGTGCAGCAAAATCATCAGGTGCAGCTTGAATGGCGCGTTGGTATTTTCGAATAGCATCATCAACCATAGGTGGGTTTGTAAACAAAAGGGATATACAAATGTTTCGATAGTGGTTCCGGTAAGAGGGTCAGATTTCCTCTCCCTTCTTGATCGATTAAGAAGGGGGTCCTTTCCGTTTGGTTTGTGACCGAATGTGGTTATTCACCTCAACAACGTACAGTACGAACAAACACCTTAAATAGCAAAACCCTGTTAATAAAGAACATGGAAGAACGACTCGCACTCTTTGGAGTTCTGCTTATCATGGCAATTTCCATCTCAACCTATTTAATTGTCGCGCAAGGAAACACCGGGCTTGCATTTGAACAAACCTACCAAAGCTGCTGTTGCAACATTCTCACACAAACCAAAGACCAATTCCTTATCCGCTCACAAATCCAAACATTCGCGCCAAACTGCACGGCAGCATGCTCATCCTATAACGTCTCCGGCAAAGTATTCCCCCAACAAGGACTTTGCTCAAACAACCCATGAAACAAAACCACGACAAACACGAACGCATGGCCATCATCGGCTTTATCCTCACCCTCTTTTTAGCAATCGGAGCACTCTACTACATCTGGCAAACCCAACAATCCGTCGGCCTGAGCTACAAAGGAACCCAAGACCTGGGTGAAATCCTCTTCAAAAGACAAATGATGACTGCAGAACAGCCAACGGCAACCGGAAGCCAAGAATACCTTGCCATGGAATCCCGAAACGGCTGCTGCAACTACCTTGAAAGCCCCCAAATGGGATCCCAACTCAAAATCGACGTCAAACCCCAAAACGGCCTATGCATTAACGATCAACTCACACAAACCCTTGTCAAACAAGGCGGGTTCAAAGTGGTCGACATCGAAAACCACCCGTGCCCGAAAAACATCGCGCGATGAAACACTCACACATCGAAGGACTCGTACTTGCCACCGTCCTACTCGTCGGACTTGCAGGAGTCGCATTCATCTATCAAATAAACACGGGAAAAGCGTGGATGACATCCCCCACTATCCTTGTTCGGCAAACCCAGCCTGAAATCTGCTGCTGCAAAACCTCCATCGGAGGACACTACTTCCAAGTCTTTGGAAAAGTCCTCAAAGACGCCCAGCAGACAGAACGACAAGCCAACTGCAAAAAAATCTGCGAAGTTGAACACGGAAGCTCAAAACACCCCACAGAACTTGTCCAAGTAGGCAAATGCGGCGGCGGAAGATAAATCTGCACACACAGAGGAAAACCACCGAAAGATTTAAATACTAGTTTTTTACCCCATATATAAAGATAGTTGTACTAAAACCTATACTTTGCTTCTCCGCATAAGGAGATGGTGGCTATTATATAGGAACTGGGCGGGTGAATGGCATGTACTATGTTAAGAAATGCAGCGAATGTTCTAGCGTAAACCTCTTTGTAAACCGTGAAAAAGGAGAAATCATCTGCAGAGACTGCGGCCTTGTCATCGAAGACAAACTCGTTGAATTCGGCCAAGAATGGCGCGAATTCGAAGATGACGGCGGCGAAGAAAGCAGACGCAGAACCGGCGCTCCTATGACCTACACGCAATTTGACCAAGGCCTTGGAACCGAAGTTGGACAAAAAGCAGACCTCTTCCAACTCGGATCAAAAGATAGAAACAAGTTCTTCCGATTGCGAAAATGGCAATACCGCATCAGCACGGCAATTGAAAGAAACCTCAAACTTGCCCTTGCAGAACTGAAGCGCGTTTCCAGCTTCTTGAAATTACCCAAAATGGTCGAAGAAGAAGCAGCTATGATCTACACGCAAGCAGTCCAACGAGGACTGGTACGCGGCAGAAGCATGGAATCAGTTGTCTCAGGCGCATTGTATGCCGCCTGCAGACGCCACGAAGTTCCCCGCACGCTTGACGAACTCTCTGAAGCTTCCAGCATTGAAAAGAAAGAAATCGGAAGAACCTACCGCTTCGTCACGCGCGAACTTGGCATTACGATTTTGCCATCAAACCCCGCAGACTATATCGCACGCTTTGCGTCCAGTTTGAAGCTTGCAGCGGAAACACAGAGCAAAGCAGTCGAAATCCTCGAAAGCGCACAGCACGAAGAATTGACTTCAGGCCGCGGCCCCACAGGAATTGCCGCAGCAGCACTCTACGTCGCAGCACTCATGCACGGCGAAAAACGAACGCAACGCGAAGTTGCAGACGTTGCAGGCGTCACCGAAGTCACCATCCGAAACCGCTACAAAGAACTCCTTGACCGCCTAAAACTCGACAAAGAATTGAAGAAACAGAAAAAGAAGAAAGGACGGTAAATTTACATTTTTTATTTTTTAAAACAAGAGCCGAGAGTGAAGAACATGAACAACACCGACCAATACCTCAACCTTGCAACACGCGCACTGCGCTGCGCGCTCAGACGCGAATTAAGCACCGATGAAACTTGCGCGCTTGAAACCCAGCTCACTCCTGAAATTCCTCTTGAAGCACCTGCTTCAGAAGACGTTGGCTCCTGCGTCAGAAATGCCCTTGCAGGAGCGCTCACCTACATTGCACCTGAGACATCTGACCCAATTGGAGCATACGTTGCCGCATACAAAAAAGAACGCGACTCGCAATTCAGACTCCCCGAATACAAACGAGCACTCGAGTCTGCAAAAGCACTGAAAGGACTCTAAAGAAACATTATTCAAATTCTTTACTTAATTGCTCCCAATCACGCGGGATTCTGGTTAAATGGCTTGCGCCGTATTTTTCAAGAACACGAACAACCTTGTTTGCGCCTTCAACATACATTAACGGAAGATCAGCCACCTGCTGCAAACGTTCATCAAGCCCTACAAACACCTGGTCATGACAAAACGTGGCAAAACCCTCATTCCACATGCGATAGATACGATGCTTATTGAGAGACGCACCCTTTTTCTCAAGCTCGTTCAAATCCTGCTCAATCGTTTGGCCCCGAAGCACTTCCCAAAGCCGATGAGACAATTCATGAACGACGCCCACATCAAGAAGCGGACAAACAAGAACCTTGCCCTCTTTTTTCTCGACCAGTTCATCTGCCTTCGGACCCAAATAAATGATTCCTTCAGAATATCTGAGCGCTTCACTGCCACAACCCGCATCAACAACCTTGAAAATAGCGCGTTCTTTGGTCGCATCATCAATACCTGAAACAAATTCCCCGGTCTTTTCGGCATTGGCCAAAGACTTGCGAAGCTCTTTTGCCATGAGCAATCGGTATGCAGGAGAATCATTGACGGCGAACGCCCCCAAGCACACCTTGCATGCTTGCTCGATTTGCGGCTTATAGAAATCAACCAATTCCTGGACGATTTCAAGAAGCGGAACCGTATCGTGCGGGGTGTCTTGAACGTGCAACTCTGAACCCACCCGCAAAAGGCGAACCATAACGACCATAATATCCCCTTTGTTAATAAAGGTTTCTTTTTAACTCCTTTTAAATGACTACTGACTGGCTCATTTAATGGTCACTGCCAAGTGATAACCTTTAGAAAGATTTATATAGTGAGAAATAGCGACTACAGCATACAAATCAGGTGAATCGTATGACTGACTCAACCAACGAAGAATACCGAGGAAAAGCGTACGGGCTCTATGTGAACCGAGATGACCCTCATCTCAGAGATACGCTTGCGTCCCTTGCCGAAGCACTCGTTGAAAAAGCAGGCGCATTCCGCTGGGGAGACCCCTTTGAACAAAAAGACATGGGCTATGCCCTCTTTGCGTTCCACGGAGAACCAAACGAGTTCTTTGAGCGCGTCCAAGAATTCGCGCCGCGCGCCAAACTGTTCATCAACAAAAACCCGTATGAACAAAACCTGCCCACCCCTCCTGGCCACATCAAAGTCACCCGCGAGCTCAACAGCCAAGAACGCGACTATGACGCCGAACACCTCGAAAACAGCCTCGACGATTCTTAGTTGAGTTCTTTAATCTTTCAAAACTACAACTGCCAGAAAACGTTCTTAAAACCAACAATTTCGCCCCCGCTCACAACAACGCCTTCCTCTGCTAACAAGCGCATTTTCCTCCCAACCTCCATCCCTTCACACGCGCCCATGAAGCCACCAATGCGGCCATCAGATGCCACAACCCGATGGCACGGAACCTTTGGCGCATACGGATTTCTCTTTAGTGCCTGCCCGACCGCACGCGGGCTTGAATTTAATGTCCGTGCGAGCGCACCATACGTAGACACTTTGCCCCTTGGAATTTGCTTACACAAAGCGTACACGCGTTCAGCGAATCTCATTTCTAGGAACCCTCATGTATTCACGACTTTCAGCCTTTTTTACATGCGGACGGTACCAGTTCACCAACATGCTCGCGCTATGCGGCTCTTGCTCTTTTGGCCTCGGAGCGAATATGCGATAAACAATCTGGAAGACCCACGCAGGAGAAGACCACGTACTTGTCAGTCGTCTAGATTCACTCTGCTTTGCGTTTTTGGCCTCGCCCAAACGCTGCTCAAGAATATATGGAATTCCGTTATCCATCAAGCATCCCTATCATTTTCTTTACCACTGCTTTTGAACGCGATTTACTGTACTCTTTTGCTATATTAATCCATCGGCGCCTCGTGCCTTTCTTGACATGATTTTGCACAAACTGACAAAATTGCGTCACGTTATGCGCCTCTGGGCTCTTGCGCGCGCGCTCAAAGTCAATGAGCGTCACCTTGCGTCCGCCCACAATCACATGTTTGTATGGCCGCGTCATCTCCTGCTTGTTCACGTGCAACAAGTCCAGCTGGAAACACTGCTCAAACACCCGCTTGCACACGCTTTTAAGCTTGTTCTTTGGCACATCAGTCAAATACGTCCCTTTCACAAACTCATACACCAAACAATTTGGCGTGTGAAACAAATACTTCGGGCCAATTCCATGCTTGTTCAATTCCTTGAGCATATTCGCCTCAAGCAGCACGCTATGTTGCGCAGCACTCGACTCCCGCTTGACCTTCATCGCCACCTTCTTCTTATGATGATCCCCCACAAACACCACGCCACGCTTACCTTTCGCAAAAAACCGCACGTTGCAAATACCCTTCTTATGCAAGACCCCCAGCAGAGGACTTGCCGTCAACTCCCAAACCACAATATCCTCAAAAAATAAATGACGCTTCCCGAGCTCACGACCAACAAACAAATTCTCCTCCATAATCACCTTCATATTCGGAGTAAGACTTGAAAAGACAAGTAAAATCTTTCCATTACGCTTCAAAAATCGGTGCGCATCCTTCAAAAACCGCTCAATCACTTCAGATCCACGCTTTCCCCCTTCAAGCGCGATATCACGCACGTGATAATCTTGCGGCAAATACGGCGGGTTGAAAATAATCGTGTCAAAAAAATGAAGGTACTTCTTTGCCTTGAACGGTGAAAACAAATCACCCACAAGCCACGTGATCTTCTTATGCCGCCCACGATTTGCATGCGCACGCGCAAACTCGATCGCCTTTGAATCAACATCCACGGCAAACACTTTGGACGTTCGCGCACTATGCGCGGCCTCACGCGCCTGCAAACCCGAACCCGTACCCATATCAAGCACGACTCCTGATGCATAACGCTTCACAAACTCGCGAAGCAAGAAACTATCCTCTTGCGGCTCATAGACCATGCCCCTTGAAAACGATCATCGATTTAAAAGACTATCTTCCCAAGAAAAAGCGCAAACGAAAAATAAATTACTGCAACACGCCAATACACTTCATCTCTTTGTGATTGCACACTTCACACTCCCAGGTCAAATACTTCGCATTGCCGCTAATTGTTGCAAACGATTTCTGCATCGGACTTTGACACTTTGGACAATCAAGCGAATCAGACTTTTTTGAACCCTCTCTCATCCTTGAACTTTCCGTCATTCTCTCCATAGGAACACCTCTCCCGCTCTAATGCTTCACAAAACTCCTTCACCCGAGAAATAATCACAGGCACATAAAACTTTTCAATCCGCTCGGTAAAAACTTCCTGTAACGGCGCGTTTTCTGCGAGACGATACTGCTTTCCCACCCGCTCAACCAAAAACAAGTCCTTAAGCCTGCGCACCTGCCGACGAATATTTGAGGCAGCACACCCTGCAGTTGACAAATTGTGCTCTCTTCGAATCAAACGCGTCTCCTGTTCTAACGTTGCAGGATCCATCGCACCCTTACGCACCAGCGCAAAAAGCACATCCGCAACCACATCCCGACTCTCACCCGGACTTAACAGCCCCACGCTCAAACAGAACTTATGCGCCAAATCCCTGCCCGAAAGCCGAAACGGCTTCTCATACTTACGCAACGTCACTTCAGCCAAAGGCCTATGACTCATATGGCGCACACGCAAACTGCGACACAAAATAGCTTGCGATATCCCCCTTGAAGTAATTCACATAAAACGCATAACTCACCCCTTCAAAAAGAATGTCCGGAAGGCGACGCACATATTTGCAATATACATACTGGTCGACGACTGCATACAACGTCCCCTCATATGCCGCAGTGAACTTGCTCGTGTCCGTGTCGTGAATGATATCCGTTTCTCTTGGCGGATAATTTGGACCGTAGCTCACCGAAAGCCCATGACCAAACGACTTTCCCGTGAGCGAAATGATCTTATCATCACGCCAATACCCCAAGATGAACTTTATATCATCCGCGTCGAAGTTGCGCACTCTGCCCTTGTCATCATAATACACATTCGTCGTCACCTGCCCCCGCGTCAAATATTTTATCTTACCAAGCTTATCATAATCAATACTCGTCTTTCCTGCAACACCCCTACTCACGCCACGCATGAAATCAATATCATCATAATCAAAATGCAGATTTTCCTTTCCACCAACCACTTCCTGCAAACGTCCCCGCCCATCATAAACAAAGCGCACATTCGCATCAGCTGAACGAATCTCTGCAAGCTTAGACCCATTGTAAACAAACGTCACCGCCTTTGGGCCAGTTAGGTGCGCCAACTTCCCGTTCTCGTAATAGAAATCCCACATCACGTCCCCGTGCTTAATCCAAATAATCCGATTATCTTCCGTTAGACCAAAATCAGTCTCGCCACTTGCACTTACTTGCTTCACGGTACGCGTTGGAAGCTCAGACTGTACAAGGGACGGCGCAGCTGCACTTGTTTGATTCAACACCAAATTCACAGGCGGCGCAACTACCCGCTCAATTGGCTGCGTTGGCACAGGAACGCACGCAACCAGCATACACATCCAAAACAAGACCCACTTTTTCATCAGCTAAACAACGCCATAATCCAATCCCACATCCGCGCAAAAAACCCGCGCGGCTTCACCTGCACTTCAGTCCCGAGTTTTTCATCGTGAGACGTATTTTCCAACACGAGCGACTCACTGGCATTCAATTCATTGACACTTGGGCTAGAAACCGATTTATTTTTTTCAACGCCACCCTCGGGCTGCTTCGTTGGCTCACTAAGCAACTGCGGCTTTACGCACCGACACTTTTGCGTACACACACCCGGCTCTTTTGTGCTTGTCGTACAAAGCGTATTTGGCGGGTCACACTCCTCGTCACGCTCGACCTTCTTATCACCACAAACCGATGTCACCTGAGACAAATTCTTGAGCGCCGCGATCACTTTTGGACTATAATCTGTTGGAATTGATTCATTAATAGCACACCCGCAGGTCGAGGGATTACACTTGAGCGACACATTCATCAGCGCGCCAAGCTCTGAACACTTATCCTCCCCGTTGCCATCACACACCTCAATGCCTTCCCGACGGTTATTCCCGCAATACGCCTTAAGGACGCGCGGAACGCACGTGCAGTGCGCATCATCACAATTCGACGCGACTTTGAGAATCTTCCCAAAATCCTCGCACAATGAATTATTAAGCTTCTTCTCACACAATTCATACCGATCACGAACACCATTGCCACAACGCAAATCGCTAATATCCCAGGGAATCTGCGCATAGACAACGGGGAGTAAAAGAACTCCAAGAAGCACCACGAGAACCATCACTATCTTTTTCATAGCATAAACAGAAATAGTGAGTTATAAAAAGGTTGCTCTTTTCATGCAGCATTAAGATACTGTACAAAGCGCGACTGACAACGACTGCACGGACCAAGCGAAGTATATCCTGGACCTCCATTTGGCATCATCACGCATAACTTATCTCCCGCATACACCCGCTTTCGATGATGCATGATTTTTCCCCAGTGCAGAATTTCATGCACAAGCGTTTGCGCAAGCCCCAAATGCCTTTGCACGCCATAGAGATGGTTTGGCCCTGCCACTGCATAACGTTCATCCGCCCACGATAACCCCTGGACAAACTCCTTCGTGCGACTACCATCATATAACGTCCTGCTCACAATCGCCACCGTCCCTTTCCTATACCTTCTGTCTTGCAAAAATTCAAAATACTTATTCGCATCAACCCTACCCATACCACTTGCACCATGGACCTTGCGCGGCGCAAGCACGTTAAACTCAACCGGAACAAAACCCAATCCTTCATTTGCACACCCGATAATGCGCTCAAGATCCGACTCAGAAAACCGCCAGTCCGCAGGAACGATATTGATTTTCATCAACCGCTCAAAAAAAATCAAAGAATAATAATCTTACGCCTTATCCAAAAATAAATTCACGGTCTCGTCCTTGATTTTTTCTTCGGCTGAAGAATCATACTTTTCATTTGGTGGTTTTGTATCAAGCACGCACTCTTTTGCACCGCACTTCTCCTGAATACGAGACACCCACCGCTTCAACATCCCCGCAAGCGCCGCGCTTCCTTGCACGTACAGTTCGATCTTGTCCGTCTTCTTGAGCCCTGCATCCTTACGCATTTGCTGAACCCTGCGCATCACTTCACGCGCAAACCCCTCTGCTTCAAGATCGTCGGTTCGCTGCGTGTCCAAATACACCAGGCCATTCTTGAACTCGCACTCAACGTAGCGCTTTGGAACATCCCGCTCAATCACGATATGATCCTTATTCAACTCAAGCGTTTCGCCATCTATCTTCACTGAGAACTTCCCCTCTTTTGCAAGCGACTCAATCACCTTGCCTCCCGCAAGCTTTTCGAACGCCCGCATGACCTTTGGACTCTTTGCTCCAAACGTCTTTCCGAGCATTCCTTGATTTGGCTTCACCGATAACTTCACTTCCACAAACTCCTTATGACCGTGCACTTCCTTACAATTCGTTTGCGTCTTAATGATATCTTCAAGCTCTTCAAGCGCAACGAGCACGGCATCATCATGCGATACCACCTGCACGACCTTAATCGGCCAACGAACAGAAATCTTCGCTTTTTCACGCGCGGCAAGAATCGACTGCATCACGGCAGACGCAACACCCATCTGCGCTTCAAGCTTCACGTCAATCTCTTTCACGTTCACCTTTGGCCACAGGGTCAAATGAACACTGTCTCCAAGACCAAAGTCTCCTTTCAGATTCTGCCACATCTGCTCTGTTATGAACGGCGCAATCGGCGCAAGCAATTTTAGCGTCTCAACCAAACACGTCGCAATCGTGTAGAACACTACCTTGCGCTCATTCTCATCCCCGATCGCGGCCTTCTCCCGAACCATCTGGATATAACTTCTGCTCAGCGTCAAGTACAGATCCTCAACAACACTTGGAACCTCATTCAAATGATACGTCTCAAACAACTCCGTCACGTGCTTTATCGTACTTTGCAACTTTGAATGCATATACCGTTCTTCAACACCAAATAATGAATGCATCACCGTGCGATCAAGATCGATTGGCTTCACTTTCAACTCCTGCGCGAACTCCCGCACGAAATTATGCACGTTCCAAAGCACTGACAAATTCCGATACTTGATCTTCGCATCATCATGATTAAAATTCAAATCAAGACCCGGCTGCGCGGCACCAATTTGATAATACCGCAGCGTATCAGCGCCATACACCTCGATAATCTCATACGGCGTGATAAAATTTTTGAGCGATTTTGACATCTTACGCCCCTGAGCGTCATTAATGAATCCGTGCATGTACACCGCCTTATACGGCACCTCGCCAAAACTCACCATGCTCATGCACATCAAACTGTTAAACCACCCACGAATCTGATCCTTGCCCTCCAAAATCACATCCGGCCAACCCAGCTCCTTGAACTTATTTGGATCACTTGGATAATTGAGCGTCGCCCACGCGCCCACACCACTATCAAGCCACACATCAAGCACGTCAGGAACGCGCACCATCTCTTTTCCACACTCACACGCAAACGTCACCTGATCAATCCACGGCCGATGCAAATTCTCAAGCTCCTTGCCTGACAACTTCTTCAATTCTGCACGCGTACCAACGACCTTGTGCTTTCCACAAGAACACGTCCAAATCGGAAGCGGGACACCCCAGAAACGCTGTCTTGAGATACACCAGTCTTGGAGCGATTTGAGCCAACTATCAAACTGACGATTCCCCGCCCAATCAGGAACCCAATAGACTTTTTGGTTCTTCTCAACCATCTTGTCACGGAGTTTTTCCATCCCAAGGAACCACTGATCCGTTGCCCGGAAAATAACCGGCGTCTTACAACGCCAACAATGCGCGTACTCATGCTTCACCTTCTTTTGAGCCGCGATCAATCCTTTCGCATCAAGAAGTTCAATGAATTTCACGTCATCGACTTTCGCAACAAGACCCGCAAGAGAACCCATCTTCTCTGAAAAACACCCATGATCATCCGCCTCGTTAAATGGCGAAAGACCATATTCCTTACCCACTTCGAAATCCTCCGGACCGCAGCCCGGCGCGCAATGCACCAGACCCGAACCATCCTCGATCGAGACGTACTTATCCGAAAGCACCACTGAATATGCTGCCTTTTCCTTATTATCGCGATGGAATGCTACCTCATCCTTAAAAGGCTGCCCGTACTTGAGACCGAGCAAATCCTTACCAAAGACCGTCTTAATCGGATTCTTTTCCAAAAGATTGCGTTTTGTCGCCTTACCCACGCGCTCACGGCACTTCGTTGCAACAATCCACACTTCACCCTCTGCATCAACATAGGAATATTGTACCTTGGGATTCACCATCACCGCCAGGTTGAACGGAATCGTCCAGGGAGTTGTCGTCCACACAATCAAAAACTCCTTGTTCTTTCCAACAATTGGAAGTTTCACAAAAATAGACTCATCGGTACGATCGTCATACTCAAGCTCATGCTTTGCAAGCGCCGTTGCACACCTTGGACACCACGTCATCGCCTTCTTGCCCAAATACAAGAGCTTCTTCGCATCCGCTTGTGCTAACGCCCACCACGCACCCTCAATATACTCATTCTTGATCGTCATATACGGGTTTTGCCAATCCATCCAAACACCCAAACGCTTAAAATCATCCACCATCGGCCACAACTGCGCAAGCGAATACTTCTGACACTCCTCGATGAACTTTTGCAAGCCAAACTTATTTACGATTTCTTTCTTATCCTTGATGCCAAGCTCTTTTTCCACACTCACTTCGATCGGAAGACCATGCATGTCAAACCCGGGCCTATCCCACACATCAAAACCCTGCATGCGCTTATAGCGCATCAGCGAATCACGCAAAGCCTTACCCCATGCATGACCTATGTGAATCTTTCCCGTCGTATACGGCGGGCCATCTAAGTAGTAGAACTTCTTCTTCCCCATATTTCTCTGCACGAGCAATTCGTAAATCTTTGCATCCTTCCAAAAATCAAGGACTGCAGGCTCGATTGTTTTGAAACTATACGCCGTCATACTGCTCTTCTACTAATAGTTTCTTTAAAAAAGTAATGTCTCGGCGAGTTAGACACCCGCAAGTAGTATCGCATGGAAAGCTTTAAAAACTCATTCTCTGCAGAACATAAACATGGACGACATTATCGAAAAAGAGTTTCTGCGCCGAGTCACTTCGCGCAAAGATACACTAAAAGATGCAAACCCCGCTGCATTTGCCGCCCTCGCAGACGCGGAACGCGCCTTTTCCAAACGAGCATATTCCGAAGCCCACAACGCATTCTCTTCGTATGAACGAGCAGCACCGGAACCCGACGCTGAACTCTTCCTTGGAACAACGTCCTTATTGAGACTTGAATTTGCTGACGCACACCAACTGCTTGAACGCTACTACCAAAAAAAACCCAAACGACCCTCTTGCCATGACACTTTACGGAACCGCAACCATTGCACTAAGCAACCGTCCCTCCCGCGACTCACTTGCAATACGGTACGCTGAACCACATAATCGCGTTCGCTTTCACTAACGTTTCATCCCTTGCTCGGTTCTTCCGCAACATTTAAAAGCAAGAGCTCTTGCACGAGCGTTATGGCTCCCGAGGTGACAACAGAAATCGACATGGACTTCTTCTCACGAAGAATCGGACCTTATTTCACCTGGCTTGAAAGCAAGATTGAAAGCGGATGGGAACAAAACGACACCGTCCAAAAAGACGTCCTCAAAGAAGTTCGCTATCTTGCAACCACCATGCGCGCGCGGTTCATCCTTGGACTCTCACGCGATGATTTCACCAAAGAAGTCGCACGTACCGTCGACTTATTCGAACTTGCAACCGAAGCATTCCCCGGCGAAAGCGACGAAGTCGAATCAAAACTCAAACTCTTCTGCAAAGGAATCTCCGAAGAACTTGGCAAGGACTACATCCCGGCAACGTACCGCAGCGAACCTGCGCCCCAGGCACCTGCTCCAAAAATCGAACCCGTCCACAAAGAAACAAAAATGCACACCGATGCACCAAAAATCCAAAATTTGCCCCAAGTCAAACCGACACCTGTTGTCAAACCAACAATCACCAAACCCGCTCCTCAAATGAAACAAACTCCGATGCCGCAACCACAAACAATGCCCGAAAAACAAAAAGTTGCCGTTGAAAAGAAACAAGTCGCCCAAAAACCAATGATGGCCGTCCCTACACCAAAGACGGTCAACGCCTTACGCGCCCCACAAGTCATCAAACAACCCAAAGTTCTTACTTCCAAAAAAACAGCAACGGCAAAAAAACCTGCCAAAAAATCCTCACGCAAACGCTCACGAAAAGAATTCATCCTTGTACGCCTGGTGAAAAAATTCTTGTACGGGTAAAAAAGAAATTGTTTATTCTTTCAATCGCTGAATAAGCGAACGAGACATGCGGACCACTTGCGCCGTTCCTTGTGTTTGTGGCACCGGAACAACCGGCTCTTGCTTCGAAGCCAACTTGTACCCTACCTCATAACACCCATCGCACAACCCGTGCGTGATGCACGCCGATGCGAGTTTGCCATGACGGTCTTTTGCCCGTTGGTCGACACTCTCAACAATCAGACCCGTCACATCCGTGCCTGATTTCACACCATAGGAAATGATGTCATCAAGACCAGAAGCATACTCCTTGCTTACGTGGCGGTCCTCATGACCCTCAACACGTTCAATGATCATATACCGATGATTTTTATTTTTAACCACGCCATCCACATTGTGCCCCATGCAGAGTTCAACGTACACAAGAACGGGTCGGTTTACGCCGCCATAAAACTGTGGATTCGGGCGTTGGCCTTCAACACCATCAATAGCAATGATTGTATGCGCATTCATCTTCACTCACAATAAATTATATAAATTCTATAGTTTATAAACTTTATGGATTGGGGGTCGCTTTAAGAAGAGAAAAACGCCCGCGCTGGGATTCGAACCCAGGTCGCAGGGACCGGAACCCTGCAGCCTATCCACTAGCCGACGCGGGCGTAGTTGTATTCTCGCGATATCCAAGCTAGCCTACCAGGGCACGTTGCGATATCACTTCCAAGTACTGCGAAGGGTTTAAAAAGCTTGGGAGCGCGTAAACCCCTTATGCGCGCATCCCTTTGGATTGGACTCCTTACGCTCCTTATCGGAGTGGGATTCTTCTTCCTTGGAACCAACCTCGTCCAAACCCAAACAACGAATTCTTCACAAACCGTCGCAACGGGCTTTGCAACCGCACTCTTCATCGTCTTTTCCGCACTCTTCATCGGCATCGGAACCGCACTCATCGCCCACTGGATCTTTGGCTTTTTTCCCAGCGGACCTGCATTTGCCATCGAAACCTTCCTTGGCTTCGCACTCTTCTTCATCGGCATCGGAATCACCATCATGAACCGCAGCCCGTACAGCGCCCTTTTCGGCTTCCTCACCTTCTTCACGATCAGCATCGCACTCTTTTGCCTTGCAGTCACAAGACTCTTTGGCGGCATTAGCTCAGGAGTACACACGCTCACCAAGAAAATCGGCAAGAAACTCTCCCGAAAAAAGTGAAGAAAAGAGGAATCATGAACGAGAAAAAACACCTGACTCAGTTCATCGAACGCGCAAACGCATTTGACAACAACACCAAACTCAAACTCCTATTATTCATCTGCGGCGCAAAACCAAACACGTTCGTCCACCTACGCATCACGACCAACATCGATGACAAACGCGAATTCGAACGCCTCCTTGACGCAAACAACATCGTTTACTCCGTTAGCAGACCCAAAGGATTTGAAGAAATCATCGACATAAAAAAGAACATCGCAATCTGGAGATTCACCGGAACCTGGTACGGATACGACCTCTTCAATAGCCTTGCCGCAAAAAAACAATTCGACATGTACGTCTCACTTCTACGCAAACAAAAACATACCGCTGCAGACACCCTCGCAGGAAAACTCTATGGCTACCCCTCCTGCTGCGTCAAAAAATTCACCCAAAACCACCACGCGGCCCACCAATCATACTACGCGTTCTACAAAAAACTTCACGACTTCGACAAAAAATTCCCCTTCATCTCACACACCCCTTGCGCACTCATCTGCGGAAGAACCAAAACACTCAACACCAAGTACCAGCGCGCACTGCGCAAAACCGCTCCTGCATTCCTTCGCTCATACGCAACCAAGCGAACATACACTGCCGACTGTATCGTCGATAGCGAAAACGACTTTGGCACCTTCAAGAAAAAAGACGGACACGATTATACGCTCATTACCACCAAACCCCTTGAAGGAAAATACCAGCTCATCAGCGCCCTCTCCAAAGAAAACCGCCCGCAAGGAACCATCCTACGCTGCACGATCACATTACAATATGACTACGCACTCATAAACAACGCACACCCCACCGGAAGACTCAAGAACTTCCACCACGAACGCAAATTCACCCTCCCATGAAGTTTGCCGCCCTTGCCACACTCTTTGAGACACTCGAACATACAAGTTCCTACAACGCCATGCGCGCATCACTCAAAGAATTCTTCTCCCGCACTCCCAAAGAAGAAATAAAACAAATCACGTATCTCACTCTTGGACAAATCGCAGCATCATTTGCCGACGTCAACTTAGGCATGGCAGAAAAAATGGTCCTGCGCTCAATCACACACGCAAGCAACACACCTTTGGGAAAAATAATCCAACTCTACAAAAAAACCGGAGACGTTGGCAAAACTGCAGAAGTCATCGGCAAAAAAACAGGCACCCTTTCAGTTAAAACTGTTTTTAATACGCTTCATAGCATCGTACAAACAACAGGAGCAGGAAGCCAAGACAAAAAAACAAAACTTCTCTGCGAACTCCTTTCGCAGGCAACCAAAATCGAAGCACGCTACCTTGCCCGGCTCGTCCTTGGACAACTACGCCTTGGTGTTGGCGACAAAACCATCCTTGACGCACTCGCACTTGCATACCTTGGCACCAAAGACCGCTCTGCACTCGAACACGCGTACATGATCCATCCTGACATCGGAGTCATCGCGCAGACATTGCTTAGCAAAGGCATCCTTGGAATCAAGAAAATAACGGTCAAACCCGGCGTTCCCATCCAAATGATGCTTTGCCAACGCATCGAAAACCTCAGTGAAATTCGCGAACGCACAGGGTTTCCTTGCGCGATCGAACAAAAATACGACGGAGAACGCATCCAAGCACACAAAATCGGACAAACCGTCTTGCTCTACAGCAGGCGGCTTGAAAACATCACCCACCAATTCCCTGAAATCGTTGCTGCAATCAAAAAAATCAACGCTCGTAATTGCATCATTGAAGGAGAAGCAGTCGCAATCGACAAAAAAGGAAAAATGCTCCCATTCCAACTCATGATGCAACGCAGGCGCAAACACGGCATCGCAGCATACGCAACGCACATCCCTGTCTCGCTGCGCACATTTGACCTCCTCTACCTCAACGGCAAAACGATGCTTCTTGAAGACTATCCGAAACGATACAAAGACCTTTTGCGAATCATGAGACCAACAATAAATATCGAACTCGCACGGCGCATCATCTGCACGGACGTGAACTGCATCGACGAATTCTTTCAACACATCGTGGTTGAAGGAGGAGAAGGAATCGTCATCAAATCGCTTGCGCACGGCAGCGCCTACCAAGCAGGAAACCGCGGCTGGAACTGGATCAAATGGAAACCAGACTACGTGAAAGGCATGCGCGACACGTTTGACCTTGCCATTGTCGGCGCGTACTTTGGAAAAGGCAGACGCGCAGGAACATACGGCGCACTCCTTTGCGCAACATATGATGAATCAGCCGACACCTTTCTCACATTCTGCAAACTCGGAAGCGGATTCACCGACCAAGACTTAGCACGGTTCCCAAAAATTTTGCCCAAAATCGCTCACAAAAACCCACGCCTTGAAATCACTAAAATCATGACCCCTGACGTTTGGATAGAACCCAAAATCGTCGTTGAAGTCACCGGAGCAGAAATCACAAAATCCCCCCAACACACCTGCGGCTACGCACTGCGCTTTCCCCGATTCTTACGCATCCGAGAAAAAAAACCCGAGCAGGCAACAACCATTAAAGAAATAAAGAAGATGGTTCGAACAAAAAGATAATAAAAAAAATTCAACGACCCGGGCCGCCATACCGTGCATTATCCCAACGACGCTGCGTGTCGTACGAATCTCGCCTGCGTTGAGCTTCTGCGTCACGCCAAGACTGCCCCTCATCGCCTCTGCGTTCAACAGATGGGCACCCGTACAAGGGAATGGTAAGCGCAGTAACCACTGCGATACGCTTCAGGTTTTTTACGAGTTGTTCAAGTTCCATAGGACGTTGAACGTCACTTAAGTATATAATTCTTTCTGAAGTAGTTACTTTTTAGTGACTATCAAACTTGCTTTTGCAATTCTGAAATATCCGGAACTGCACCATCGCCAACAGCCGATTGCACATACTCCTTTAACTTCACAAGCGCATCACGGGCAGGTTCACGCATCGACATATCATACGCGTTTAGTGACCGGTATAAATCCCCTTGAGACTCCGCAATCTCCACAAGCAAGACCAAATCTTGAATACCCCTTGTTAAACTCGCGCCCCACGCCTGCTCTTGCCCGCCATTTACGCGCCGCGACTCCTGCACCTTTTCTTGCCAATCCTCTTTCAACTCAACAAGCGCATCTTGCAATTTTCGCGCATACGCTCCAAAACCTTCCATCATATTCCTCACCTCAATTAAATCGCTCCTAGATGAATGCAAGAACCACGTTCGTTATTAATATTCCGAAAAGCACAAACCCAACCGACTTCCAAATCATATCCGCATTTGCCTTATGCGTCACGTGCTCAAGCACGGTCAAAAACATCCGCCCGCCATCAATTGGCCCAAGCGGAACCAAATTGAACAAACCCACACCCAAACTCAAAACGCCCAGCCAGAAAATCAAGTCCTTGATCCACAAAAACGTGTACGTTGCAAATGAAGGCGCTTTGAGCGGATTATCCACGTACACGCCAAGCCACGCCCGCTCATTTTGCGGATTCTTCCCAAGCGTCACACCATAAATCGCATTCGATGTCACAATATTTAACTGATCCCCGGGTTTTTTCTTCTGCAAAATCTGCGTGAAATCCCCTGTCTCTCGCACTGCCTCGCCGTTGATTTGCGTAATCTTCTCCCCCACTTGAATACCCGCCTGGCTCGCCGGAGGATTGCCCGCCATAACCTCCGTCACAACCACGCCATCTTTGGAATAGAACGTGCTTGCAAGCGGAGTCATCACGGAAAACATGAGCAACATCAACACTGCACCCATCACGATATTCGACACCGGACCTGCCGCATACACGGCAAGCTGCTGGCGCTTTGGCGCTTGAATCAGCTTACGCTCATCAGGCTCAACAAACGCGCCCGGAATGAGCGGCACAAGAACACCTAAAACAACAATCCCGGAATTGCGCACGGGAAGCCCAAACACCCGCGCCATCACTCCATGCATACCCTCATGCACGACCAGAATCGCAAAAATACTGATAATCCAATAAAAGAACGGAACATAAAACACACCCTTCGCCTTGAAGGGAAGAACAACCCCGACACTTGGCGCGCTAGCTTTTGTCAGCACCATAATCAGCCCCCGCGCAAGATCAAAGGTCACAAACGCCATGCCCATGAACCCGATAACGATAATATACGGAACTGCCGCCTCAAAAAAACGACGATACCTCTTTGCGATCGCATCCATCTTTGCAATCCCTGCCTGCGTACGATACATCGCCGCATAGAAAATAAACCAGCGCTGGAACGAGAGGCGTTTGCGGTTGAACAGAACAATCAGCGCGAGTGTCGCCATGAGCGCAATAAACGCAGCAGTATCAACTGAAACCATGCCCTTTTGGACGGCCCGTTCATTAATAAACATTGTGAAAAGACGCTCTCTCACAAGAACGCGAATACCTATATAATTTATACAATTTAAATAAAAATGGAAAGGTTTAAAACTGGGCACTGTCACCATTGGAAGATGGATAAAAGTGCCGTCTTTGAAACCACAAAAGGAATCTACACGGGAATAGAACGACTTGCCGGAGGCATGAGCACCGTCTACCGCGCACGCGAACGCAACGGACAAAACGACTTCGTCATCAAAATCTACGACTCAGACGACAAAGAATTCGCCCGCTGGAGCTATGAACGCGAAGTCGAAACCCTTCGCACGCTTTGCGGCACTGAAGGAATCCCAAAACTCCATGACCACTCTTGCCAAAACGGCCACCGATTCATCGTCGAAGAATGCATCCCTGGAAAAGACCTCAACCAAATACTGCGAAGCAACGGAGCACTTTGCGCAACTGACGCCACTTCAACCCTCCAACAAATCTGCACAACCCTTACACAGGCGCACGCCAAAGGCATCGTACACCGAGACCTCAAACCCGAAAACATCATCCTCTCACGCAAACGACCCACCCTCATCGACTGGGGAGTCGCGTACAAGACCGGAGACGGCAAACAACACCCGTTCACCCTCGGAACTCCCGGCTACCAAAGCCCCGAAGAACTGTCCCCTGAAGAAACCGTCGACTGCCGATCAGACATCTACGCACTTGGACTCGTCCTCTTTGAACTCCTCACCGGCAGACGTGCCTTTGACGGACCAACTGAAGCTCTCGAATATCAAAACATAAACTGCCCAGCACCCCTTCCCCGCGAGTTCAACCCACTCCTAAGCGAAGACCTCGATGAAGTCTGCCAGAAGGCAACCGCACTTGACCCCTCCAAAAGATACGGATCTGCAGAGGAACTCTCTTTGGCGCTTGGCAATGCACGGAAGAAGAGGACGTCCAAATGCTTCAAGGTCAATTATTTTGCATAGTAACAATAAATCAGTGCATTTGCCCGTTTCTTAGCCCCTATCCAGTAGAGAATAAGCGAAACATTTATATACTCAATAGAGCAATTACTACCTTATTGTGACAACAAGGGGGTGTCCCATGAAATACCTGTATGCAATGCTCGTCTTGGCCATCTTTGGCCTTGGAATCGGTGTCGGCGGCTTAATTAGCCTCCACACGCCTGAAAGCAATCTGGAAGTAAGCACTACGGCAACAACCACCCGAGCGCTCAACTTCAACACCGTCCAACTCTCAGAACCAAAACAACCCGAACCGCTCAAAGCAGACGTTAGCGAACAAGTCCTTGGCGGACCAATTGAACGACCGTCACCTGGCGACTGGATCAAAGAAAACCAAATCGAAATGAAACAAGACGGAGTCTTCATCCACCTCAACAACCCCCAATGGGCAATCGTTGCAAATACGAACTCAATGGACCCCGTCCTTGACGACACCAGCCACTTAATCCAAGTTGCGCCCACATCAAAAGACCAAATCCAAGTCGGAGACATCATGAGCTACCAATCACCCCTTGGATTTAGCATCGTCCACCGCGTCATCGAAATCGGAAACGACGAAGACGGCTGGTACGCAATCATGAAAGGCGACAACAACCCCCAACCCGACCCCTGGAAAGTACGCTTTGACATGGTCACGCGAGTCACCGTCATGATCGTGTACTAAGGTTGCCATGATTTTCTCTTTTATTCTCAATTTTGTAGAAAACTTATTGAAAGTGAAATACTAAATGAAAACCTATGATCGAACTTCGACCCTTCAAACGCGCAGACGCCGCAGCGACCCAGTGGTTGCATCACGAAACAATCAGCACGATCAACTCCAAAGATTACTCTTCTGAACAAATCGAGAAATGGTCCGCGCTCAATTCATCCGCCGAATGGTGGGCAAAATCACTTTTGAAAAACATCGCCTACGTCGCGTGCGACGGCAGCGAAATCGTCGGCTTTGGAGACGTCACCCGCGAAGGATTCGTCCTACGCCTTTACGTACACAAAGACCACCAAGGAAAAGGCATCGCAAGCAAACTCCTGAACGCACTCGAACAAGACGTTCGAAAAATAGGACTTGAACGCATCTGGCTTGAATCAACCGAAACCGCGCACACGTTTTACCAAAAAAACGGATATTCAGACATCGAATCAAAAATGAAAGATATGCGCGGAACCCCGCTCAAAGTGTACGTCATGGAGAAAAAATTCCCCGCGCGCAAAGCTGCAATCGGAGAAACACAATGAGCGATGAACACCTGCGCAGAATTGAACGTACCGTTTCAGAATACAACGATAACTCCTCGGAACGTGCGAAACTCCTGCGCGAGAAAGCACGCGTTGGAAAAGCATGGCGCACGGGATATCTTACTGTAGAAGATGACGGACACCACCTTATCGCCTGGTTTCCACCGAGCCATCGCGGACACCTGCGCTATGGCCTCCCTGTTCCGTTTGACCGGCTCATACCGGGACCTCAGAATGCCCGATACATCTGCCGCAACATTGCATTCGCTGACAAACTCGCGCTTTCCATCCTTGACCGCGCAAATTCAAATCAACCGGGACTCATTGTTACTTTAGATGCCCAGGGGCAAACGGAACACCAAATACACCCTCACGGCACCACTGCAGTAAACCGCGACGGGCTGTTGCGCGCCGTCCAACCACAAGGCCCAAACGAGGAGCCCCTTGATGAACTGCACCTGTCAGGCGTTGAGCCCACTATTGGCTATGGACTCTACGGTGGACACGTTGCAAGCATCCACCACCTGCAGGAGGGATTGCTTGAACTTCGCATGCAAGAACAAGAAATGTATAATACCACGCGACAACTCTACGTACAAGACAACACCATCACCGAAGTAGAACAAGGGCACCCCCTCAACTACCAATGGAACAGTCGAACCCATGAACTACTCCTCCCACTTACATCACGACTCTTGCAAGCCGAACCCATCGTTGACAACCTGCAAGACCTTGCCCGCGCCTACACGCCAGAACACGGACTTGTGCTCCACGAAATACCCGTTCATTTTCTCGAAGCACTCGTGCGCGCTGCTGACGAAAAAATGTACAAACACCTCATCAAATAAAGAAATTGCCTAAAACCAAGAAAATGGAACGCATTTTCTGGGTCCCAGAAACGCAGAGGCGTTTCTTGGAATCCGCTATCCCTCGGAGCAGAGCTTTGGGGTATTCCGCGGATTTTTTCTGCGGACCGGCAATTTCTGTCTTTCATTTCAGGCCAGAGCATCCGAAGCAGAGCTTCGGGATATTGAACCCTGAAATGAAATAATTGCCAACACGCATCCAAAAATATGTCACCACGTTTATAAATCTCCAAATGAGTATATTTTTCATGTCTTTAGAAAAAGTGGTGAAGATTCCCATCGCACTTGTTCCTGGTGTACGAACCTATGAAGCGCTCAAACGTTGGTATGCGGGCGAACAACAGCCTCGCATCTTGGAGGCAGTTGAATCTGATGGTGCCAAAGCACTCTTTTATGGCGTTGCGATCACTCTTGCCTACACGAAGCTCGCACCGCTCTACACACAACATTTTTAACCCTGCCTCTGTTTTCTTGACGTATGGAGAATTTAGATCACTGGCGAAAAGCAGGAAAAATCGCCGCACAAGCGCTTGACTACGGTAGAACGCTCATCAAGAACGGCGCAATCATCCGAGAAGTATGCGATAAAATTGACGCCAAAATCATCCAACTCGGAGCGCTCCCTGCCTGGCCAACGCAAGTTGGCCTTGACGCAGTCGCAGCCCACTCAACCCCTGACTTTGACGACAACACCGTCTTCGACAACAATCTCGTGTGCCTTGACGTTGGCGCACACATCGAAGGATGCGTCGGAGACAATGCATTAAGCGTTGATTTGTCCGGCAAATACGACGCGCACATCAACGCAGCAGACAACGCCCTTAAAGCCGCCATCAAAGTCGTTCGCATCGGAGCCACCCTCGGAGAAATCGGCAACGCCATACAAGAAGCAATCCAAAACGAAGGACTTGTCCCCGTGCGCAACCTCTGCGGCCACGGCATCTCACCTTACATCATCCATGACAAACCCAGCATTCCCAACTACGACACCAAAGACACCCGCACGCTCACCGCAGACCAAATCATCGCGATCGAACCCTTTGCAACCAACGGCGCAGGCATGATCGCTGAAGCAGAACAAGCAAACATCTTCTCAGTCACGAACCCAAAACCCGTACGCTCACCCTACGCTCGCGAAGTCTTGAAATTCTGCCTTGACAACTACAAAAACCTCCCCTTCACCCACCGCTGGCTCGTCGCCAAATTCGGACAAGGAAAAACCAACCTCGCTCTCAACGAACTCCTTCGAAACAACATCTTACACCCCTACCCGCCGCTCGTTGAAAAAGGAAAAGGCATGGTCGCAGTCTTTGAGAAGACACTATACGTCGGCGACAAAGTAGAAGTGCTCACGAAAACAGATTGAAACGCATCATGCCACATCGCTTTCTTCGCGGCGATTGTATTTCTGTTCTTCTTCGCCACGATTGTGCTGGCGTTCCGCCGGACGATAATACCCGCTTGCCTTGTGGCCTTTAAGCCCAGATCGCCTGCGCAAACTCTTTTCTTCATCCCGCGATTTGCCTTGGACCGCATCATCTCTTCTTTTTTTCTGCGCACGCAGCGCGCCAATGGCTTGCTCCAATAATACATGCGTGACTTGGTTCATCTGCGCAATACGCGCAGGGAGCGGTCCGAGTTTTTCAAACAACCGCTTTGCCCGCGAATAATACTCCATCGCAAGAACTGCATGCTCGTCTTTATACGTTAACCGATACAATTCATGCGCGTATTTCCCTACTTTGAAATGCGCTTCTGCAGATACCGAGGGGTATTTCTCCCGAAGAAGCACAATCCCTTGCAGTCCATGCTCGATCGCGGCAAGAAGCACCTCGGTATTATCCGCGCACCCCTCTCGTTTTGCGCGCACATATTCGCTCTCAGCAACACGCAGGTACATATGGCCTGCATGATCCGCATCAGATGTGCCGACTCTGCGCGCGCACTCAAGACCATCCGCTCCTGCTTGCTTCACCCACGCACGAGCGTTCTCTTGGTCGACGCTCACCAACATCTGCGCGACGTCGGCCCTGCGACCATACATGTAATCCGCATGCGTTGGCTGGGCAAACCCGCCATGCGCGATCACTTCCGAATAATGCATGAATGCAGAACGCAGCCGCAGGCATGGCGCGTCATGTTGTTTTGCCAGCGCAATCTCGATATCACCGGCTTGCGTATGGAACGTGCTCTCCAAAACCGCTGCACGTTGCAGGTAGGAAAAACACTCCAACTCTGACTCGCGACGAAAGATGCCCGCGCTGATCCGATACAGACCGTCATCTGCATACGCAAGAACGGTCTTGAGCGCACTCGTTGACGCGAATAGCTGTCCTTCAATCAGCTGCGAACTCAACGCATTTACGGTCACGCTCGCAATCATGCGCTCAAGCTCGGTTGTCAGAAATTCCGACAATGGCGCACGTTTGGGATCGGGATTGTTCGCAAGAAATTTACCCAGCTCGGTAAACACGGATGCGCGCTCAACACGAACGGTATTTCCGTGCAATAGCCGTTCAAGGCCAACCACCCTGCGCGCAATGACATCTTTTGCATCCATAGCTTCTCTTTTTCGCCACCCGTTATTATCTATTGCGCAAGGTTTTAAAGCGTTTCTGCTCATAATTATCCATATTGAAAATAAATGTGCTTTTACCGCAATATTTATAAACAAACCACCCTCCCAAAAGAGCAGGATATATCCGGGATTTTATCGACGATAAAACAACTTTATGGCGCAACCCACAAAAGCAGAGCAAGGAGCCAAAGAATACGGCGCAGAATCCATCCAAGTACTTGAAGGACTTGAACCTGTGCGAAAACGCCCAGGCATGTACATCGGAAGCACCGATTCACGGGGCCTTCACCACCTTGTTTGGGAAGTCGTTGACAACAGCGTCGACGAAGCACTCGCGGGCTATTGTACCCTCATCATCATCACCATCCACACAGACGGACGAGTCACGGTCGAAGACAACGGCCGAGGAATCCCCGTCGCCCCCCACCCCCAATACAAAGTCTCCGCAATGGAACTTGCCCTCACCAAACTCCACGCAGGCGGGAAATTCGAAAAAGGAAGCTACAAAGTCTCCGGCGGCCTGCACGGCGTCGGAGTCTCCGTCGTCAACGCACTCTCCGAAGTCCTTGTCGCAACCGTCAAACGCGACGGAAAACTTTTTGTCCAAGAATACAAACGCGGCGCTCCCACCGGCGGCGTCAAAGAAGTTGGAAAAGCAACTGGCACGGGAACCACGATCACCTTCAAACCCGACGCGCAAATATTCGAAACACTCCAATTCGATGCCGACATCCTCATTTCACGCATCCGCGAACTCGCATTCCTGAACAAAGGCGTCGAATTCCTCTTCACCGACGAACGCGACGGGCGCAAAGAAACCTTCAAATTCGACGGAGGCATCAAACAATTCGTCGCATTCCTCAACCGCAACAAAACCAAACTCCACGAAATCGTCACCTTTGAAAAAGAAAAAGACAACGTCACCGTAGAAATCGCACTCCAATTCAACGACTCCTACACGGAAGCCGTCTTTAGCTTTGCAAACAACATCAACACCCACGAAGGAGGAAGCCACCTCACCGGATTCAAATCCGCACTCACCCGCGCACTCAAAGGCTACGCAGACAAACACGGACTTACCGAAGAAAAAACCGAACTCAC
>Ga0334722_10001418_pt1 | contig 29990 bp, 26 predicted proteins | sample C3_bottom_MG_FD_207210 | JGI IMG/M metagenome (GOLD analysis project Ga0334722, IMG submission 207210) | Sediment microbial communities from Yellowstone Lake, YNP, Wyoming, USA - C3_bottom | ecosystem: Environmental > Aquatic > Freshwater > Lake > Sediment | place: USA: Wyoming | collected... | reverse complement strand
CTCTAGGGGGGTTGCAGGACCGGACCATAGGAGTTCTGGGTCTGGCCTTCAAGCCGAACACTGATGATCTGCGGGAGGCGCCCTCGCTGGAGATAATCCATCTGCTGCAGAGCGAGGGGGCCAGCGTCAAAGCCTACGACCCGGTGGCGGCGGAGGGTGCCCAGCGGGCCAACCCCGAACTGGTGCTTTGCCAGGGTCCCTATGAGGTGGCGGAGGGTGCCGACTGCCTGATCCTGGTGACCGAGTGGAACGAGTTCAAGCACCTGGACATGCGTCGGATCAAGGAGTCCATGGCGAACCCGCTTCTGATCGACGGGAGGAACATCTGGGATCCCGCGGAGATGGGGGCGCTGGGGTTCACCTATCTAGGGGTCGGCCGGCCGCCGGTGTCGAATCATGATGGGGTCCTCTTCCCGCTGGGCTTGGGGGCGGCGCGAACCCCGACCAAGTAGGCGAATGAGCCAGCTGAACTTCCTGGATGGGGAGGAGCATTCGGCGAGCCCCATCCGGCGCCAATATCTTGACATAAAGCGACGCTACCCTGACGCCATCCTCCTCTTCAGGCTGGGCGACTTCTACGAGACCTTCGACGAGGATGCCTACCTGGTCTCGTCGGAGCTGGAGATCGCCCTCACCGGCAGGGACATGGGGCGTGGCGAGAGGGTGCCCCTCGCGGGCATCCCGTGCCATGCGGCAGAGGGTTACATTGCTCGCCTGCTGGCCAAGGGACACAAGATCGCTCTGGCGGAGCAGCTGGGCACCCCTGGCCGCGGCCTAATGGCGCGGGAGGTCGTGCGCGTAATCACGCCGGGAACCCTCATCGAGGATTCCCTGCTGCCCGCACGCGCCAACAACTATCTCGCCTCGGTGGTCCCTTCCCGGGAGGGAGCTGGCCTCTCCCTCGTGGACATCAGCACCGGTGAGTTCGCCGTGACCGAGATCGGGGCGGATGGCTGGCGGATCCAGCTGGCCGCCGAGCTGGAGCGGACGAGACCCGCCGAGATCCTACTTCCTCGATCTTGCGGCGAGGATCCCACTCTCGCGGCTGTTCTGCCGTCGGGAAGCTGCGTGACTCTCAGGGAGGACTCCACCTTCTCGTCGTCCACGTGTGAGCGGCTCCTGCGCGACCTCTTCGGCGTAGCCACCCTGGATGGCTTCGGGATCGGCTCCAACTCGCTGGCCGCGAGGGCTGCGGGAAGCCTGATCTCCTACCTGCAAGAGACGCAACCTGCGTCCCTGTCGCAGCTGGAGAACCTGCATTCCTACAGCCTCGACCGGTACATGAAGCTGGACCCGGCTGCCCGCCGACACCTGGAGCTGACTGCCAACGCATCCACCGGCGGGGTCGAGGGCTCCCTGCTGTGGGTACTGGACCGCACCCGCACGCCCATGGGTGGCAGGCTGCTGCGAAGATGGATCGGGCAGCCTCTCCTGGACCTCTCCGCCATCGAAGCGAGGCTGAACTCAGTGGAAGAGCTGGTGCGGGCACCCCTGGCAAGGGCCGAGCTGGCCGACGCTATGTCGGGCATGGGCGATCTGGAGAGATTGGCCTCGCGCGCCGCACAGCAGAACCTCTCCCCGCGCGATTGTCTCGCCATGGCTCGATCGCTGAGGGCGGTTTCCAGGCTCCGCAGGACCATCGAGCGGCTACTTCCTGCCCTTGGGGATGCGGAGAGCGGGGGCCTGGACCCGTGCACGGAGGTGGCCGCCGCCATAGAGTCTACCGTGGCGGACGACCCATCGGCGCAGGTCGGGCAGGGCGCCATCAGGCAAGGGCGGTCCCGGGAGCTGGACGAGCTGAGGGCCATCAGCGGCGACACCCGCCGGTGGATCGCGAGCCTGGAAAGGTCGGAAAGGGAGCGGACGGGGATCCGCACCCTCAAGGTGGGCTACAACAGGGTTTTCGGCTACTACATCGAGGTCACCAGGGCGAGCCTGGAGGCGCCAACCGACGAGTACGCCAGGATGAAGACCGGGGCGGCGACCGTCGGGGAGATGCTGGAGGCTTTGGGCTACCAGCGAAAGCAGACGTTGGCCAATGCGGAGCGGTTCGTCACGGCGCAGCTGAAGGAGCAGGAGATGAGGCTCAACAGCGCCCAGGAGGAGATGGAGGCGCTGGAGAAGCAGATCTACGCCGAACTGATGGCGGAGATATCGGGCATGTCGCCGCGCATCCGGAAGACCGCTCAAGCGGTGGCCAGGCTGGATGCCCTCCTCTCCCTGGCGGAGGTGGCGGTGGCCGGACGCTATGTTCGTCCCGTGGTGGATGAGGGCGCCTCCATCGTGGTGCGAGCGGGGCGTCACCCCATGGTCGAGCGGGCGCTCCCAACGGGGGAGTACGTGCCCAACGACTGCGAACTGGACTCGGAGGGCGCACGCATCGCCATCATCACTGGTCCCAACATGGCCGGAAAGTCCACCTACATCCTTGGAGTAGCGCTGATCGTACTGATGGCGCAGATCGGAAGCTTCGTTCCAGCGGATGCGGCTCGGATCGGGTTGGTGGACAGGATCTTCACTAGGGTCGGCGCGCAGCATGACGTGGCCGGCGGGAAGAGCACCTTCCTGGTGGAGATGGCGGAGACGGCGAACGTGCTCCGGAACGCGACCCCCCGCAGCCTGGTGGTGCTGGACGAGATCGGACGCGGCACCAGCACCTACGACGGACTGGCCATCGCGAGAGCGGTGATCGAGCACATCCATGATGAGCCCGGGCTGCGGTGCAAGACCCTCTTTGCAACCCACTACCATGAGCTGACGGAGCTGGAGAGGGTGCTTCCCGGGGTGAAGAACCTGAGAATGGATGTCCTGGAGGAGGGCGACAGGGTCGTCTTCCTCCACCGGGTAGTGCCCGGCGGGGCTGATCGAAGCTACGGGATCCATGTGGCGCAGCTGGCGGGAGTCCCCGAGGCAGTGGTGAGGAGGGCCAGGGATCTGCTGGAGCTGCTGGAGGCCAATGGTGCCGGGCGTGTGGAGTCCTCCAAGGGGATGGACAGGGTAGCGGCGGAGCAGGTGATGCTGGTCGAAGAGCTGGCGCGGCTTGACGTAAGCAGGATGACTCCCATAGAAGCCATTGCCAAGCTGGCCGAGCTGCAGAAAAGGGCGGCGGAATGGCTATAGTCCAGCTGGACCCCGAGGTGGTCGCCAAGATCGCCGCCGGCGAGGTGATCGAGCGCCCGGTGTCGGTGGTGAAGGAGCTGGTGGAAAACGCCCTGGACGCTGGGGCCAAGAGAGTGCGTGTCGAGCTGGTGGCTGGAGGGTGCGACCTGATCCGGGTTGCCGACGATGGGTGTGGCATCGCGGAGGAGGAGCTGGTGCCCGCGGTGCAACGACACGCGACCAGCAAGATCGCGTCCCTGGACGATCTTGGGAGGATCGCCACCCTCGGGTTCCGCGGCGAGGCTCTCGCCAGCATCGCCGCTGTCTCGGAGATGGCCATCACCAGCGCCGTGGAGAACGGTGCCGCCCACACCATCCGCCTTCTCGGGGGGGAGGTGAAAAGCATCACGCCGGCTTCGAGATCTCGCGGCACGACGGTGGTGGTGGAGAGGATCTTCTTCAATCTGCCGGCCCGGAGGAAGTATCTTCGCTCGGCCGCATCGGAGTCATCGCAGTCGGCTCAACTGCTGAGCCACCTGGCCATGGCGTACCCTGACGTGTCCTTCGAACTGTTGGTGGATGGCCGAAGGACCCTCTTCACTCCGGGGTCGGGCGACCCCATGGACGCTGCGGTGGCCGTTCTGGGGCGAGAGGTGTCAGCCGCGCTGATGCCGGTGGATGCGACCGTCCAGGCGAGAAGCCCGGGAGAAGGGGTCGCTGCACGCGTGACGGGGTACGTGGCGAGGCCTCCCGTGAGCCGACCGACTCGCAGTGGGATCTGGCTGACCGTGAACCGAAGGCCGGTGAGGAGCAGGGCCCTCGTGTCCGCGGTGGAGGGCGGTTTCGAGGGGTTGCTGATGGTTGGCCGGCACCCGATAGCCGTTCTGGACCTGCAGGTCCCGCCATGGGAAGTGGATGTGAACGTCCACCCCACCAAGAGCGAGGTTCGGCTGCTGAGGGAGAGGCTCATCTACGGCGGGATGAGGGATGCCGTAAGGGCAGTGGTTGCCTCGGACGAGCGCTGGGCGCAGGAGGTGGCTGGCCTTGGTAGGGTGGAGCACGGCTCTGATCCCGTCGACGAGCCGAGGCTGCAGCTGGGCGATGCCGAGGTAGGGAGCCACGCTCTTGCGCGCACCGCCGACGTGGTGGGCAGCGGGCGACGAATCCCCATACTGAGACTGATAGGCCAGGTGGCCCAGAGCTACATAGTTGCTGAGGGCGAGGCCGGCCTGTACCTGATCGATCAGCATGCCGCCCACGAACGGGTGCTGCTGGAGCGGCTGAGGAGGGCGATGGGGCGTGAGGAGCAGGTCCAGCTCCTGCTGGAGCCGGCCGTGGTGGATCTGACCGCGGGGCAGCTCGAGCTGGCCAGGGCGGCGCTAGGTGCCCTGGAGGAGCTGGGCTTTCGGCTGGAGCCCTTCGGGGAGAGCTCCATCCTGGTTCGAGGGGTGCCAGCGCAGCTGCCCCAGGGGATGGCCGTGAAAGCGCTTCGGGAGGCCATCGAGGAGCTGGTGGAGGAGAGGGGGATTCTCGATTGGAGGGAGCGGGTTGCGGTGGCCCTGTCTTGTCGAAGCGCGGTGAAGGCTGGCCAGGTCCTCTCGCATGAGGAGATGAGAGCGCTGGTGGAGTCCCTGGAGGAGGCGGACATCACCCAGCACTGCTCGCACGGCCGACCGACGGCCGTCCTTCTTAGTCACACCCAGCTGGAGCGGGAGTTCGGCCGCCGCTAATCGAATGACATGGAGAAGCTGGCCGCCGCGCCCGCGGCGGCCAGCCCTCGACCGCGGCCCGCACCTTCAGGCGGACTTGGCCATCCCGCTGGTGCCGGTGCCGGTGATGGGAATGTACCGCTGCTCGCTCTTGCCCCCTGGAACCAGCTTCCACAGCTCGTTGGAGGGGACATCGAGGGCCTTGGCCAGTCTCTCGATGTCCTGAGCCGAGACGTACTTGCGCCGTCCCGACTCGAGGGCGCTGATCAGAGAGTGGCTGACCTCGGCCTTCTCGGCCAGCCGTTGCTGCGTCATCCCCTTCGAAACGCGAAGCTCCTTCACCTTCTGTCCAAGTGCAGTCATGGTTCTCAGCGCTCCTCCCTAGTAGTGCGCCAGCGCAACAATAGACACTTCCAGATAGAACTAGTGCCTGGGAGGAGCAACAGGAGCATGAACAGTGCCGTCCTGATGCTCCGCCCGACATCGAAACATAAACAAGTTTCATGCCCGCCTGCTGCTCCAAACCAGCACATGCGCAACGTGAACAGCGTGGCACATGCTTAGCGGACAGCATGCGGAACTATGTTGATTATACCACACTTGCGCAGCATGGCCAGAGGCATGTCTCTTGCGACAGGGCAAACCCTCCGCCTGTTCTCATCAGGGCGGAGGCTCGGCGTCGAGGTCTGCCGGCAGGGTCGGTACGAGATCGCCAGGGGAGGGGTCAGTGCCATGGAGAGGAAAGCTGATCCTGGGAAGCCGCCAGCGAGGCACCTACAGTACAGCCAGGATTCGTGGACCGAGGTGGATGCCGAGGGGACCGACTCTGAGATGGCGGAGGGAAGGCAGTCGGAGGAGCCCTTCTACACACCACTGGTTACGGAGGCTGCCGAGAGGCGGCTGGCTAGGGAGCGCCAGCTTCGTCTCCTCGACCAGATGGAGGAGGAGCGAGGGGGCGACGGGGACGGCGAGCCCCAGGAGTGACCGGGTGCACCCGGCGATGGCGGCAGTCCTGATGCCAGGGGATTGCCACTAAGGAGACCCGCTGGAGAGAACCCTTTCCACGGCCTCCGCGAGCTCCCCCACCGTGGTCGGCCGGCGGATCGTTACGTCAGGGGCGAGCCCAGCCGCGGCCTGGTCCACGTACTGTCCAGAGGTAAGTAGTACGAGAGGTACTCTGCCTCTCAGGAAAGTGATCTCCCTCAGGTCTCCCTCGGTGAGGGCAAGCCCAACCGCGTCCACCACCAGGAGATCGGGTCCGAAGCCGCGTTCCATGCAGAGCCGAGAGGCTAGTCCAACGGAATCGGCCCCCAGGACGTCGAAACCTCGCTCCTCCAGCTCGGCCTTCAGGAGGGCTCGAGCCGGCCACTGTGGCTGTATGAGAAGGACTCGGCGCGGCTGATCAATCACCGCAGCTTGAGCACACGAAGACTCCGTCGCGGGCGCCTCCCCCGGCCGCTGCCACTGTGTGACGCATCAACGAGAGTAGTTGGGCGCCTCCCTGGTCAGGAAGATGTCGTGCACATGGCTTTCAGTCAAGCTCGCCTGGGTGATTCGCACCATCCTGCCGTTGCGCTGCAGGTCCTCGATGGTCGCACATCCCAGATAGCCCATCCCCGACCTGAGCCCCCCTACCAGCTGGTGGAGCACCTGGGCCAGCGGGCCCTTGTAGGGCACTCTGCCCTCCACGCCCTCCGGCACCAGCTTCTGCCCTTCCGCCTGGCCGTAGCGATCCCTGCCGAAGTACTTCATGGCGCTCAGGGATCCCATCCCTCGATAGTCCTTGTACCGGTCTCCCTGGTACACGACCACCTCACCCGGGCTCTCCTCGACGCCCGCCAGCAGGTTGCCCAGCATGACCAGGTCTGCCCCGGCGCAGATCGCCTTGGCGATATCCCCGCTGTATTTGATGCCGCCGTCGGCGATCAGCGGGACCCGTCCCTGTGTGGCCCTGTAGACCTCCATGATAGCTGTGAGCTGAGGGACTCCAGCGCCGGACACGATCCTAGTGGTGCAGATGGAGCCGGGTCCTACCCCCACCTTGATGGCGTCGGCCCCGGCCTCGAGGAGGCGCATGGCACCATCGTAGGTGGCCACGTTCCCCCCGATCACCTCGATGTGCGGGTACTGCTCCTTGAGGATTCGGACTGCACGGATCACGTTTCTGGATGCCCCGTGAGCGGCATCCGTGGAGAGGACATCGACGCCCGCCTCCACCAGGGCTGCGGCTCGTCGGAGGAGGTCGTCCCCCACTCCGACCGCTGCGCCCACCAGCAGCCGCCCCAGGGAGTCCTTGGCCGCGTTCGGGTAGCTGATCTTCTTCTGGATGTCCTTCACCGTGATGAGCCCCTTCAGGACGCCGTGCTCATCCACGATGGGGAGCTTCTCGATCTTGTGGCGGTGGAGGATCTCCTTGGCCTGCTCCAGCGTGGTCCCTACTGGCGCGGTCACCAGTCCACCGCTGGTCATCAGCTGGGAGACAGGCTGGTCCCCGCCTGTCTCGAAACGGATGTCGCGATTGGTCAGGATCCCCACCAGGTGCATGCCCTCGTCCACGATGGGGACGCCCGAGATGTGGTACTGCTCCATCAGCCGCCAGGCATCCGCGAGGGAATCTGTCGGTCGGAGGGTGATGGGGTTCACGATCATGCCGCTCTCGGACCGCTTCACCTTATCGACCTCTTCCGCCTGGCGTTCGATGGGCATGGCTCGATGTATGAAGCCGATCCCGCCTTCGCGGGCCAGGGCGATGGCCATCCGGCTCTCCGTCACGGTGTCCATGGCGGCGGACGCGATGGGGATGTTCAGCGAGATGCGCCCAGTGAGGCGCGTTCGAACGGAGACCTCCGACGGCAGCACCTCGGAGTAGCTGGGGACCAGCAGAACGTCGTCGAAGGTGAGGCCTTCCCCGATGATCTTCTCCATGATCCTTCTCCCATTCGACCTAAAGAAAATCCCCGCCTTGCACACCGGGCAGGGATGGATCTTGGTGGAGGCGGGGGAGAGTCGAACTCCCCGTCCAGAGCGAGTTCACCGAGAATATGCTACAAGCTTAGTCGGCATTTGGCATCTTGCCCTCAGGTCTCCTACCGACGGGGGACCATCGGGCCAGCCCGCTTCGCTTAGGTAACCCTCAGCAGGCGGTCGGGGCTACCGCATCTCGACTTGGTGACGCCCGATCCCAACCCATCGAGAAGAGGTTGGGTGGACGCTCGTGGCGTTGTTACGCCGCGAGAGCTACTGGTTCGTTGGCAGTTATGCCGTTGCCACCTTTTTACGAGGCGTGGTGGCAAGCCTCGGCTTGCAATTCTCGAGTGTCGTCCCCTGTCGAAACCTAGCGCCCCCTCAAGGAACGGCTACCGTCGAGCGGCCTCTTTGAGGGCTCGTTCCACCTCCCTCTCGGCCTCCCTGCGAGAGATGCTCTCCCGCTTGTCGTACTCCTTCTTGCCGCGCGCTACCGCGAGCTCTACCTTGATGTGGCCCTTTCGGTCGTAGACCTTCAGGGGAATCAGGGTCTTGCCTGTCTCCTGCGAGAGCCCGGCCAGCTTGGCGATCTCCCCCTTGTGGAGCAGCAGCTTCCGGGGTCGCCCCGTCTCGTGGTTGAAGCGGTTACCCTGGTCGTAGGTAGCTATGTAGCTGTTGTACAGCCACACCTCGCCGTCTTTGACCCTGGCGTAGCTATCCCTCAGGTTGACCTTGCCCTCGCGAACCGACTTCACCTCGGTGCCGGTGAGGGCGATCCCCGCCTCGACCGTCTCGAGGATATGGTAGTCGTGATAGGCTTTTCTGTTGGTTGCGTACACTCTCTCAGGCTTTTCAGGCATACCGTATTATAGCAGAGAGCGCGCCCGGCGGCCAAATCCCGCTGGACAGGCTTCCGTTGCGCCCCCCTTGCCTTTTCCTGGACTTCACCCTATGATTGAGGAGACAGTTGAATAGAGGGTATGCCCTTTTGGGTGGAGTCACGGTTTGACCTCGGTCCTGCCTAGATCTCGCTGGGTTCCCGCACCTTGTTCGGAATGCTAACCGATCCCTCCCTGCCTGCGCAGGGGCGTAAGCTCAGGACTACCTCGAGAGCGAAGATTGAACCGGTCATCGATCCGTGAGCCGAATCCCTACGATGGCGTAGCATGTGGTCAAAGAGGACCTCCGCATGAGCCGCGGAGGTCCTTGTCTTTGTGCTTATCCGCTGGGATGGCGATGTGCAGCCTGCCCAGCCTGAAGGGTCGCTCGCTCCGATCCTATGGCTGGCCAAAGAAGGGGACGCGAATGGACAACATCAACATCGGCAAAGACAGACTTCGTTTGACCCGTCGGGAGCTGCTGATTGCGCTGGGCATGGGCGCCGCCTCCGTGGCCGTCGCGGCTTGCGGTGGCGGTGGGGCGCCCGCGGCCGCTCCCACGCAGGCACCAGCGGCTTCCGGGCAGCAGACTTCTGGGCAGCAGCCAGCGGCCGCCCCCACCTCTGCCCCAGCCGTGCTGAAGGGCACCTCTCTGGCGTTCCTTGGCGGCACCTACTTCGTACCCGACGCGCAGAAGCTGTTCGTTAGCCAGATCCAGCAGTGGGGCAAGGAGAACGGCGTCACGGTCAGCGCCGACTTCCTCAACTGGCCCGACCTCCAGGCGAAGATTGCAGCCTCCATCCAGGCGGGGGCCGGCGGGGATATGTTCCACCTCTGGCCGGGCTGGGCGTCGCTGTACGCCGACAACATGCTGGACGTAACGGACATCGCCGACGCCATCGACAAGAAGGAGGGCGGCTACTACGAGTGGGTGACCAAGGGCATCAAGGTCAACGGCAGATACCTGTCTCTGCCCACCGGCACCACCAATGCCGCCATCAACTACCGCATCAGCTACCTGAAGCAGGCGGGGGCCGAGAAGTTCCCGGACACCTGGGAGGAGCTGTTCACGGTAGGTAAGAAGCTGAAGGCCATGGGCAAGCCCATAGGCCAGTCGCTCGGCCACAGCACTGGTGACCCCGTGGGGTTCGTGTATCCCTACATGTGGTCGTATGGGGCCATGGAGGTGGCGGAGGACGGGAAGACCGTCAAGTTCAACACTCCGGAATTCGTGGATGCCATGAAGCGGTTCATCCAGGCGTGGAAGGACTGCTACGACGAGACTGGTCTCCAGTGGGACGACAGCTCCAACAACCGAGCCTTCCTCTCCGACCAGATCTCCATCACCTACAACGGCTCCAGCATCTACGAGGCGGCGAAGAAGGATGCGCCGAAGATCGCGGAGGACATGGACCACGCCGACCAGCCGAGGGGACCGTACGGTCGCTTCTACCAGCTGGGCGGCCACTCCTTCGGAATATTGAAGAACTCCAAGAACGCCAGCGCGGCGAAGGAGTTCCTCAAGTGGTGGTCGGATCCGGCCCGCTTCGATGAGTGGATCCACATCCAGGGCGTCTACCAGCTCCCGCCCACAAAGCGGTGGGAGAAAGACCCCATGTGGACCAAGGATCCCAAGCTGGCGGCCTTCGGTCGCGAGTCGCAGTACGGTCGGAACATCGGTTACGCGGGCGACCTGAACCAGAAGGCGGCGCTGGCTCAGTCCAAGTACATCATCGTCGACGTGTTCGCCAAGGCCGTCACCAGCGGTGATGCGGCGGGGGCCATCAAGTGGGGCGAGGAGCAGCTGAAGCAGATCTACAGCGTCTGATGGCGATGGCCCGAGGGGGGAGCAGGGGATCCGGCTCCCCCCTCTCCCTCCGGCGGCAGCGGAACCGTTCCGCCGCCCGCGCGCAGCCCTTATCACGAGACGAGGTCACAGTATGAGCACAGTAGGGGAGCATTCGGTCAGCGAGGTCGCTCTGCCTCGCACGCCCCTGTGGCAGCGACCGCTGGATCTTCTGGATCGGGAGCGGCCGCTCGGCTACCTGCTTATGGTGCCAGGCACGCTGATCCTGCTGGTCTTCATCGCCTATCCCTTCTTCCTGGGTATCTGGCTGTCGATGACCAACAGCATGATAGGCGTCATGGGGCGCTTCGTCGGCCTAGCCAACTTCTCGAACCTTCTGTTCAACGACAGCATCTTCAGGCAGACCGTCCAGAACACCTTCGTCTACGCTTTCATCACGGTGCCATTCAAGCTGGTGCTGGGCCTCGGTCTCGCGCTGCTCCTGAACCAGAGCTTCCCGCTCAGGAACACCCTTCGGGCCGGGCTGCTTCTCCCCTGGATCGTCCCCACGGCCCTCAGCAGCCTGGCGTGGCTGATGATCTTCGACGGCGTGCTCAGTCCCCTCTCGTGGCTCGCCCGCTCTTGGGGACTGGTCCAGGGCAACATACCTTGGCTGGGGAACCCCACGCTGGCCATGACGGCTCTCATAATCGCCAACGTCTGGAGGGGCATCCCCTTCTTCGCCGTGTCGATCCTAGCCGGACTTCAGGCCGTGCCCCAGGAGCTGCACGAGGCCGCGGCCATCGACGGAGCTGGCCCTTGGCAGCGCTTCTGGGCCGTGACCGTCCCGGTCATTCGAGGCGTGACCCTCATCGCTACCCTGTTCTCCATCATCTGGACCTTCGCGGACTTCCAGCTCATCTACGTGCTGACCAAGGGCGGCCCGGCCAACTCGACGCATGTCTTCGGGACCTACGCCTATCAGGTGGGGCTGAACGCCACCAATATCGGGCAGGGCGCGGCGATCTCCCTGTACATGTTTCCGTTCCTGGCCATCTTCGCCGCAGTGCTGCTGATCTTCCTGAGAAGGGGGGATTGAAAAGAATGGTAGGTGGCCACGGAAAGCTTCGCCGGATCCTGCTACTGTATCTACCGCTGGGGATCTATGCTGCCTTGCTGCTCTTCCCATTCTATTGGATGCTCGTGGTGTCGCTCAGACCGAACCCAGATCTTTTCGATCGCAGCATGAACCCGTTCTTCCCGTGGAACGCGACGCTGGAGAACTACATCTACCTGTTCCAGAACACGGCCTTCGTCAACTGGACCATCAACACCACTATTGTGACCTTCGCATCCACCTTCCTGTCGCTCTTCTGCAGCATCCTGATCGGGTATTCGCTGGGCAGGCTGCGCTTCCCGGGCGCCAACTTCATGGGCATAGCTATCTTCCTGGCCTACCTGGTCCCACCGACCTTGCTCTTCCTGCCTCTGGCCCAGGTGATCAACTCGCTGCACCTCTACAACACCTACTGGGCTCTGATACTGACATACCCGACCTTTCTGATCCCGTTCGGGGGTTGGATCCTGATGGGGTACTTCAGGACGATCCCGCACGAGCTGGAGGAGTGCGCAATGATAGACGGCGCCAGCAGGCTCAGGGCGATGGTTTCCATCGTCATGCCGCTGGCGATCCCGGGTATCCTCTCGGCGGGGATCTTCTCCTTCACCCTGTCCTGGAACGAGTTCCTGTACGCCTTGATCTTCATGGCCTCAGGGACCATGAAGACCATCCCGGTCGGCACGGTCAGCGACCTCATCAAGGCGGACGTCTACCAATGGGGCTCGCTCATGGCGGCAGGCCTCCTCGGCTCGGTTCCAGTGGCGGTGATCTACTCCTTCTTCGTGGAGAACTACGTCTCCGGCCTCACCGCCGGGGCAGTCAAGGGATAAGGGGAGGCAGAATGGCGCAGGTAGTTCTTGATCACGTGACCAAGAAGTTCGGGTCTGTCACCGCCGTCAACGACCTGACCCTGCATGTCCAGGACAAGGAGTTCCTGGTGCTGGTGGGGCCGTCAGGGTGCGGGAAGACGACGGCGCTGCGGATGGTGGCGGGGCTGGAGGAGGTCACGTCGGGACGGATCTATATCGGTGATCGGCTGGTGAACGATGTCTCGCCCAAAGACCGGGACATCGCCATGGTGTTCCAATCCTACGCCCTCTATCCCCACATGAACGTCTACGACAACCTGGCCTTCGGTCTCAAGATGAGGAAGTTCCCCAAGGCGGAGATCGACAGGCGGGTGAAGGAGGCGGCGGCGATCCTCGGGATCGAGATGCTTCTGGACCGGAAGCCGAAGCAGTTGTCCGGGGGGCAGCGGCAGAGGGTGGCCCTGGGGCGCGCCATAGTCCGCGAGCCCAAGGTGTTCCTGATGGACGAGCCTCTTTCCAACCTGGATGCCAAGCTGAGGGTGCAGACCAGGGCGGAGCTGATCAAGCTGCACCAGCGGCTGCAGACCACGGTGATCTACGTGACCCACGACCAGGTGGAGGCGATGACCATGGGGACGCGCATCGCGGTGATGCGCGACGGTGTCCTGCAGCAGCTGGACACGCCGCAGAGGCTGTACGAGCGGCCGGTGAACACCTTCGTGGCGGGTTTCATCGGCAGCCCCGCCATGAACTTCTTCGAGGTGGCCGTTCTCGGCAGCGACGGCACTATGGAGCTGGTGGGGGATGGCTTCCGCGTGCGGCTGAGCGGGAAGCTGGCCACCGCGGTGGCTCCGCAGCGCGGAAAGAAGGTCCTTCTGGGCATCCGTCCGGAGCACCTGGGCGAGATCAGCCAGGGGGAGACCGAGACCAGGGGGGAGATCGCGGCCACCGTCGAGGTGGTAGAGATGATGGGAAGCGAGCAGATCGTGTATCTGGTGGTGGGAGGGAAGAGCTTCGTGGCCAAGATGGATGCCGCCACTCGTGTGAGGATGGGCGACAGGGTCAGCCTCTCCTTCCCCAAGGAGCAGATCCAGATCTTCGACTCAGAGACCGAGAGGAACGTCCTCGCGGCGTGAAGTGGCCGACGGGTGTGTCGCGTTACCGAGGGATCGAGGAGGGGCCGGCAACAGCCAGCCCCTCCTCGATCCCTCTGCGCCCGCCCTTGGACGATGGATCAGGGATAGATCCCTCGGATCAGCGTTGCGTCGGCAACCCGCTTGATGGCCAGCATGTTGGCAGCCACGCGCATGTTGACGCTGTACTCGTCGGCCATCCTCTTCACATCTCGGAACGAACGCTGCATGATCCCCTCTAGCTTCTGGTTGATCTCGTCCACCGTCCAGAAGAAAGCCATGAGGTCCTGGACCCACTCGAAATAGGAGACGGTAACGCCGCCCGCGTTGGCCAGGATGTCCGGGACGATGAGGGTGCCCTTAGCGGTAAGGATCTCGTCCGCCTCTGGCGTGGTAGGCCCGTTGGCGGCCTCGGCGATCAGCTTGGTCTTCATCCTGGGGGCGTTCTTCGCGGTGATCTGCTTCTCAAGAGCCGCGGGGATGAGTATGTCACACTCCAGCTCCAGCAGCTCCTCGTTGGAGATCCTTTCGGTTCTTGGCGCCCCGACAACGGAGCCGGTCTCCTCCTTGAAGCGGATCAGCTCCCACGGGTTCAGACCGTTAGGATTGAACACGCCACCCTTCGAATCGCTGACGGCTATCACCTTGACGCCGTCCTCCGCAAGGAAGCGGGCCGCCGCAGCACCGGCATTTCCGAATCCCTGCACGACGGCAGTGGCCCGCTTGAGGTCGATCCCTTGGACCTTGGCGGCCTCTCGAACGGTGTAGATACAACCCCTGGCGGTAGCCTCGTTTCTGCCCTCAGAGCCTCCGATGGCCAGCGGCTTGCCGGTCGTCACTGCCGGCACTGAGTAGCCCTTGTGCATGCTGTAGGTGTCCATCAGCCAGGCCATGATCTGCGGGTTGGTGTTGACGTCCGGGGCTGGGATGTCTCTCTCAGGGCCAATGAGGATGGAGATTTCGGTAGTGTAGCGCCTGGTGAGCCGCTCCAGCTCGCCCATGGACATGGTCTTGGGGTTGCAGATGACACCGCCCTTGGCGCCACCGTAGGGAATGCCCACCACGGCGCACTTCCAGGTCATCCACATCGCGAGGGCCTTGACCTCCTCGATGTCGACTTGGGGATGGAAACGAATGCCACCCTTTGCCGGTCCGCGAGCGAAGTTGTGCTCGATGCGATACCCGGTGAACACCTTGACCGTGCCGTCGTCCAGGCGGACCGGGAAGTGCACGGTGAACTCCCGCTTGCAGCTACTCAGGATCTGCCGCAATCCGGGGTCGAGGTTCAGCTTGTCCGCTGCCGCGTTGAACTGCTGCAGCGCCATGTCGAAGGCCGACGGCTCTGCTGCCACCCTGGCTACCTGAGGCTCCATTCTGCAACCTCCCAAGTGAGTTGAGATCCTTCGCCACCCCTCAATGGCGTTGTTGGTGGGCGATCGTTGTCCCCGGGATCCCGGTGTGGCGAGCGCTCGGGCGTGCATCCAGCGAGGCGGGCAAAAAAGAACGGCCGTCCCCGCCAGCAATGGGCGAGTAACGGGCCGCTTTCAGCTCGCCTGCGTCGAGGAGTCTCTCGAACGTCTCGACGTCGATGTCGATAGATGGGAACCGCCCCAAGGCTCGGCAACCGATCTCCGATCTTGCAGCGCCACCCAATTCCCCGTGGCCGCACTATATCATGCTGTGGGTAGTGTGTCCATACCCGGCTCGGTTGGCTATCGCCACGCCGGAGGTGGATCGATCGGTGCGGACCAGCACTGCGTCGTGAGCTTCAGGTGGCGCGTGACCGAACGCGCGCCTCTCGCTCGAAGGGGTTGTCCCAGTAGGGGTCATCACCGACGATCCTCGCCGCCAGCATTGCCAGCAGGTAGGCGGGAAGGAACAGGGGCCCCCATCGCTCTGCCTGCCTGACGTGGACCAGCTCGTGGGCCAGGGTCTCCTCCGAGGCGAGCGGGGTCATCAGCACCACATGGCCCAGGGCCATGGCGCAGTACCCTCGCTTCGAGAGAAAGAGCCGCGCGAAGCCGCTTCCCGACCGGCAGACCAGCACGTGGCAGCGCGGCCTGGGGACGGACAGAGAGGCCGCAGCGGCCACGAGTCCGAGCACGGTCACCGGGCTGGCCCACAGGTACCTACCCGCCGCCAGCAAGAGCTCCAACGGGCTTGGCGCCAAGCGATCGCTGACCTCCTCGCAACTGGTGATCCTACTGATTGCCCTTGGCAGGGTGCGTTCCAGGCAGAACGGAGGAGCCGCGAGGTGGTCCGGAGCGGAAGCCCATCATACTGGGTCCGGGAACGCCTTCTTCAGGATCTGGAGGAAGGCGGAGGCGGCCCTGGAGAGCCGCTTGTCCTTGTGGTGTACGTACAGGATCTCCCGAGTCAGCCTCATGTCCGGGCAATCCAGGGAGCGAAGAAGGCCTGCCTCCACCTCCAGCCCTATGGATCGGCTCGACACCACGGAAAGGCCCAGCCCTGCGGCTACCGCCTGCTTGACCGCCGCCGTGCTTCCCAGCTCCATCACCCTCTTCACCTGAAGGTTCAGCCTCTGGAACTCCTCCTCCAATAGGTCTCGCGTCCCCGAGCCCACCTCTCTGAGGATGAAGCTGGCTCCCTGGAGGTCGGAGGCAGAGATCACGCTCCTGGTCGCCAGAGGGTGGTCGGGAGAGACTATTACCACCAGTCTGTCTGTGTCGAATGGCTCCGAGTAGAGAGATCGTTCCGTCACGGGGCGTTCGGTGATGCCGAGGTCCAGCTGCTGGTACTCCAGAAGCCTCTGCTCCACCTGCCTGCTGTTGTGGATCTCCAGGCTCACGTCCACCCCCGGATACCTCCGCTTGAACACGCCCAGCAGAGGCGGAAGGAGATAGGTGCCAGCCGTGGCGCTGGCGGCCAGACGGAGGTGTCCGGCCTTCAGACCCTTCAGCTGGTTGATCTCCACGTTCAGGTCGTCGATGGTGTGGAAGATCTCCTTTGCGTAGTTGTAGACGATAGTCCCCGCCTCGGTCGGGTAGATCCGCTTGCCGATCTGCTCGAACAAGTCCACACCGAAGTGGCGCTCCAGCTCCTGCACCTGCCTCGACACGGCGGGCTGCGTGAGATAGAGGGCCTCTGCTGCCCTGGTGAAACCCTTGCGCTCCACCACCTCGCAGAAGACTCTAAGCTGGTTGAGGTTCATGACAGTCCTCCCGTTCGCACCCTTTCCGATGCCGCTGGACTGAGGGGCCTATAGGGCGAGGTCCTCCACGAACTGCTCCATGAAATCGGGTCTTGCGGAGAGCTCCACGTGCTCCGCCCGTGTGGCTATCTGGATGGCCTCCTCCCTCAGTTCCGTCGAGAGTAGGGCCATGACGGCTCCCTGGCCAGCCGCGTTCCCGACAGCCGTTATCCTCTCGATGGGCAGGGGAGGCACCAGGCCGATCGCCCTGGCGCTGGCCGGGTTGATGTAGCTCCCGAAGGCTCCGGCCAGGAGGACCTCGGAGATCTCCTCCTCGCCGATCCCGTACTCCTTGAGAAGGATCGAAATCCCCGCCCTGATGGCCCCTTTGGCGAGCTGGAGCTCCCTGATGTCCTGCTGAGTGAGGACAACTGGCCTCCTCCCCCGGCGCGCCAGCACGAACCCCTCGACATCGCCAATCCGTGTGAACCTCTCACGGAGAGTCGACGCCGATAGACCGTCTCCAACCTCGGCTCTAACAAGCCTCCCAGTGCCGTTGAGGAGGCCGGCATTCTTCAGCTGTGCGACCGCGTCCAAGAGCCCGGAGCCGCAGATCCCGATGGGAGGCGAGTCCCCCACGACCTGAAGCTTCACGCCCCCGTGGTGGATCCAGACCCTCTCGATAGCTCCTGGGGCCGCCCGCATGCCGAAAGTGATCCTGGCGCCCTCGAAGGCTGGACCCGCCGCAGTGGAACAGGTGAGCAGCCGGTTCCGATTCCCCAGCACGATCTCCCCGTTGGTGCCGAGGTCGATAGCCAGCTTCACCTCGGTCGACCGGTGCATGGCGGTTGCCAGGATCACGGCGACGGTGTCGCTCCCGACGAAGCCAGCGATGTTGGGCAGGGTGTAGACTCTTCCCATGGGGTTGATGGCGACACCCAGCTCAGAGGCAGTGCAGCTCACCGGCTCCGACACGACCGGCTGATAGGGGGCCGAGGCCAGGGAGCCCGGGTCTACCCCCAAGAACAGGTGGTTCATGCAGCTGTTTCCCACCACTACCGCCTCGTAGATCATGTCCCGTTCGACTCCAGTCCTGTGCAGCAGGGATTCGAGAGCGGAGTTGATGGTGGATACTGCGGCCCTCTGCAGCTCCTCGAGACCGCCAGGCTGGGTAGTGGCGTGGGTGATGCGGGAGATCACATCCGCGCCGAAGTTGGCCTGCCCGTTGAGCCGGGACTCTATCCCCAGGGTCTGGCCTCCGACCAGGTCCACCAGGATCACCACTACGCTGGTGGTTCCCAGATCGACCGCGAGGCCAAACGCCCGATCGGTGGTGTCGCCGGGCTCCAGCGCCACCAGCCGCTCGCCCACCGCGACGGCCGTCAGGTCGTACCTGTGGGAAGGGAGCAGCCTGGGAAGCGCCCTCAGCAAGGGGAGGCTGACTTGCACGTTGGAGAGCTTCGGCTCCAGGGCTCGCCTCAGCCGCGTCACGTCCGCCACCGGGTCTTCCAACGAGGGTTCCGGGAGTCGGAGGTGGGCCTTCCTGACGGCAGGCCTCGGTCGGACTTCGGCCAGTGGAACCACCGCCGGTTGAAGAGTCCTCTCCGGCACTGACACTACCACATCCCCCGTCACTCTTGCCTGGCAGGCCAGTCTCCACCCGGCGGCGATTTCCTCCGGCGACATGAGGCTGATCTCTGGAAGGGTTGGGGGCTCGATGGCGGCAGGCGTGTGTGTCGCCTCGTTGCCTGGCGTGGGCTTCGCGGTATCGCCTCGGGGCCCATCGGCGGAGGACACAGGGGGCTGCACCTGGACCTTGCACTTCCCGCAAATGCCACGATCTCCGCACGGCGCGTCGATAGCCACGTGGGCGGCAGCAGCCGCCGCCAGCAGGGTGGAACCCGCCGGCACCACGGCCTCAGCCCCGTCCGGGAGAAACCTGACTCGGCAGTCATTCATGGGGTCGACCTCGCACCGGAGCCCTTGGATGAGTGGGGACCGGCCTCTCTGCCAGCCTCTCTGATCCGACGGAGACGGCTGGTTGCTTTGGCACCCGTCAACATCCTGGGGGTTCCGTCAAGCAATCGCAACAGGTGTGGGCGCCGGCACTCCTCGAACCCGGGTACGCCCTGATCCCCGCGACGGAGGCGCGCTCCCGGGCCTCCTACGTCTGCTAATCCTTGCGGGCATCAGTAGGGCGGCTTCTGACCGGCTGCCTCGGCGGCCTGTCGAGCCCTGTAGGCCCTCAGGTAGCTCATCCCGTACTCGTCCCTGCCCAGGAGCAGATCCGACGCCAGGATGGCCTTGGCGACCTCTGGCACGGTGGGGTCGACTATTGGGCAGTTCACGCCCGCGGCCAGCACCATGGGGAGGTAAGCAGCGTTGATCACCTTTCGCTCAGGTAGCCCGAAAGAGACATTGCTGGCGCCGAGCGTCATGTTGTTGCCCAGCTCCCGGCGCACCAGGCGGATGGTCTCCAAAGTCACCAGGGCGGCCGTGCTGTCGGTAGCGACGGTCATGCAGGCGCAGTCCACGATGACGTCCTCACGGGGTATCCCCATGGACTCGGCCCTTGCCAGGATCTTCCTCGCGATCTCCAGCCGTGCCTCGGCGCTGTTAGGGATACCGGTGTCGTCCATCAGAAGGGCTACTACAGCGGTCCCGTGGCGCTTCACTAGGGGCAGGATGGCCTCCATCTTGGCCTCCTCGCCCGTCACGGAGCTGAGCAGCATCTTGCCCTTGTACACGCTCAGCGCCGCCTCCATCACCTCAGGATTAGCGCTGTCCAGGCAGATGGGCACGTCAACGGTCTCCATGACCGCCTTGACAGCCTCCTTGATCATCTTCGGCTCGTCCACGCCGGGGTAGCCCACGTTGACGTCGAGGATGTGAGCCCCCGCCTGAACCTGGGAGATCGCCTCGCGGCGGACGATCTCCACGTCGCCCTCCAGAAGGGCCTCTCCCAGCTTCTTCCTGGCGGTCGGGTTGATCCTTTCGCCGATGATGATGGTGGGGCCTTCGGGGGAGATGGTGACGCGTTTGGTGGAACTGGAGACCTCGGTTATCAATGGTCGCTCCTTGCGAGTGTAAACTGATCCGCGTTGTACGAGCTGCGGACGAAGGGGCCCGAAGCCACCATCAGGAAGCCCATTGCCTCGCCGGCGGATCGAAACCTATCGAACGCCTCGGGCCGATAGTACTGGCGTACCTCCAGGTGGTGCCGGGAGGGGCGCAGGTACTGGCCAACAGTGAAGATGTCACACCCGACGCTCCTCAGGTCGCGCATGACCTCCAGCACCTCGTCCTCCGTCTCGCCTAACCCCACCATGATGCCCGACTTGATGTAGCCGCGGGAGATGGCAGATCGCGCCGCAGCCAGCAGCTCCAGCGACCGACCGTAGTTCCCTTGTGGCCTCACATGCGGGAACAGACGCGGTACGGTCTCCACGTTGTGATTGAGGATGTCGGGACCAGCGGCCAGCACCTCTCTCAGGGCCTCGGCGGACCCGCCGAAGTCGGGGATCAGCACCTCGACCGCCGCAGTTGGGAGGCGGCGGCGGATCGCCCTGATGGTCTCGGCGAAGTGAGCGGCACCCCCGTCAGGAAGATCGTCGCGGGTGACCGACGTCACCACGACGTGGCGAAGACTGAGGGCAGCAGCCGCCTCTGCCACACGTTCCGGTTCTCCCGGGTCCAGGGGAGGCGGGGAGCCGGAGCCGATGGCGCAGTAGCCACAATGGCGGGTGCAGACATCGCCCATGATCAGGAAGGTGGCCGTGCGTCTCGAGAAGCACTCCCCAAGGTTGGGGCACATGGCGTTCTCGCACACGGTATGGAGGCTTTGGTGCCTCAGGAGTCCGCGGACCTCAGACACCGCCGAGGTGGGTGTAAGCCGCTTGATTAGCCATGGGGGCTTGCGCAGATTCTCCAACAGCGCGCTACTCCTCGCTCCAGTGCTTGGAGAAGTGGTCTCGACCCAGGAAGGTGTTGGCCCAGGATGAGCTGTTGCGAAGGCTGCCATCTCTGAACACCGGGGGTCGGTCTAGCATGCTTTCTGCCTCACCGTAGGGCTTGAGCCGATCGTAGGCCCGTGCCCAGATGCACTCCTTCTCAGTGGCCTCGCAGAGCCCCTGGTGGGAGCCGCCACAGGGGCCGTTTCGCTGGTTCTTGGCGCACTGGGATCCGGGGCACAGGTATGCCACATCGGGGAGGGAACAATCGCCACAGTTCCTGCAGTCGTACAGAGGTATCTTGGCTGCCTGCTCGGCTACCTCCAGCACCCTCTTGATCCTCTTGTGTCGCTCCACTTTGAGATACAGGCTTCTTGCCATCGCGAAGCCCCTGGAGTCCTGGTCGAACAGGTGTCCGTGGAAGAAGCGGCTCACCTTGTAGAAGACCGGGACCTTGGACCGAAGCTTCCGGCGGCCTTCTGGCGTCAGCGAGGCCAGGTACTCCCTGTTCACCTGGCTGGAGCTCAGGCCAGTCTCGGGGTCCCTCTCGAAGAAGTAGAACTCGTTGGGCTGCGGGTACTGGATCTCCTTGGCGAACAGCTTCCAGTCGTCGGGCGCGAAGGAGTCTGCCATGTCGAAGATAGCAGCAAACTCCTGAGCATCCTTGGGCCCCGAGAGATAGGCGCCCCGATAACCCAGCCCCTTCAAGACCGCTATCTGCTTGGCCGCGAACTCGCGGAAGAAGGCCTTCCCCTTGTCGGGCGAGGCGTACTGCCTCTCGACCTCATCCAGCAGGGCATCGCTGCAGACGGCCCCCGCCACCATCCCCTTGTTGAAGTAGCGGGCAACCGCCCTGGAAAGGAGGTAGATATTGGCGATGACGGGCACCTTGAGCTGCCTCATCTCCATATAGCGGAGAAGCTCATCGAACTTGCGGGAGTCGTACCCGAGCTGGGTGATGACAAACTCCGCGCCGGCCGCGATCTTCCGTGCGAGCTTGAAGTACTGCGGCATCAGCTCGCGCTCCTGCTGCTTGAATGGCGATACGGCGCAGCCCAGGAAGAAGTTGGTGCGCGGGAGACGGGCCGATGGGTCCTTGGGGGTGGGTGCTCGTAGGCCCTGGTTCATCTCGTGGAGCATGGTGATCAGCCCCACGGAGTCGATATCGAAGACGGCGGTAGCCTGGCCTCGGTATCCCTCTACCGGGTAGTCGCCGGAGAGGCAGAGGATGTTCTCGAAGCCGGCGCTGGCCAGCGCCCAGGCTCGGCTCTCGAGACCGCAGCGGTTGGCGTCCTTGCAGGAGAGGTGGATAATGGCTTGCTGTCGCCGCTCCTCCAGCAGCATCCCCAGCGACTCGGGGAGCACCTTTGGAGCTCCGCCCGCGTTGTCGGTGATGCTGAGGGCGTGGGCGATGCCGGTTCCTGCCAGGTCTCTGGCCAGCGCGGCGACCTTGGCTGCCTCCGTCTTCACCAGCGGCCCGCGGGTGGGCACCAACTCGGCTATTCGGACGAAGGTGTCGGTTTCAGTGAGTAGCGATCGGAAGGTTTCTGGTTCGGCTCGTGTCTCTACGGATGGTGCCTGCTGGGTTGCATCCTGGGCTTCAGACATCGCATTCCTCCTCACCACATCGAGGCTCCACCCCGTCCTCAGGGTGTTGCTGCAACCGCGCTGTTAATTCGAGGATAATTATGGCACCAGCTTTCTGAATATTAAAGCGTTGCAAGGGCACTCGGTCTGGTGGCTGCCCGCTATCTCCGATAGGTGGAGGCCAGCTCCGCGGCCACTCGGATCGACTCCTCCATCCCCGCCGAGCTGGCAACCCCTTTCCAGGCGATGTCGAATGCCGTGCCGTGGTCTACAGAGGTGCGCACGAAGGGCAAGCCAAGGGTCACGCTCACGGTGCGCTCGAAGTCCACGGTCTTGGTGGCGATATGTCCCTGGTCGTGGTACAGGGAGAGGACTGCATCGAACCTGCCCTGCCGGTTGAGGTGGAACACGGCGTCCGCGGGGACGGGACCCGTCACCTCGAGACCCAGCTCCCGCGCTCTCGCCACGGCGGGGGCTATCTGCTCGATCTCCTCGCGGCCGAAGAGCCCGCCCTCCCCTCCGTGGGGGTTAAGCGCGGCCACGGCGATGCGCGGGTGCTCTATGCCCAACCGCCTCAGTTCGAGATCAACCCGCTGGACCCCCTCCAGCACGAGCTGCGTCGTGATCTGGCGGCATGCCTCGACCAGCGAGACGTGCCTGGTCAGAAAGAAGACCTTCATCCTGTCCAGAGCGAACATAGTCATGGGGTGGGGGCTGTCGGTGAGTGCCGCCAGCATGGCCGTGTGGTCTAGGTAGGGCACCGATCCGGCCTTGAGGGCCTCCTTGTTGATGGGCGCCGTGGCGATGGCGTCCAGCCGGCCAGCCATGGCCAGCTCGATGGCGCGACTCACATACTGGTAGGCTGCCCGGCCAGCCTCTGACTGAGCTTTGCCCGGAACGAGCCGGCCGAAAATGGGCATCCCTACGTCGATGAAGTCGAGGGTGCCCGGCGAGAAGACCCCTTCGCCCGGGTGTCCGATGGGGTGCAGCGAGAGTGGCGCGCCCACCAGGTCCACGGCGGCCGCTATCACCGACGCGTTGCCAATCACCGCTATCCTTGCTGCCTGGTGCAGGTGGGGGCGTGCGACGGCCTTCGCCACGATTTCGGGGCCGATCCCAGCGGGGTCGCCGATGGTCACTCCCACAATGGGGCGGTCGGGCATCAGACTGTCGCCTCCTCGTCTCAGACTACCAGGAAGCCCTTGGGGGTCTCGGCGATGGAAACCTCCACGCGCTGGCCAGGACGGAGATGGGACGGCACCCCTCCCTCGGGCAGCTGGACGACCACCGGAAGGCCGATGTCGAGCAAGATGGTGTCGTCATTGCCTCGGGTCACAGTACCTATCACCCGGCTCCCGGACTCCAGCCATCTGCGGCCGCGCGGAGGGACTTCGCTCTCCACGTCTGCCCCGACCTCTCTCACGGATGATGCCACTACCCGTATGACCACAGCCACGGTCGACGTGAGGGGTATCCTCTTCTCACGTAGCATGTCCCCAGCGTCGACCATGTGGACCTCGACAGCGGCTGGCAGCTTACCGACGCCGCCCTCGCCGGGCTTCAGACGAAGGTCAAAAAAGGTCTTGTCCTCCGGGCGGTACATGCCGATTACCGGGCCGCGGACCGCCTCCAGCCTCCACTTTTCCACGAAGGCCAGCTGTGCCCAGTTGTATGCCATCGCGGTCACCTCCCGGGCGGCCGCAGCGTGCCCGTGGTCCGCCACGACGGCCTCCGGCAGACCAGGGCGAGTGCGCGTCCTACCCCATGTTGTCCTCGCCGCCGTCCACACCCAGCACATTGCCGGTCATCCAGTATGTACCTGGATCGCAGAGCGCTCCAACTGCCGCCGCCACATCCTCGGGGCGGGTCATGCGCCCCATCGGGTTGCGGGTGGACGCCTCGTGGGCGAGCTTCTCGTAGCCCGGGATCGCCCTGGCGGCGGGGGTGTCCGTCACCCCGGCGCGTACGGCGTTCACGGTGATGCGCTTCCTTGCCAGCTCCACCGCAAGCTGCCGCACGTGCGCCTCGAGGCACGCCTTAGCTGCCGAGACCGCTCCGTAGCTGGCCCACACCCGATGGGAGCCCGAGCTGGTCATGGCGAAGATGCGACTATCAGGCTCGAAAAGGTCGCGACCGACCAGGTCTTGGGTCCAGTAGACCAGGCTGTTGGCCATGACGTCCAGGGTCATCTCCAGCTGCGATTGCTTGATCGCCTTCCGAGGGTCGTCGGCGATGAACTCCCCCAGCGAGCCGAAGGCCAGCGAGTGGAAAAGCACGCGGATCTTGCGACCGTCTCCCTCCTCCTGCAGTCGTTGCTGAACGGCTTCCAGAACCTCGGCCCGCCTCTCGGCGCTCGCGGCATTGGTGTTGAAGAACTGGACCTTCCGCCCCATTCCCTCGATCTCCCCAACCAGGGCCTGCGCCCTTGGTAGGGTCGAGGATCTGTCCAGGTGTACGCCGAAGATGTTCATACCCTTTCGGGCAAGCTCCAGCGCCACGGCGGCACCAAAGCCGCTGGAGGCGCCCAGAATGAGGGCCCAACTACCGGAGAGCGACTCCCTTTCTGTCACAACCATCACCTTTCTACCCGCGGCCGATTGTCGACGGCCGGATGATCATCCGGCCGTCGACAATGCGATACTAGGGCTAACAGGTCCGCACACTTGTGGTTGACATCGCGATCAGGCAACCTGCGTTGGCGGCGGCGATGCCAGGGGATCGAGAGGGGCTTGCAGCGGCGGACCGGGCGCCCGATTGCTGGCGCAGACTTTACGAGATCGGCCAGATGGTGTCAATACACCCTGCGCCATCACCCATCCCCGAGTCCGGGATTCCCCTCCTCCTTCAGCCGCCGCAGGTGCTCCTCTAGGTCCCTCAGCACCTCCTCGGGACTGGGAAGGTCCGCCTCGCCCTCCTGTCCAGCAGCGTTGGCCTCCTCTCGTGGCTGGATGCTGGTGTCAGGCTCCTCCGGCTCTCCGCTCAACCTTCGGAGAAACCCCGCCAGGTCGGGTCGAGCCCGCAGCGCCTCGTCGATCCTGCGCTCCATGTCTCTCCCGGCCGCCTGGAGCTCCTCCAGCCAGAGCTCCTGATCCAGGAGCTGCTCTGCTGCCTGCAGCAGGGCCGCGGCCAGCTTGGGGTTGCTGGTGCCGGAGAGATAGCTGGGTGCGGCGATCCAGAGGGAGGCCGCCGGTATTCCGCGGTCGGATGCCTCGCGAAGGACAGCCGTTACGAAGCCCGTGGGACCCTGGTAGTTGCTCTCCTCTATTCCCAGACGTCGGAGCCTTTCCCGAAGCTCAGGGTGCGAGCTGATCCCCAGCATGGCCGGAGGGCCCGCGTAATGGACCTGCGCGAGGAAGCCCCCGAAGGTGAGGACGCGCGTGACTCCCAGTCGGACGGCCAACGAACCGATGGCGTCCACACACTCCCTCCAGCGCAGGTCCGGCTCCGGTCCCACCAGGATCACCAGGTCGTGCTCTCCCTCGGGAACCCTGAGGACCGTCCACGTCAGCTCCGGCCACTGGAGTCTGCGGAGTCCAACCCGCTCCTGGATGGTGAGCGGCCTGGTGGCCGTATAGACATAGAGGGAGTCCGGGTCGAACTCGGCTATACGCTCTCCTTCCTTCTTGAGGAGCAGGTAGCGCAGGGCACCGCTGGCCGCGTTTGCCGCGTCAGCCCAGCCGCTGAAAGCGCAAAGAAGAGCCGGAGACTTCAGTTCGGGCAGTGCGTGTATCCTGAGCATACCTACATTATGCTACTCACGGGCCCCTACGGCAAATGGCAGGGGTGCGCGGCTCAACGCGGGGAAGTGTGAAATTGGGGTAAGTAGTAGAAGTAGGGGCACCTGTCCACCTGGTAGCATTGGGTTGAGAAGACACGACGCTCGAGGTGAGGCCGGTGCAAGGAGGTTCTATCAGGGTCTGCCTTGGCTTGCCCGAGGTTAGGGTGCTGGGCCAGGTGGAGTTCCCCGATGGGGGTATCCGAGTGCGGGTGATCCACAGGGCAGAGGTGAGGGGCTGTCCGGAGTGTGGACATGGGGCTCGGAAGGTCCATGACCGACGGGAGCAATCCGAAGCGGACGTGTCGCTAGTTCTCTGGCACGGTGATTCTGAGAGGTAGGGAGGGGACTTGTCCCCCTCCATCACGTTCCTGGGTCAGGAGGAGAGCCTGCCCCAACCTATCGGAACCAACGTGTCAAAGGACTAGGTGGACGGAGGGTGGTGCTGGTGTTGGCGAAGCGTCGCTTCCGCTGCCCTTTCTGTAAGAATGTGTTTACCGAACCCGACGAAGTGTGCGGCTGGCGGCGGAAGCTGACCAAGCGATTTCGGGAGGAGTTGTACCAGGAAGCGAGGCATTCGACGGTGAGGCATGTGGCCGAGTCCAAGGGGGTAAGCGAGGATAGAGTTCGGCGGGCACTGGTCGAAAGGAGCGAGTGGGAGGAAGAAGAGCAAGAGCCGGTGAAGCATCTGGCCATGGAGGAGCTCTCGGTGAGGAAGGGCCAGCGGTACGAAACGGCTTTCCACGACCTGGATCGGCGCAGGGTGCTGGCGGTGATCGAGGGTAGGACCAAGGAAGGAGTCCGAGGCTACCTGGATAGTCTGGCCGAGCCCGAAGCGGTGGGAGCAGTGAGCATGGACATGAGTAACACTTTCAGGAGTGCCGTCCAGGAGAGTTTGCCGAGGGCCGAGATCGTGGCGGACAAGTTTCATGTGATCAAGCGGGTCAACGAACAGTTCGACAAGGTGAGGCTGCGGCTTCAGGGGCAAGAGTCGCGAAAGGGGACCCTATACAAAGGACGATAGCTGCTGCTGCGCAACGGAGAGGAGCTGGACTCGGAACAGAAGGCAAGACTGGCCCAACTGATGAAGCCTCATCCGGGGTTGCGCAGGGCTTGGCTGCTGAAGGAAGACTTCCGCCGCTGGTATCGGCCTCAAAGCAAGGCTCAGGCTAGGCTGGAGCTAAAGGTCTGGATGCGGGAGGTAGAGGAGAAGGGACCGGCAGAGTTCAAAGAGTTGCTGGGCACGCTGAACAACTGGAAGGAACAGATCCTCAACTACTTCGAGTTCGGGCTGACGAACGCCTTCGCTGATGGCAAGAACACCCGCACCAAGCAGATACAGCGCCAAGCCTTCGGCTACCGCAATCTCGACAACCTGAACAGAAGGATTCTTCTCCCTTGTGCTTGATCCATCACACTTTTCCGCGAAGAGCCGTCACTCGTCACACCCCACGATTCGACAGGGCTCGCTTCTCGTGGTATACTGGCGGGCAGTAACTGAGTCGAAGCGTTGCCTGGAGCAACTCCTCAAGGGCTTCCCTCATCTGCCTGAGCAACCGCGGATTGTGGCGGCACATCCCCGTCCATGGGGGGCGTGCGGTCTTCCAGGTGCCTCGCGCGTCCACACTACAGCCGGGACGAGTAGTGGCTGCAGAACCTCGTCTCGCCGACGCCCGCGAAGGAGTCCTCGGTGGATAGGCGGGACCCACCTTTCGATGGCGGCCTCGGAAGTGCCAAAGGGTGGTGCGCAGCGGATGCCACCCGCGGAATAGCCCGCGCGACCTCGGGTAGCCCCGGTCTCGTGACTCAATACAAGGGAAGAGGGTGCGGGAATGAATGATGACACCATGGGCGATTCTGCCCGGTCTGGTCTGGCGAAGCGCAGCCGCGAGGGCGGGCGGCGGCCCGACGGAGGCGCTAGCACGCCCACCTCGAAGGCGGATGGTGGTGGCAAGGACGGCATACGGAAGGGCGGAATAGTGAATCGGAAGGGGCCCTCCGAGATCGATCGAGTCCTTCGGGCTGCGCATGAGAGGAAGGGTGGATCCCCGGCTAGGCAGTGGCTGGCCGACGGCTCGGTGGCAACGGGCACCGTGGTCCGTCTGGATCGGGTCAAGGGGTACGGCTTCCTTGTGGATCCCAACGGACAGGAACGTTTCTTCCACCGCTCCTCGGTTCTGGATGGGGGGTTCGATGCCCTGAAGGAGCAGCAGTCGGTGGAGTTCCAGGCAGTGCTGGACAAGCGGGGAGCTCGCGCCGTCAAAGTTCGCCCCTCCAAGAGACAATCTTCGGGTGCTGCCCGCCAGATGGAGAAGCCCTCCGCAAAGGCCCCGGCGGGCGGTTGGCACTCGGACCTGATGCCGTTCCGCGGCGGGGTACCTCGCGGCAGTCGTGGTACGGGTAGGTAGCCGCCGGCTGGCGCTTGGCGAACCCGATCTTCATGGAACCTTTCGGGCCCCTGGCCCGTCTTTCCAGGTAGAACATCCCAGAAGGGAGGCTACCTATGAAACGATGGGTCATGGGTTTCTTCTTCCTCGCGGCCGCGCTCCTGATAGCCCCCTCGTTAGGGAGCAACACTTCTAAGACTGGCCTGGCGCCAGGCTGGAGTGCCACCGGTGGACAGGTGGAGCCGGACGGTTTCCTCGCCGTTGCACCCAAGATCTTGAGGTCTGGCGCGACAGAGAAGGTGGCGGTCTCCCTGCTCGCCGGCGGAAGCCCCGCCCGTGGCGACGTCAGACTGGCCCTCCTTCGAGACGAAAAGGAGGTGGCCGCCACCTCGGCCCTTGTGGATGGGCACGGCGAGATGGAGCTGGCCGTGCCCCGTGTCCCCAACGGGGACTACAGGCTGAGGCTGAGTGGTGCCGGTTTCCAGGCTGACTCGTCGGTGCGTGTGGAGGACGCCACGCTACTGTTCGTGGAGAGCGACAAGCCGGTCTACAGGCCAGGACAGACCGTGCACCTGCGACTGCTCAGACTGGACACCGACCTCAAACCGGTCTCTTCCCCATCCGCAACGGTGGAGGTGCAGGATGCCAAGGGTCTGAAGCTGCTGCGGCGATCTCTGGCAACCGACGAGTACGGGATGGCCACGCTGGATTTCCCTCTTTCGGAGGAGCCAAATCTGGGGACATGGAAGGTGACCGCGACCTCGGGCAATCGTTCGGCACAGATCGACATTCGGGTGGAGAAGTACGTTCTCCCCAAGTACGAGGTGCGGCTGGAGATGCCGAGGGACTGGGTGCTAGCGCGTGACCCCATCGTCGGAGCGGTGGTGGCGCGGTACAGCTTCGGGAAACCGGTCAAGGGTGACGCCACCCTGCGCGCTCTCCGCTATGTCGGTAGCTGGCAGCAGTTCGCGGAGATCACGTTGCCGCTGGACGGAAGAGCCGATTTCCGGCTCCCTGCCGTCGGATACGTCAGCGGGGTGCCGCCTGCCGGGGGAATGGGCAACGTGGAGCTGGAGGTCACCGTCAGGGAGCAGGGCACGGGGTACGAGGAGAAGAACTCGGCCCTTCTAACGGTCGCGGCCAGCCCTGTGTCCTTGAAGCTGATTCCGGAGGCCGTCTCATTCAAGCCGGGGCTGCCCTTCTCTCTCTTGGTGATCGCCGAAAGCCCGGACAAGAGACCAGTGGATGCTGACGTGTCCCTGGAGACATCCTTCACCAGGAAAGATCTCTCGTCCACGGCGGAGACTAGGAAGGTTGCGGTCCGGAACGGTCGGGCGTTGGTGCGGCTCTTGCCGCCTTCCGACGGCATATCGCTCGGCATCTCCGCCCGTTCAGGGGAGAGCTTCACCTCGGCCACGGTGCAGTCCAGTTTCTCGCCCACTGGGAGCTTCGTTCAGGTGGAACAGATCGAGAAGGGCACGCTAAAGGTGGGTGACACCGCTCGATTCCGGGTGAACTCCACCGGTTGGGGGCACGGATTCTTCTATGAGGTTCTAGCACGCGGGAGGGTGGTGTTCTCCGCAGCATCCGATTCCCCAGAGATCGAGCTGACCGTGACGCCAGGGATGGCTCCCACGGCCCG
>Ga0334722_10001417_pt1 | contig 29994 bp, 31 predicted proteins | sample C3_bottom_MG_FD_207210 | JGI IMG/M metagenome (GOLD analysis project Ga0334722, IMG submission 207210) | Sediment microbial communities from Yellowstone Lake, YNP, Wyoming, USA - C3_bottom | ecosystem: Environmental > Aquatic > Freshwater > Lake > Sediment | place: USA: Wyoming | collected... | reverse complement strand
TTGTGTTACGGGTAGTTTTGCGGTAATAGTGGCTGGGTGTAGTTAAAATTTCTTTAGAGATTTAAGAGGTTATGGTGGGCTTATATCTGCAAAACTTAACCATAATTAATCTTTAACATGAGAAACTTTTGCGAAACACATGGATAGCGATTTGTTGCCGTCATTCCCGTGTAGGCAGTAATTCAGAACTCATTGATATATCCGAGAGCTGGATTCCTGATTAATATCTCGTAAATGAACAATTGGGAATCTTGTCTGTGGCCAGTTGATTGCAGTATTTAGTGGTTCATTCAGTCGTCTTGTTTGTCTGGATGTCAATTGTGAAATGATTCATTAATACAATTTAGAATCAAATAATTATGACTGAAGATTTTTCTTTTAAACACAAGCATATCATCAGCTTGGAGGATCTCTCGGTTGATGATATTAATTTGATTCTTCGCACCTCAGAGTCATTCAAGGAAATATCCACCCGATCAATCAAGAAGGTTCCAACCCTCAGGGGTAGAACCGTGATCAATCTTTTTTTCGAACCAAGCACTAGAACCCGCCTTTCTTTTGAAATCGCCGCCAAGCGGATGAGTGCCGATACCTTTAATATTTCGGCTTCAACGAGTAGTGCCGTCAAGGGAGAAACCTTGGTCGATACTGCCCGCAACCTTGAAGCGATGAATCCTGATCTGATTATTATCCGGCACTCTTCCTCCGGTACTCCCAACCTTTTGGCAGCACACGTCAAGGCCTCAGTAATTAATGCCGGCGACGGAACCCATGAGCATCCCAGCCAGGGTTTACTTGATCTATTTACTGTCAAGGAAATGAAGGGCGAAATTTCCGGTTTGAAAATTGCCATAATTGGTGACATTGCCCACAGCCGCGTGGCCCATTCGGATATCATCGGATTCCGGAAGATGGGCGCTGAAGTCGCGGTAAGTGGGCCTGCCACCATGTTGCCTCCATCCCTTGAATGCCTTGGCGCGAGGGTTTGTAGTGATCCTCGAGAAGCTGTTTCCGGGGCTGATGTGGTTATGGCGTTGCGTATCCAGAAGGAAAGATTCCAGGATCCTCTTCTGCCTTCTCTGCGAGAGTATGCCTCCTTCTTTGGAATTAACCGACAGTTGATGGCGCTGGCCAAGCCTGATGCCTTGGTTATGCATCCCGGACCGATAAACCGGGGTGTAGAAATTGACCCTGGCGTTGCAGATGGTCGCAACTCCGTGATCCTTGATCAGGTTACCAACGGTGTGGCGGTGCGGATGGCGCTATTGTACCTGTTGATGGGGGGTGACTGAGATGTCTGGAAGAAAAGTCGAAGTCGCGCAGGTAATGGGGGCGCGGTCGTTGCTGTTGCGGAATGGTCGGGTCATTGATCCGGTCAATAAATTCGATAGTGTGGTCGATCTTCTGTGCATAGATGGTCTGATCGCCGAAATTATTTCCGGAAAACGACGGAGCAAATTGCCTGCAGATTGTCTGGAAATGGATATGACCGGACTGTGGGTTGTCCCCGGTCTGATCGACATGCATGTGCATCTGCGGGAACCGGGCCAGGAATACAAGGAAGATGTGGCCAGCGGCACCAGGGCCGCCGCCGCTGGCGGTTTTACTGCCGTGGCCTGCATGCCCAATACCTTGCCGGTAAACGACTGTCGGGCCGTAACCGCCCAGATCCTTGCCGCCGCTGCCGCCGCTTCGGCCAGGGTTTACCCGGTTGGCTGCATCAGTAGGGGCTGTCAGGGAGAAGAGCTTGCCGATTACGGCGAACTGCAGTCGGCAGGAGCGGTGGCACTTTCCGATGATGGTCAACCGGTGGTCAATGCCCAGTTATTGCGGCGTGCCCTTGAGTACTCTGGAAATTTTAATCTGCCAATAATTTCCCACGCCGAAGAAATAGCCTTAAGTAGAAGTGGGGCGATTAATGAAGGGGAAATGTCGATTCGCCTTGGCCTGCGGGGGATTCCTAACGCCGCCGAAAGTGTTGCGGTTTATCGGGATCTGGCCTTGGCTGCATTAGCCAGGCGTCCGATTCACATCGCCCATGTCAGCACCGGTGAGGCGGTCAGTCTGATTCGCCGGGCTAAAGAGCTGGGGCAGCCAGTTACCGCTGAAACCGCACCGCACTATTTTACCCTCACCGACCGGGCGGTTGCAGGATATAACACCAATGCCAAGATGAATCCACCGCTACGTTCCGAGGCGGACCGACAGGCGATTATTGACGGTTTGGTTGATGGCACTATCGATGTGATCGCCACCGATCATGCCCCTCACAGTCTCCAGGAAAAGGAGCTGGAATTTGATCAGGCGGCCAATGGCATCATCGGTCTGCAGACAGCCGTAACGTTGGCGTTGCAATTGGTGCATCAAGGGATTATTTCCCCGGCGCGAATGGTGGAGTTGCTGTCTGTAAATCCAGCGCGCATTCTAGGGGTGGAGGGTGGCAGGCTTACTCCGGGCGTCCCTGCCGATGTCACGGTTATCGATCCCGCTAAGTCCTTTGTTTTTACCGCCGAGTCAGTACTCTCCAAAAGCCGTAACTCACCCTTTCTGGGGATGAGTTTTACCGGCAAACCCGTCCTGACTATTCTGCAAGGGAAAATAACTTACAGCGATTTGGCATAGTCGTTTATTTCTGGTTGTCCTCAAGTTGGCGGCTGAATTTGCATTCCTGATTAAGGCACTGGAGGCGGGGCCCCGTTTTCTTGCTTTGTTTTTCCACCAAAAATGTTGCCCCGCAGGAGGGGCAGGGTTCACTGACTGGTTTGTCCCAAATGGCAAAGGTGCACTTGGGGTAGCGGCTGCAACTGTAAAATACTTTGCCCCGTTTGGAAATTTTCTGGACCAGTTCACCGTCGCACTCTTTCTCAGGACACTTCACCCCGGTGGTTTGGGCCTTGACATTGCGGCAGGCGGGATACCCCGAACAGGCCAGAAACCGGCCGAAACGCCCTTGCTTGTAAACCAGGGGTTTACCGCATTTTTCGCAGGCCTCTCCTGACTCCTCTACGGCCTCCCGCTCCAGGGCCTGGATGCTGCCGTCTTCGTCCCTTTTGAAATCTCTGGTGTACTTGCAGGCGGGGAAAGTCTCGCAGGCCAGGAATTCGCCGTTACGACCCCAGCGGATCACCAGCTTCCCTCCGCAATCAGGGCAGGGCAATTCGGTAGGAACTGTGGCGCGTTTGACCGATTTCATCTCCAGGCGCGCCTTTTCCAGCGTCTCACTGAAGGGGCTGTAGAAATCGGTGAGCAGTTGCTGCCACTGCCTCGAGCCTTCTTCCACCTGGTCCAACTGCTTTTCCATACCGGCGGTAAATTCCACATCCAGGATATTGGGAAAGTGCTCAACGAGTAGGTCGTTAACCAGACGGCCAAGTTCGGTGGGCTCAAATTTTCGGTTGGTCAGGGTGACGTATTCCTTTTCCTGGATGGTGGAGATAATGGCGGCGTAAGTACTGGGACGGCCGACGCCGTTTTCCTCCAGCGCCTTCACCAGTGTCGCCTCATTGTAGTAGGGAGGCGGTTGGGTAAAGTGCTGGGCGGGGGTTAGCTCCCGCAAGGTCAGCTGGTCACCCTTGTTCAGGTCGGGAAGCTGGAAGTTCTGCTCGGCATCTTCGCCGCCTTCAATTCCCGGCTGCTCGTCGGTTGATTCCACGTAGAGCTGCATAAAACCCAGGAAACGCATCACCGAACCGGTGGCTTTTAGCTGACATTTGCCAGCGCTGATCTGAATGGTGGTCTGGTCAAATTCGGCCGGGGCCATTTGGCAGGCTAAGAAGCGTTTCCAGATCAGCGAATACAGAGCCAGCATATCCTTGTCCAGGAACGCGGCCAATTTTTCCGGGGTATTGGTGACATCCGTGGGGCGGATGGCCTCATGGGCGTCCTGGGCGTTTTTCTTGGCCCGGTAAATGTTGGGCTGGGCCGGCAGGAACTCTTTGCCGAAGGTGGTGCCGATATATTCGCGGGCGTCAGTCAAGGCGTCATCGTTGATCCGGGTGGAGTCGGTTCGCATGTAGGTGATGAGGCCGGACGGTCCCTCTTGCCCCAGTTCAATACCTTCATAAAGACGCTGGGCAATGGACATGGTCTTTTTGGCCGAAAAACGGAGTTTGCGGTTGGCTTCCATCTGGAGAGTACTGGTGATGAAGGGTGGGGCCGGATTGCGCTTTTTGCGTTTTTTCTCGACCCCGGCCACGGTGTAGGTGGCCTCCCGCAGTTCCCGACTGATCTCTTCGGCCCGGTTCTGGTTGTCGATGCGATTCTTTTTGGCACTAACCTTGATGCCGTCCACCTGATCAAGGTGGGCCTGGAAGGGCGGGGGAGTCTCTCCCGCCAGGGCCGCGATGATGGTCCAGTATTCCTCCGGGACAAAATCACGGATAGCCTGGTCGCGTTCGCAGATCATCCGCACGGCCACTGACTGTACCCGACCGGCGCTCAAGCCTCGCCTGACCTTGTCCCAGAGCAGCGGGGAGATCTGGTAGCCCACCAAGCGATCCAGGATGCGCCGGGCCTGCTGGGCTTCAAAAAGTTTGTAATTAATTTCACTGGAATTGGCGATGGCCTCCAGAATGGCCTTCTTGGTCAATTCGTGGAAAAGGGCCCGGTGCATGGGTTTCTTGAGTTTTTTCAGCGACTCGGAGATGTGGAAGGCAATGGCTTCCCCCTCGCGGTCAGGGTCGGGAGCCAGGTAGATGTCATCGGCCTTTTCTGCTGCCGCTTTTAATTCGTTGATGACCTTAGTCTTACCCTTGATGGTTACATATTTGGGGGTGAAGCCGTTTTCCACGTCCACCCCCAGGCTGTTCAAGGGGAGATCCCGGATGTGGCCGATGGAGGCCTTGACGGTGAAGGATTTCCCCAGATAGCGTTGCAAGGTTCTAGCCTTGGCGGGGGATTCGACGATAATAAGAGACTTAGCCATGCTGGCTCCGGAATATTGTTTGTGGCGCCGCCGCAGGGCGACACCGGGTTATTTATGCAAATCAAGACAGGGTGTAACGTTGCGCGCCCCCAAAAAGATGGCGCTCAATTGGTTAGTTTTTGTTGCGCAACGCGGACCTTTTAACAGCATATTGCGCTGCTGGTGCCGACCCTTATACCCCCTTGTGGGGCACACGCGTACACTTTTGATCAGAAATGGGTAGAAGTTGGTACTGTTGCCCCGGCAGAACTTCACAGTAGCCTTTAATCTCCAGCATCAACAAAAGTTCGTTGACCCGGTCAACGGTCAGCAAACAGGTATTAATTATCTCATCAATATGCTTGGGGTAGATCTCCAATACGGCCATAAGCGTCCGTTCTTCGTCACTCAACTCTGCCAGCGGCGGTGCTGGCGGGGGAGCTGCAGCAGCCTGCCGAATCGATCCCAGATCGACGAATTCCCCCAAAATATCAGTCACCGACATTACCAGTTTGGCGCCCTGTTGCAACAGGCGATGGCAGCCGGCGCTCTTGAGCGAATCGACGCGTCCCGGGATGGCGAAGACCTCACGGCCCTGTTCAAGGGCCAATTCGGCGGTGATCAACGAGCCGGATTTTAAGGTGGCTTCGACCACCACCACTCCCCTGGAGAGCCCGCTAATGATCCGGTTTCGAGCCGGAAAGCGGAAACCATCCGGTTGGGTGCCCAAGGGGTATTCCGAAACCAGGGCGCCCCGGTTCGGGATAATCTCGAAAAGTGCGCGGTTTTGCGGGGGATAAATCAAGTCAAGTCCGCATCCCAGCACCGCCACGGTGGAGCCTCCCCCCTTCAGCGCCCCCTGATGGGCGGCGGTGTCGATGCCGAGAGCCAGGCCGCTGATCACGGTTATGCCAAGGCCTGCCAGCTGCCCGGCCAGGGTTTCCGCCATCCGTAAACCGTAGGAGCTGGCGGCTCGGGAGCCGACAATACTGATGCCGGGCTCGGCCAGCGCGCTTGCGTCTCCCTTAATATATAGAATCACCGGCGGGTTGGGGATGTGGCGCAACCACTCCGGATATTCACGATCATCGAGACAGATAATGTTCAGCCCAAGCTGCTGGGCGCGCCGCAACTCCTCGCCGGCGTCCTGGCGGGTCTTGGTCTGGCCAATGGCGCCCAGGCCCTTTTCCCGCAGCCCCCTGACCTCCGCCAGTTCCTTCCGAGAGGCTTTAAGTGCTCGCCCCGGACTGCCGAACCAGTCAACCAGATTTTTACAACCAGCCACCCCCAGGCCAGGGGTTAAATAAAGAGTCAGCCACTCTTCCAGATGGCTCATCTCTGCCCCCGCTGTATGGGTTTGCGTGGTGCTTGTAACCTGTTGGATTTATTGGATTGTAGTGAATAACTCGGTGAGTTTTCTCAGAAAACTGGAGAAACTATAAAGCAAGGACCTGACCTGTCAACTAATTTTTGAGACGAATCGGGTGACCGTTCGTATTGGTTGGTGGCTGCTGAAGAGGGGCGGGCTAGCGGTCCTCATTGAAGCTGGTCAGAGGGTCCTTGCGGCTGGGGTGCTTCATCTTTTTAATGGCCTTGGCTTCGATCTGGCGAATTCTTTCCCTGGTTACTGAGAAGGTTTTACCAACTTCTTCCAAGGTCAGATCCACCTCGGTATCGAGCCCGAAGCGCAGCCGTAAAACGCTTTCTTCGCGAGGTGACAGGGTGGACAGGACATTTTTAAGGCTTTGATTGAGGCTCTTCTTAATAGTCATCTCCTGGGGAGAAGGTGATGACTCATCTTCCAGGAAGTCGGAAAGGAAGCTGTCTTCGGCGCCACCGATGGGGGTATCAAGCGAGATGGGTTCCTTGGAGATTTTGAGGATGCTTTTAACCTTCTCCTCATCGATTTCCATTTCGATGGCCAGTTGGGCGGTGCTCGGTTCCTCGCCGTTTTCTTGCGCGAGCTTTTTGGAGCACTTAATCAGCCGATTGATGGTGTCAATCATGTGGACCGGAATGCGGATGGTGCGGCCCTGGTCGGCGATGGCCCGGGTAATGCCTTGCCTGATCCACCAAGTAGCGTAGGTGCTGAATTTGTAGCCCCGCCGGTAGTCGAATTTATCGACTGCCTTCATCAGGCCGATATTGCCCTCCTGAATCAGGTCGAGGAGTTGCAATCCCCGGTTGGCGTACTTCTTGGCAACACTTACCACCAGGCGAAGATTGGCCTGCACCAAATATTTTTTGGCCTGGCGGGCAGAGTCCATGCCCAGCTGAACTTTGGCCAGCATTTGTTGCAGCGATTCATAATCGATACCGTGTTTTGATTCGATCATGCTCAAGCGCAACTCGTCGGCGGTGCTACCGTTGGCGGTGCGGGGGGTGCTGCTTGAGGCCCGGGCGCTGACAGCCCGATCCTTGGCCTCTTTCATGATCTGGGCCAACCGTTGCAGCTTCTCGACGACCTCGTGGATGTATTCGCGATTGATGCGGTCATCCTGGAATAGCCGGATGATGGCGTTTTCGTTGCGGTCGATACGAATAGAGGTCTTCATGAAACCCCCTTGGTCGAGACCCTGGACTTCGAGATCTTGCCGGAAGGCGGCGGTTTCCCGATAGAGGCGTTCGGCCTCGCTTACCTTCCAGATGAAACGGTCCCGCATCTGATTTGCTACTTGCGGGTCGGCTTCGCCGGTGCCGATAAGCACCTCAGTGATTTCTAACTTGCCGGAGCGCAGGTCGCCAGCCACCCGCTTGAGGAGGGTGAGGGCCACATAGGTAGTGATGACCGCACTCTGAGCAAGTCGGCCGCCTTTTTCGAGTTGCTTGGCGAGTTCAACTTCCTGGCTGGCTTTGAGGAGAGAAACTGCCCCCATTTCCCGCAGATATACTTTTACGGGATCGAGGGACTCCTGGGGGAGAAACTCGGCGTCTTCATCGGCCTCGGGTTGGAAGAGGCCGTCGTCGCGGGCGGTAACCTCGTCGCCCAGAATTGAGGTCAGTTCGTCGATGGCCTCGGTGTCATATTCCTCCTCAGGATCTTCCTCCGAGCCGACTTTAACCTTGGTCTCGGAAGCGTCATCCGTAAGAGTGTCATCGTCGGCGGCTACGTCGATCTCGGTCTCGACCTCATTACCATCAAAATTCTCGATGGCAGGAAGCGCCTTTTTGCCCTTGGCCTTGACGCCTTTCATCACTTGCCGTCCTCGGATTGGCTGGAGAACGCGAAATTTTGCGTTTGCAGTTCAGTGTCCAGATTTTTTTTCTGCGCCATCAGTTGCATAAGGTGGTCAAAGTCGCCGGCTTTTTGAGTTTCATTAATCTGTTTGGTCAAATCTTCCAGTCTGAGTTTGATCCGGCATTGCCGCAGCCAGGTCAATTTCTCTTCCGCCGCCAACTCCCGCGCTTCGTCCGTAAAAGTAGGCCCGGTAATTAACAGCCGGGAGATGAAAGCCTTTTCCGGTCCGGCGGCAAGATCCAGAAGGCGCTCATGTTGCCCCGTTTCGAGGCACGCCACTTCGCGCAAATGCTGGAGGATATTGCAACCGAATGGATTGGTAATCATTACTTCAATGCCAGCTTCCATAAAATTTTGCAAGTATTCTGGGAAAATAATTAGGAATTCTAACAGCTGTTTCTGATTTTGTGGTAGCGATATTTCGCTAGGCGTCCCCGGGGATGGTTTTATTGCCGGGATTTCCTGTTTCTCAAAGGTTTTGCCAGAGAGCAATTGTTCCGCGGAAATTCCCAACTTCTGGCTGAAGTGGGCGACAAAGACTGATTGCTGGAGCTGGTGCCCGGCCAGGCCAGCCAGCATGGTGCGCAATTCCGTGGCGATCTTCGCCTTGCCCTCCAAGCCGGAACCGTACCGGTCAACCAGGCTGGCGAAGACGAAATCCGTGAGCGGCAAAGCCTGAGCCAGCACTTCTTCCAGCTTTTCCCGGCCGAATTCACGCACGTAAGTGTCAGGATCGTGGCCGGTGGGCAGCACCACCACCCGGGCCGGTAACTCTTCAGCCAGCAGGATGGGGACGGCCCGGACTGCCGCTTTTACCCCGGCGGCGTCACCATCGAAGAGGATGAGCACTTCTTCGGCGTAACCTTTGAGGGCGCGAATCTGATGGTTGGTAAGGGCCGTGCCCAGGGGCGCGGCGGTATAATCCAAGCCCTTGGCGGTGAGGGAAAGAAGGTCGAAATTGCCTTCCACCAACAGGCAGCGACGATTGCGGCGAATGGCATCCCGGTTCTGGTAGAGACCGAAGAGCAGTCGACTTTTGTCGTACACCGGGCTTTCCGGGGAATTTAGATACTTGGGTTGGCCATCGCCCAAGATGCGTCCGGAAAAACCGGCCACCTGTCCGGCCAAGTTGAAGATCGGACAGAGCAGGCGGCTGCGGAAACGATCATAATTGCGTCCGGTATTCTTTTCCGAATTCACCAGCAGACCGGCCTCCAGGGCCAATTCCACTTCCTCCGGGCTGGCGAGCTTGCGGGCCAGAAAATCCCAACTGTCCGGGGCGTATCCCAGCTTGAAGGAGTTGGTCGTCTCCGGCGGGATGCCGCGTTCTTCCAGGTATTGACGGGCCCCGGCTGCTTCCGGGCCGTGCAACAGCAGTTCATGGTAGAGGGTGGCGGCCTTCTCCAGTACTTCATAAAGCCCGGATTTTTTCTTGGCCCGGGTCTGGTCCTGATGGCTCAGGGGTTTTTCCGGCAGGAGCACATTGTAGCGGCGGGCCAGATTCTGCAACGCCTCCGGGAAGGTGGTGTTGTGGTACTTCATGTAGAAGGAAAAGACGTCGCCACCCTCATTGCAGCCGAAGCAGTGAAAGGAGCCGCGCTGGGGGTTGACTGTGAAGGAGGGGGTTTTCTCGGAGTGGAAGGGGCAACAGCCCTTATAGTTGACCCCGGCCTTCTTCAGGCTGACGACTTCGCCGATGATCTCGACGATGTCGGCGGCGTCCTTGACGCGCTGGACGGCGTCATTGTTGGTAGGTTGCGAGCTTATTGATGACATCCCGGGACTATACACGATCCGGGGCCGACGCCCCAAAGCTATTTGCTCCCTGGCGCCGTCTGGATTGCTTTTGCCGGGGCAAAGCAGGTAGAGTAGCAAGATGGCGGCGACGCTTAGCCGACGGCAAAGGAGCGGTTATGGACATCGATATTGCGAAAGTCATGGCCTACGAGATCAAGAAGGAGATGGCCGAGCGCTACTTCGGATTTCGTAAACTCATCGACGAGGACAAAGAAAAGCTGGCCGTCCTGGTGCGCCGCCAAACCATGACCTCCGAACAGCGGATTGTCATGGACTTGGCGCGAATCTACATAATCCTCAAAGACCGGCTGCTGATCAAGCGTTTTCTGGAGCTGACCGGCCTTGAGGAAGAGCTGTTTTATGACGAATACCTGGTCTCCTCACCCACCATCCGGGCGCGGGTTTTTGCCGGCATTGACTCCCGGGGGCTAACTCGGGCCGGGCGCTTCAAGAATCTCCTGCTGGATTGCTATGACCTGCTGGTGGCCGATGTGGACGCCTACCGGGAGAAATTCGGCGAGCTACTGGACACCCGGGAGTTCATCAGCGCCGAGATTAAGCTCTTCTATCAGAAGAACGATTTAAGCAGCATGCTGGGTTTTCTGCGCCAGCTGGACGGAGACGACAACGCCGGTCTGGCCGGGCCGGTGGTCGCCAGGGTCGGCGAGGATATGGAAAGCAAGCTTAAGGTGGAGCCGCCCGAGGCCATCGAGCATCACCTGCCCATCATCCCGCCTCTGGTGCCACCTGCCCAGATTCGCGGAGATTTGAAGGGGCTGGCGGAAGAGGCCCTGGTCGGCCACCCGGACGGTTTCATCATCACCGGCTGAGTGGCCACACCAGAACTAGCCTCCGCTATTTCAAATCGTTGTACATCTCAAAGGCCTGCTGCGGCGCCAGGTTTTCATGGACCACCGCCTTGACCGCCTTGAGCATGGCGATGGGCGCCTCCGACTGGAAGATATTACGGCCCATGTCCACCCCGGAGGCTCCCTGCTGCACGGCGTTGTAAGCCATGGTCAGGGCGTCGAGCTCGCCGATCTTCTTGCCGCCGGCCATGACGATGGGCACCGGACAGCTGGCGGTAACGGTCTCGAAGCCCTCCGGTACATAGTAGGTCTTGACGTAGTGGGCGCCCAGCTCGGCGCAGATCCGGCAGGCCAGGCGGAAGTAGCGGGCGTCGCGGGCCATATCCTTGCCCACCGCAGTAACCGCCAGGATCGGCATGCCGTAGCGGATTCCCTGGTCAACCAGCCTGGTCATGTTGTGCACCGAGCGGGTCTCGAACTCGCCGCCGATGAAGACCTGGATGGCCAAGGCCGAGGCGTTCAGCCGCAGGGCGTCCTCCATACTCATGGCAATCTCCTCGTTGGAGAGCTCCCGCAGGATCGAGGGGCCGCCGCTGGCCCGGAGCACCACCGGCTTGGAATAGGTCGGCGGCACGTTGGCCCGCAGGATGCCTCGGGTCAGCATCAAGGTGTCAGCATGCTCGGCAAAGGGCATGATCTTGACGTCGATCCGCTCCAAGCCGGTGGTGGGCCCCTGGAAATAGCCATGATCGATGGCCAGCATCACCGTGCGGCCGGTGGCCGGGTTGAAGATCCGCGCGAGCCGGTTCTTTATGCCCCAGTCCAACGAGTTGCAGCCCTTGAGGAAAAAGCCGTCGTTACGGGGCGGCACATTCAGGCAGTAGTCTTTTCCTTCAATATCTACTTCGGGCATGTTTGGTCTCCTGTGATTTCTCGAAAATTCATTATTGTGTCGGTAGGAGCGGTCTCCTGACCGCGAATAACCAAGCCGATAAAATCTCCAAATCTTTCGTCAGCCCGGCGGCCAAGCATTCGCGACCAGGCGGTCGCTCCCACTGGTAAGCAACACCCTATTCCTGGGGCCGTAAAATCACCTTCAACGACTCTTCCGCCCCGGCGGTCAATTTAAAACCCAACTCGGCCTCGGCCAGTCCCAGCCGGTGGCTGATCATCTCCGCCACCGGCACTCGGCTGTGGGCAATCAGTTCCAGTGCGGTGGCGCAGTCGGCCGGGCTACCGGCATAGGTGGTGGCGAAGGTGATATCGCGGCGCCAGAAAATCTCATTGATCGACACCGGCAGGGTCACCCCGGCCAGAGTCGGAGCGAAAAAGAGGATCGTGCCGCCCTTGGCCACCGCCGCGAAGGCCTGCTCGAAGGCGGGCTTGGCCGAGGTGCAGACAATGACCAGATCGGCGCCGCGCCCTTCATTCTGTTCCTTGAACAGGGCCGGAACATCCAGATTGGCGGCAAAGGTTGCCCCGGCCCCGAAGCGGGCCGCCGCCGCCAGCCGGAAGGGGCTCATGTCGCTGGCCCCGATCAGCCCGGCCCCGGTGGACTTCGCCAAGCTTACGTGTAATAAACCTGCCAAGCCGCTGCCCAGCACCAGCACCGAATCTCCCGGTGCCAGGCGGGCGGTGCGCTGACCCCGAAGTATGCAGGCCAGGGGCTCGACGAAGGTGGCACTGTCGTAATCGAGTGAGTCGGGGATCTTCCAGGTGCCGTGCTCGACATTGATGGCGGGAAGCCGCACATACTCGCAGAAGCCGCCGGGATCGAAATGGGTGCCGGAGAGCAGGGTTTCGCAGACCGTCTCATGGCCACGGCGGCAGTAATGGCAGGTGAAGCAGGGAACATGGTGGGTAGCCACCACCCGGTCGCCCAGGGCAAAACTCGTGACCCCGGCCCCCACTTCCACCACCTCACCGGCAATCTCATGGCCCAGGATCAACGGCGCCTTGTGCAGTCGGTACCACTCCATCACATCGCTGCCGCAGATGCCGCTGGCCATGATCTTGACCAGTAACTCGCCGGGGCCGATGGTTGGGGTGGGAACCTCTTCCAGGCGGACGTCCCGGTTGTTGTAATACATGGCGGTGCGCATGGGTTGGCCTGTTTGGTTATGAGGAGGAAAACAGTTCTGGCAATCTAGCCGATGATGCTTAATTTGACAAGCTCGCTCCCGGTCGCTGGGCGCGGTTGTAACTTGCACGAATATGCCGTATAAAAGGGCCGTGGACCACAAGAAAATGTTCCGGCTGGGCAGTCGGTTAAAAGAGAAAGGGAATCGAGGAGAGCAGGCGATGGCGGAAATCAAGAGCACCATGGAGATGGTCATGGAACGGGTGGCCCGAATGGCGGTCGCCGAGGGTCCGGTGGGCAGCGAGGAACTGGAGAAGGAAGGAATGCGGGCCGCCGCTGCCTATCTGCGCGGCGAACCGGTAGATCTGGTGGCCCTGGTTGGCGCCAAGGCCCCAGCCTCCCAGGGGCCCTTCCGCAGCGGGGTTATCCAGGTCATGTTGCGCAATATTTTTCTCCCTCGGGAGGTCGAGCAGCAGGCCGGGGCGGAGTTGGCCATGAACGGTCTGATCATGGTCGGCCATGGGAGTGGTGAACTCCTGGCTGCCTTTGCCGAGTTGAAGAAACTCCTTGATCAGTATCTCCAGCACCGCCAGCAGTATCGCGAACAGTTGGAAGCGCATTTTGCCCAGCAGATGGGTCTACTTGAGGCGACCATGGCCAAACAAACCGGCATGGCCATGAAACTAAAACCTTCCCAGCATCCCAAATTCCAGGAAGAGTGGCAGAAGATTCTTACCCAGCTGAACGACCAATACGGCAATGCCTTGAGCCAGTACAAGCAACAGGTCGAACAGTTTCTGGCGGCGGCGCGCTGATGCGGCTGGAGGTCGAGCTGGAACCGGAGTCGGCCGAGTCTGCCAGGATTTTTGCCGAATGGCGGGCGCTCTGGGGTGCGGCGGCGATTGGCGGCAAGATAGAACTTGCCGCCGCCGATTCCCTCGCGGCCCTGCTCGATCTCAAAGGTCGCTGCTATCAACAAGGGCTCACCGTCAACGCCCACTTCCCCGATAACCTTTAGAAATTTCCTCATGGATAATCTGGATCGCCTCAAATCCCTCCTGCGCCGCCAGCAGCTTGACGCCTTGCTGGTCACCCAGCCCGACAACCGCCGATTTTTGAGTGGCTACACGGCCGGCGATATGAACATCAGCGAAAGTTCCGGGGTGTTGCTGATCCCCCGGCGCGGGGCGCCAATACTCTGCACCGATTTTCGCTATCAGCTCCAGGCCGAACGCGAGGCGGTCGGTTTCGAGATTTGCCTCTACCAGCGGGGGTTGTTTCCTCTGCTGAAAGGAATTTTGGCTGCGCGGGGGATAAAAAGTCTCGCTTTTGAGAGCCACTATTTTCTTCACCAGGCGGCCATTAAACTGCAAAAAATGGCTCTGGAAATCAATCTCGAACTGGTGCCGGTTACGGACTTGGTCGAACGGCAGCGGATCTGCAAGAGTCCGGTGGAACTGGCCAAGATTCGGGCGGCGGTGCGGCTGAACGAAGAGGTCTTTCTGGAGGTTTATCAGCAGCTCAAGCCGGGCCTGAGTGAGCGGCAGGTGGCCCTGCGCATCGAAACTCTGATGCGCGAGAAGGGGGCCGAGCGCCCCAGTTTTGAGACCATCGTTGCTTCCGGACCCAATGGTGCCCTGCCCCACGCGGTGCCGGGCGACCGGCTCTTAAGGGAAGGCGAGCCCATCGTCATCGATATGGGGTTGGTTCTGGATGGCTATTGCTCCGATATGACCCGCACCGTGGTGCTGGGCCGGATGGACGAGATCACCCGCGAGCGTTTCCGGTTGGTGCGGCAGGCGCAATTGGCCGGAATGGCGGCGGTCAAGGCCGGAGCGACCGGCCGCGAGGTGGACCGCGCCGCCCGGCAGGTGATCGCGGCGGCGGGGTATGGCCCGGCCTTTGGCCACAGCTTGGGCCACGGCGTCGGCCTGGCGGTGCACGAGCCACCCTCGCTTTCCATGCGCTACCATCGGAAGCTCCAGGCCGGGATGGTGGTCACCGTCGAACCGGGCATCTACCTGCCCGAGTGGGGTGGTATCCGCTTGGAGAATATGGTGGTGGTGACAGAGAGTGGTTGTGAAAATTTGAACGAGGACGCCACCTTTCTGGATGTGTGAGCGGGTCCTAAGGTAGGAGCGACCTCCTGGTCGCGAACAAAAGGACCTGGGCTGGCGATTGGTTGGGAGATTTTGACACCTTGGGAATTCGCGGTCAGGAGACCGCTCCTACGGATGGAAGCCCGTGGTCTCCTGTAGGAGCGACCTCCCGGTCGCGAACCTCTCCGTAATCGGAGGCTGGTAATGCGCTTATATCACGGCGGCAACCTGCGCAAGGGTCGCTATTCGGAGACAAGCCGGATTTATCTCCTGACCACGGTTACTCTGGATCGGCAGCCGGTTTTTCGGGATTTCCGGGCAGCAAGATGTTGTATTAATGTTCTGCGATTTCAGCATGACCGAGGCCTGGTTGGCTCATTGGCCTTTGTGGTAATGCCCGATCATCTTCATTGGTTGGTGGAATTGCTTTCAGGTGATCTGGCAGGGCTGATGAAATCGGTGAAATGCCAGGTGACCAATCGGGTCAATGCGATTAACGGACAATCTGGCTCAATTTGGCAGACCGGTTATCATGATCATGCCCTGCGCAAGGATGAGGATCTCCACGCCGCCGCCCGATATTTGGTGGCAAACCCCTTGCGGGCCGGGCTGGTCAAGAATCTTTTGGATTATCCCCACTGGGATGCGGTGTGGCTGGAGGGAAGGTAGGAGCGACCTCCCGGTCGCGAACCAGGCGTCCGGGGTTGGCGATAGGTTGGGAGATTTTCCCATTTTGGGAATTCGCGGTCGGGAGACCGCTCCTACAGGAGATGAGTCCTGTGAACAGGCGGGTTGTTTCTAATTAATCAATCTTAAGGATATACCATGCGCACCAATAACCGGGCCGCCGATCAGTTGCGGCCCCTGTCCATAGAGTATGGCTTTCAGTCCCAGGTGGCCGGGTCGGTATTGATTAAGCTGGGCAATACCCATGTGCTCTGTGCGGTCAGTGTCGAGGAAGAGGTGCCGCCCTTCCTGCGGGGCAAGGGGCAGGGCTGGATCACTGCAGAATACGGGATGCTGCCTGGTTCCACCAATACCCGCAACCGGCGGGAGACCAAGGGAGCCTCGGGCCGCTCCATGGAGATTCAGCGCCTGATTGGCCGGTCGTTGCGGATGATGGTTGACCTCAAGAGTATCGGTGAGCGGACCTTGCGGGTGGATTGCGATGTCTTAAACGCCGACGGTGGCACTCGCACCGCCTCAATCACTGGCGCGGCCTTGGCGCTGCGCTTGGCCCTGCGTGGACTGGTCGCCAAGGGCTTGCTCGTCGAACTACCACCCTTGACCCCGGTGGCGGCGGTCAGCGTTGGTATCGTTGCCGGACAACCGGTGCTCGACCTCGATTACAGCGAGGATTCCGCAGCCGAGGTGGACGCTAACTTTGTGATGACCGGTGATGGCAAGTTGATCGAGGTTCAGGGCAGCGCCGAGGGCGCCCCCTTTGGTCGCGAGGATCTGCTGGCCATGCTCGACTTGGCGGGCAAGGGGGTGCAGGAACTTCTGCAGCCCTGGCGCGAGGATTAGCAACCAAAAGAGGTTGGCCCCAGGAGTAATGAGAAGTATGGGACTTATATGACCCATAATTCCCATTACTCCCATAATTCCTACTAACTCCCAAATTGGCAAACCCAGCATGAACAATTCCCCCTTTACCCCACACTGCCGCTCCAGCCAATCCCCGGCCCGGCGCGGTGAGGTCAAGACCGCCCACGGCACCTTCCAGACCCCGGTCTTCATGCCGGTGGGCACCCAGGCCACGGTCAAGGGGGTTACCCCGGAAAACTTAATCGAGCTGGGGGCGCAGATCATCCTCGGTAACACCTATCATCTCTACATCCGCCCCGGCCACGAGTTGATCCGGAAACTGGGCGGGTTGCACAAGTTCATGCACTGGGATGGCCCGATCCTCACCGACAGCGGCGGTTTCCAGATCTTCAGCCTGCGCGAACTGGCCAAAATTACTGAAGCCGGGGCCGCCTTCAAGTCGCACCTGGACGGCAGCAATCTCTTCTTAAGCCCCGAGGACGCGGTCATGGTCCAGGAGGCGCTGGGCTCGGATATCATGATGTGCCTCGATACCTGCATCCCCTATCCGGCCACCCGGGAGGAAGTGATCAAGGGCACCGCTCTCACTGGTCGCTGGGCCAGGCGCTCCCGGGCGGCCCATCAGAACCGCCAGCAGTTGCTCTTCGGTATCGTCCAGGGCGGTATGCACGAGGATCTCCGGGCTGAGGCGGTGGATGAATTGGTCGAGATCGGCTTCGACGGCTACGCCATCGGTGGCCTCAGCGTCGGCGAGGATCAGGAGCGGATGCTCCATATCACCGAACACACTGCCGCCCTGTTACCCGAGGCCTTTCCTAAATACCTGATGGGGGTCGGCACCCCCGAAGATCTGGTCGAGGCGGTGTGGCGCGGGATCGATATGTTCGACTGTGTGATGCCCACCCGCAATGCCCGCAATGGAATGCTCTTTACATCCACCGGCCGGCTTGTTATAAAAAACGCGCGCTATCGGGACGACGCCCGGCCGGTGGATGAGGCGTGCAACTGTTACACCTGCCGCCACTACTCGCGGGCCTATCTGCGGCATCTCTACATGGCGAAGGAGATCCTGTCTTCGCACCTCAACACCATTCACAACCTGCACTACTTCGTGAATCTACTGGGGGCGATGCGTAAGGCCATTGAGGTGGATCGGCTGGCCGAGTTCCGGCGGGATTTTTACCTGCGGCGGCAGAGTACGGAAGAGTAACGGGTTAATCTAAGTACGTTAATAATACAGGAGGAAACACAATGGCAAGTATAGCTTGGGCAGCCGATGCGGCCCCCGCCGCTGGAGGCGGAGGGATCATGTCTTTTATCCCGCTGGTGTTGATTTTCGTGGTCTTCTACTTTTTGCTGATCCGGCCCCAGCAGAAGAAGGTTAAGGAGCACCAGGCCCTGGTGGAAGCCCTCAAGAGGGGTGACGCGGTGGTTACCAGCGGCGGCATCCACGGCGAGATCACCGGCATGACCGACACCGTGATCACCCTGGAGATCGCTGACAATGTCCGGATCAAGATCGCCCGGGGCCATATCGCTGGCAAGCAGGGCGCGGTCAATTGCAATGATGGCGCCTGTACCCCGGCGGTGGGTGGCGGCTGAGCCAGGTAGTAAGAAATTCCATCGGGAATGGACGAAGTTGAAAAAGCCGGGGGCGGATGCCTCCGGCTTTTTTTATGGGAATTAGGTGGGGGCTTTTTTTTGCCTGGCGATAGGTGTCGGATTCTTGGCGGTCGCTCCCACCGGTGGTGGAATATAGGAGGCTATGGGAAAGACAATGTCAGCAACGGAGGAAAGTCCTCGGCCGAAGAGCCGGGAAAATGAACTGACGGTTTTCATCACCAGTGGCGAGGCGAAGTGCGATGAATGCGGCGCGGCGCTGGGCAAAGGGGCCTGGATCACCTTGCGAGGCAGCGACCGCAAGGCGATCTGTCTGAACTGTGCCGATCTTGACCATCTGGCCTTTCTCCCTTCGGGCGACATGGCCCTGACCCGGCGCTCGCGCAAGTATTCTCGCCTGGTCGCGGTGGTGATGAAGTGGAGTCGGGCCCGGAAGCATTACGAGCGCCAGGGCCTGTTGGTCGAGGAAGAGGCCATTGTCCGGGCGGAAAGCGAGTGCGAGGCCGATGGCGGCCAGCGGTTGCTGCGGCGCGAACTGGCGGCGGCGCGCCGGGCCGAACTTGACCAGGAATATCTGGGAGTGTTTGCGGCCCGGGTCCGGGCTCTCTATCCCAGCTGCCCGGCTGGGCGGGAGCAGGTCATCGCCGAGCATGCTTGCCGCAAGTACAGCGGCCGGGTAGGGCGGAGCGCCGCGGCCAAGGAGTTGGACGAAAAGGCGGTGGAACTGGCGGTGCTTGCCCATATTCGCCACCGGGAAAGCAACTATGACCAGCTCTTGCTCGCGGGTTGCGAGCGGCGCCAGGCCAGGGGCGAGGTGCGGGAGCAGGTTGAGAAGATTCTTGGGGAATGGCGGCGGGGTTGATGGTGAATCTTAGTGCAAGTATAGTAATGACCAGCGAACCAAGCAAATATATCCGCGCCGGTTACCTCATCGATGGCAGCGGCGGCCCGATTCAAGAGGATGTGTTGCTGACGGTAATTGGCGGCAGGATCGCCGAGATCGCCAGATTCGCGCCGGATAACAGCCCAGATGCCGCTCGGATTATCGACCTTTCTCGTTGCACCATCTTGCCGCCGCTGGTTGACAGCCATGTCCATCTCGCCCTCTCCGGTACGGTTGCTCAGGAGATCCGGGCCAGGCAACTCACCGCCGATTACCAGGAAGCCGCCACCATCATCGCCCAGAACCTTGGCGGCCATTTTTCCCACGGGGTCTTGGCCGTCCGGGACGGGGGCGATAAGAACGGTTATGCCCGCCGCTATAAGCAAGCCATGGCGGGCGATCCCGCGCCGCTGGTGCGCATCCAGGCATCGGGCCGGGCCTGGCATCAGCAAGGGCGCTATGGCAGCATGCTCGGCCACCATCCCGACGATAATGAGACCCTGGCTACCGCCTTGGTCCGGGACCATGAACCCAGCGACCAACTAAAAATAATCAATTCCGGGCCGAACAGTTTAAGTGAATTCGGCAAAGAAACCCCGCCCCAGTTCAGTTTGGCGGAGATGCGCGCCGCCGTCGCCAGCGCCCACCGTCGGGGGCTGCCGGTGATGGTCCATGCCAACGGGGTTTTGCCGGTGCAGATGGCGATTGCGGCGGGGGTGGATTCCATTGAACACGGCTACTTCATGGGCCGGGACAATCTGGAACGGATGGCGGAGAGGCAGATCTTATGGGTGCCGACGCTTTTTGCCATGCAGGCCTGCACCCACAGCGGCATTGCGGCCAACTCGGCCAACGCGGGGGAAATAGCTGCCCGGAATGTCGAGAGCCAACTGCAACAGGTGGCCCTGGCCAAGGCGCTGGGGGTACCGATCGCGGCGGGAAGCGATGCCGGTTGTTACGGGGTGATGCATGGCGAGGCGCTGGTTGAAGAGATCATGCTGCTCACCAAGGGTGGCTTCTCTTTGCCCGAAGCGCTAAAATGCGCCACCTCTATCGGCGCTCGCCTTCTGGGCCTTGCTGATCTGGGGCTGCTTGCCAAGGGCCGCCGGGCCAACTTTCTGGTTACTTCTGGCACCCCGGCCCAGTTGCCCTGCCAGCAGGCTTCGCTTGAGGCCATTTATATCAACGGTATCGCCCTACGCCTTTAGGTAGAAAATAGGTGATTAAACAAGCAATAGACGGTAATTGTCACCATCGCCATCCCACCCATAAAACAAGGACAAAAACATGACACGCAAATCCACCCATCTCGCCACCTTGGCCTTACTTGTCGCAATCGCTGCCACCACTCCGGTTAACGCCGCCGATAAGGGGGGCGGTCAAGATAAACCAGTGGCCACCGTCAACAACATCGCCATTCCGCAGGCGCGTTTTGACCTGAATCTCAAGGCCTTGGCGCTACAAGGGCAGCCCGATAGCCCTGAGCTGCGCAGCAAAATTAAAGATGAGTTGATCGACCTCGAAGTAATCGCCCAAGAGGCCCACAAGAAGGGTTTGGACAAACAACCTGAAGCCGTCCAAATGATCGAAGTCACCACGCAAAACATTCTGCGTAGTGCGTTCGCGCAAGACTACGTTAAGAACCATCCGATTACGGAAGAGACACTTAAGCAGCTATATGAGAGTCAGAAGAAGAATATGGTCGGCAAAAAGGAATACAAGGTCGCGCATATTCTGGTGGATAGTGAGAAAGAGGCGCAGGCCATTGCTGCCTCTCTGAAAACCAAGGGGGTGTTTGCCAAGATCGCCAAAGAGAAATCCAAAGATTCAGGCAGCAAGACCCAAGGTGGGGAATTGGGCTGGGCCCCCACCGCTGCTTTCGCGCCGCCTTTCAGCGAGGCTCTGCTCAAACTGGATAAAGGCCAGATTAGCGCGCCGGTAAAAACCCAATTTGGCTGGCACATTATCAAACTCGAAGATGTTCGCGATTTTGCGATTCCCCCGTTTGACAAGGTAAAGGGCGAGTTGGAAAAACGCCTGCAACAAAAAGCGCTCCAGGAGGCGGTCAAGACGTTACGCGAAAACGCCAAGATTAACTAAGGTGTCACTAAATTAACGGGAAGGGTAATAAAATCTGCCTTTGACCAATAGAAATTGTTTATCAACCGGATAACGCTGGAGCTCAATCATGAAGCGCATTCTCACCCTGGCATTTTTAGTGGCGGTATTTATTCTTCCCCAAAGTGTTGAGGCAAGACATCATGGCAGAAAGCCACATGTCAGTGCACACCACAAACATTCACATAACCAGGTCGCTAAGGCCAAGGCAAAGGCCAAGACAAAACATGCGATTCATAAAAAGAGATCAGCCCGTGTCCGTTAAGCAAGTAAAGGATCACCTCTATATTTGGCATTAATCAAGGAGGAACAGTAATGGATATTGACCCGCTGGAGTCTGTGTCGGCAGTGACGGAAAGTGCGGATAGCGAACGGTCCGCATTGATCCACCTGGGCTCGATGGTCGCCATTACTGTGGCCCTGTTGGCAACATTTCTCGGCATCTGTAAGGTCAAAGACGACAACATCGTCCAGGCTATGCAGCAGGCTCAAGCTGACAAGCTGGACCACTGGTCATTCTACCAGGCCCGAAATATTCGCGAGGATGTGGCCAAAGCGACCCTCACCCAGCTTTCTCTGGCCGAGCCGACTGCCACGGCAGCAAATCGGGCAAAATACCGAGAGGCAGTGACCACCTATGAGCGCTTGGTCGCCGATGAGAACCAGAAGAAGGGAGAACTGCGTCGACAGGCCGAAGAGGACCAGCGAACTTATGATGCGTTGAACTACCGTGATGATCAATTCGACCTGTCAGATACGCTGGTCGCTTTGGCTATCTCGCTGCTGGCGCTCACCGCCTTGACCCATAAGAAATGGCTGTACTGGGCGGCGATGGTGCCAACCACTTTTGGCGTAGTGATGGGGGTGGCCGGGCTATTTGGCTGGCACTTGCATTCTGACACTTTGGCGCGGCTACTTTCGTGACCGGCGATAGAAAATGGTCGAGCGGAAGCGAGGAGGCTGATCCGCCAATGGCTATTGGAAATAGGAACTTGGGCGGTGGTTATTGCTGGTGGTGAACAGCGGTTTTCGGCGAGCTTTTTTGGGGCAGAAATAAGTTCTCCTGCTCCTTGCGTGAGGCGGCCGGTTATTGTTCTTTGGGCACGGGAGGAGTGAGCAGGCCGTTGGCCTTGCCCAGGCGTCTGGCCATGTCGATAAAGGAGTTGGGGAGCGGCATTTCCCGCTCGGAGAGCAGGATGTCGGCGCTCTCGGCCCTTTGCAGGATTCCCGGGTCTGGGAGACCTTCCATCAGGTCGCAGATGGTTTGCATCCGCAGGGTGTCGGTGAGGACTATTCTCATCTCCGGATGTTCGCTGATAAAGGCCTGGCGCTCTTGGGCAATCAGCTCGCGGTTGGCGGTCATAAAGGCTGCCACCGGTTCTGGCAGGTCGGGCGGATAAGCGAAGAGGTCGTTGATTACAGCCCCGGCAAGTTGCGTGTGGAAAGCGGATGGTTGCCCCGAGAGGCGTTGGGCGCTGGAGGCCTTTAGCTTGCGGAAGAGGACCATCTTGGTAATCTCGATACCTTCCTGCAAGATCGGCAACAAGCGGCTGGCGGCGGTCTCGGGCATGGCTTAATCCCTCATTCTTCGGGGGCACTCTTCTCCGGCACGGTGATATGGCGGGAGAGAAACATTGACTGGATGACCAGGAAGACCATGGTCATCCCCAGCATCCCGAAAAGTTTGAAGTTGACCCAGGTGTCGCGGTCAAAGTTGTACATCACGTAAAGATTAGCCCCGCCCATGATCAGGAAGAAGGCCACCCAGCTTAAATTAAGCCGCCGCCAGATCTGATCCGGCAGGGTAATCTGGGCGCTCATCAGCCGCTCAACCACAGTCTTCTCCCCGAAAAACTGGCTGCCCAGAAAGGCGACGCCGAAAAGCCAATTGATCACGGTGGGTTTCCACTTGATGAACTGTTCGTTGTGCAGGTACAGGGTCAGGCCGCCGAAAACCACCAGGATCGCCAGGGTGACCAGCTGCATGATCGCCACCTTGCGGGTCTTCAGCCAGGTGATGGCCACGTGCAGAAAGGTGGCGGCGATGGCAACTGCCGTGGCCACATAGATATCGAACATCTTGTAGGCGATGAAGAAAAGCAGGATGGGCAGGAAGTCGGTTAGTAGTTTCATGGCTATCTTTCTGGAGTGGCTTTAATTGTGGGAGCGACCGCCTGGTCGCGAATGTCTGGCCCCGGGGGTGAATTTCTGGGAATTCGCGGTCAGGCGACCGCTCCCACAGGTGCCGGTTCTTCAGTGGGCAACAATAAGACCTTCGAAGTTAAAAGTAAATCCCGGCGACGGGCCAGGGGAAAATTTGCCGCCTCGGCTAGCGGTGCTTTTCGGCGATCTTGGTGAACATTTGCACCAAGCCGGAGCAGAGGGTGAAGATCGATTTGATGTGCAGATTCACCGTGCAGCATTCATCGAAAAAGATATTCAGCACCGATTCCAGGTCATCCTCCGGCGCCTGGTAGCAGATGAGAATCGGCACCTTGGGCAGGGGGTGGAGGATCAGGGCGATATCGGCTTCGTACCAAGGGATGGTCCGGCCCATGAAGAGATCGATGATGTCGCCCAGCAGGCGGGGGTTGGCGTCGGCCAGTTGCCGTAGTGGGGTTTCGCAGCGACTGGTGAACAGCCCCTGCCAATCGATGCCGCCCTTGAGCTCCCGGAACGACAGCCACTTGCCGCTGATTTCCCCGTGGTTTTTATGGGTGATGTAGGAGAGCAGCGGCGCCTCGACCCAGGGGATGATATGGCATTTCGAGATGACGGTGCCGTGATTATCGACCAGGAAATCCTTGCCCATGGAGCTGATGGCTAGCCGGTTGTCCCGGTAAGTGGCGCCGATCAGGGGGGCAACCAGGGCCAGGTCGATGCGCTCCATTTTCTCTCGAAGCTTGTCCATGAACTCGGCCTGCTCGGTTTCGCGATTGTCTCGTGGCCGCAACCGGGTGGCCAGGTCTTGGCGCCGCTCCGGGGCGAGATCCGGGCAGTCGGCCAGTTTCTGCCGCCCAGCCACCAGGGCGGCAGCGAAGGCCAGGCAGGAGGGCAGGAAGCACTTGCCGCAGTTGGTTTTTGGCAGGGACTTGTAGATTTCTAATGGGGTTAGGGTGGGTTTGGACAAAATTTCACCAGACTTCAGTCCTGAGCCCGGTTACTCGTCCAAATTCCTTGCTGTTGCGGGTGACTAGAATTGCGTCGTGGGCGCGGGCAATGGCGGCAATCAGCAAATCGTTGGGTCCGATTAGTTTCCCCTGGGATGTCAGATCGGCGCGAATCTGGCCATATTCCTCGGCGGAGCGATCATCGAACGGCAAACTTGCCAGTGGTGCGAAGAATAACTTTAAGCGTTGCAGGTTGGCCTCGACCCTGAGGCTGTTTCTGGCCCCAAAGAGGAGTTCCGCTTTGACCACGCTGCACAGAGCGATCTCGGTAGGTGCATGCGCCCGAAAATGGCTTTCCAGCTCGGGGGCGCGCGCGTTGAGCAGGTGGATGCAGATATTGCTGTCGAGCAGGTACATTTACTTCAGCACCTCGCGCTGCTCATAGTCACCCTGGGCGGGGCGTTCCAGCGTTTCTCCTTCCCAGGCGCCAAAAATCTCGAAGTAGCCTTCTGGCCACTGGTCGCCAACTTCCCTTTTGACCAGACTGGCCAGATACTTTGAGGTGGACAGGTGGGCATGTTCAGCCTTTTTCTGGAACTGTTCGGCAATCTCGTCGGGTATATAACAGTGCAGCTGGGCCATGGCAAACTCCGTATATGTGGTGTATTTGTTTTTAGCTACTAGGGTGGTGTTTGTCAAAGAGAAATGCGTTTCTAAACAATTTTCAGCCCAGCAGGTAGGAGCGGGCCATGCCCCCGATCAGGAGTGAATCGCGGGCCAGGCCCGCTCCAACACTTTCCGGCGCAAAAGTGCTCCGGCCTCCCAGCCCTCCGGCCTCGGGGCAAGGGTAAGCCGCACCAGGTTGCCGGGGTTGGCCTTGGGTAGTTCCTCTCCCTGCTCGTTGCTGATATTCTCAACCCGGTGGAAGGTCGCATGCAAACCCCTGCCCAGATATTCGATCTCGGCGCCGGGGAAGAGCTGGTTGCGCATCTCCACCAGGGGTGAATCACCCGCCTCCCGGACGATGCCGGTGGGCTCGTGGGTTGGGGCGATGTGGCTCCGGTCATAAAGCATCTCGCTGGGGCCGGGCGTTTCGTCGAGGAAGTTCTCGGTATAGCCTCGGTTACCGACCTTGAGTAGTTCGGCAACGAATCGTGGATCAACTTCAGGCAGCGGTGCTCCAGCTTCCTTCGGCCATCGGGCGGCCAGATCATCCAGGGCGGCCCGGTAGGTGCGGAGCACGGCGCCGACGTAATAGACCGATTTCATCCGCCCTTCGATCTTCAAGCTATCGACCCCGGCCGCGATCAGTTCCGGCAACCGGTTCAACAGACAGAGGTCGCGGGAGTTGAAGATATAGGTGCCGCGTGCATCTTCCTCCACCGGGAAGTACTGGCCCGGGCGTTTTTCCTCCACCAGGGAATAACTGTAGCGGCAGGGGTGGGCGCAATCGCCCCGGTTGGCGCTGCGGCCGGTGAGGTGGCAGCTTAATAGACAACGCCCCGAGTAGGAGATACAGATGGCCCCGTGGCTGAAGACCTCCACCTCCAGATCGGTGCCGTTCTTGATCTCGGTGATTTCGGTAAGGGACAATTCCCGGGCGGTGTTGATCCGTTTCACCCCCTGCTCCTGCCAGAAGCGGGCTGATTCCAGATTGGTGACGTTGGCCTGGGTGGAAAGATGGATCTCCAGGTGCGGTACAGTCCGGCGGGCCACTGCGAGGATGCCGGGGTCGGCGATGATCAAGCCGTCCACCTCCGCCGCCAGGAGTGACTCAAGGTAGCCGGGCAGCTCGGCGAAGTCGCGGTTATGGGCGAGGATGTTGACGGTGACATAGACCTTTACCCGGCGGGCGTGGGCATAGGCCACCGCCTCAGCCAGTTCCTCGGGGCCGAAATTGGCGGCATGGGCCCGCAGGGAAAACTCCTTGCCGCCCAGGTAAACGGCATCGGCGCCGTAGTGGATGGCAGTTTTCAGCTTTTCCAGGCTACCGGCGGGGGCGAGAAGTTCGGGGATTTTCGGCATGCTCTGATCGTAAGTTTGGGTTATGGTGAGACGGTTTCGTCGTGTGGGCCAGCAGTGGCGGTGGGGGCGCCTGGCCGAAATTTCAGGCGGTGGTTGTGGCCAGGCCCTCTTCGCGACCGGGAGGTCGCTCCTACGGGAGGCAACCGGCACCGTCCGGGCAACAGCTCCCTGTAGGAGCGGTCTCTTGACCGCGAATGCCAGAGTTGATGAAATCTCCAAAGACGCTAAGCCTTTAACCCAAAACCTCCAACGGGTCCAGTGCAATCCGTGAATGCTTTCGATCTTAAAGGACGCCAAGTCGCCGTGGCCATGAGCGGCGGGGTTGATTCCACCGTTACCGCCGCGCTCCTGCAAGGCGCGGGGGCCGAGGTGCGCGGGGTCTTCATGCTCCTGGGCCAGCCCGATCAGGCGGCACAGGTTGACAAGGTGCGCGGGCTGGCCGAGCGGCTGGGGATCAGCTTGGAGGTGGTCGATTTGCACGCGGAGTTCGCGGCCCGGGTGATCAGCTATTTTCGGGCCAGCTACTTCCGGGGCGAGACCCCCAACCCCTGCGTGGTCTGCAACCGCACCATCAAACTGGGGCTCCTGCTGGATCAGGTTCTGGCCAGCGGGGCGGAATTCATGGCCACCGGCCACTATGTCCGATTGCATCGTGATCCCGATGGTGGCCGCCACCTGCTACGCGGGCTCGATCCCAGCAAGGATCAATCCTATTTCCTCTGCGGCCTGGGGCCGGAGCAGTTGCGCCACCTGCTCTTTCCCTTGGGCGAGAAGCACAAGAGCGAGGTCTATGAACTGGCGGCGGGGTTGGGCTTGCAGTTTACCCCCAGCCAGGAGAGCCAGGATGTCTGCTTCCTCAAAGGCCGCGAACTGGGCGATTTCCTGGCCGAGGCGGCGCCGCCGGATTTGGCCGGGCCGGTGGTGACCACCGCTGGCCGCGAGGTCGGTCGCCATGCCGGGATCTATAACTTCACCATCGGCCAGCGCCGGGGCTTAGGGATTCCCGCCCACGCCCCCTATTACGTGGTGGGGCTGGAGGCGGCGGGCAACCGGGTGGTGGTCGGGAGCAGCGCAGAACTGTTCCGCGACCGGCTCCTGGTCCCGGAGGTCAACTGGCTGGCCGGAGTGCCGGAACTGCCAACCGAGCTGGCGGTGCAGATCCGTTACCGGCAACGGCCGGTTGCTGCCACTGTTTCGCTGGCGCCGGGCGGCGGGGCCGAGGTGGTTTTTGGTGACCCGCAACGGGCCGTGACCCCGGGCCAGTTCGCCGCCTTCTATCGGGGGGAGGAGCTGCTTGGTGGCGGGGTTATCCGGCTAACCCCTGATTTTCCCGCTGTTGACTAATCCGGGGAAACCTTTAAAATTGGCCTTCCGCTGGCCGGGGCGGTGGCGGCGGTTGAATTATCAACAGTCACACCCGCCGCAAATCATTCAGATGATGTTGGGTCCTTTAATGGATAACCATGTGACTTTTGTTCCCACTCTGGTGCGTGAAATATATACAAAAGGCAGAGCCAATTGAATGACTCTGCCTTTTGTATTACTGCTTACTGTGAAGGTAGCAAAACTGACAAATTGTCACCACATACTCAAAAATCTCCAGCATCTATTTTATGGTGAGTATTGTTCGTGAAAAAGTTATTTTGGTAATTCACCCCGGTATTAATGACATAGGTTCTCGTCTCTTTCAAATCGATAGTACCATTGTTGTCATTGTCAGTCTCAGTAATTCGCGACACTAGCTGCCCATTGGCATTCCAAGACCAGGTTGTGGTGGTTCTTCTTTCGACGGTGCCATTGTCATCCTCATCAATCGCCGACTGCAACTGCCCGCTGGAGTTGTAAGAGTACATGGTAGTGCTTTTATTATCGATGGTACCGTTGTTGTCAATGTCATTCTCATCGATGCGCGACAGCAGCTGCCCGTTAGCGTTCCAAGAGAATGTAATGGTATATTTTTCATCGATGGTGCCGTTGTTGTCTGTATCATCCTCTCCAACAAACGACGCCACCTGCCCGCTGGCATTGTAAGAGTACGTCAAGATCTCTTTGCGATTAGCGCTACCGTTATTGTCAAAGTCCCACTCATAGACAATCGATACTAACTGCCCGTTGGCATTCCACGAGCATGTCTCGGTTTTTTTGGAATCGATAGTCCCGTTGTTGTCATTATCATTCTCAGTTATCGTTGACACCCACTGCCCGCTGGCGTTGTGAGAGTAAGTACTGGTAGTTTTTGTATCGATGGTGCCGTTGTTGTCAAGATCAGACTCCTTAATTTCCGACGCCATCTGTCCGTTTGAATTGTAGGTAAAGGTGGTGGTTGTTTTACCATCGATGGTGCCGTTGTTGTCAGTGTCTGACAAGGCAACGCTGGAAGAGGGCGGATTGAAATTTGATACGCTGTTGCCTCCTCCACTAGTAGGTGGTGGTGTATCACTCCCACCACCACTCCCACCACCACAGGCAGTGAGCGATGTTAATGACATCAATAACAAAGCGCGGATGAACAGGTTTTTCGTCGAAATCTGGGAATTCAAGGCGGTCCTCCTTTTGGGTTTTGTGTCACACCCAAAAAAAGAGTGCGACTTCAAGTTGCCGCCTTTCAGAGGTACCGCCAAGCACCCACCACAAGACAATAACGAGAAGCCGCACCCACCCGGGGCGCGGTTCCGTCAGTGTCGTCTTGTGGTTTGAAAATTTGGCGGTTTTCTGTAAAGGCGACTCTGCGTACACGCAGAACTATATTTTGGTTTAGGTTACGTCTGGCTTGTTAACGCCTCCTGAATTTGTTTGATATCATTCGAGACTTTTGCCGTTGCAGATATCCACATGTTGCAACCGAGAAGAAATTGCCACGTTTGGTCAGGCTTGTCAATCGTAGAGAAAATGAGTAAGTAATATAGGGTGAGGGACAAACCGCATAGGTCGAGAAACCATAGCTTTAATGAGATCGCATCATCCTGGGCCATCTATCGACTGGCTCAGGATGAACGGAATAACTGATTGAAATGGCGTGTTCCCCGCCTACGCGCTAAAGTGAACAGGGTGATTTCCATGGCTAGGCTGGCTGTTCCACAAATCGGCATCGACGAATTCTGCGCCAGGAATCAGATCAGGCGTCTGGCCCTGTTTGGTTCGGTGTTGCGGGAGGATTTCCGACCGGACAGCGACATCGATATCGTCGTCGAGTTCCTGCCGGGGCGCCGCATCGGTATGCTGGCCATGGCCCGGATGGAACGGGAGCTTGCCCAACTTTTCGGTGGCAAGAAGATCGATCTCCGCACCCCCGCCGAGTTGAGCCGGTACTTCCGGGACGAAGTGCTGAAAAATGCCCAGGTTTGCTATGACTCATGAAGACCTGATCCGAGTTCGGCACATGGGGAGAAGCAAAAACCAGCCAAACAGGAAAGATCGTGTTTGTCACTGGGCCAAAACCCATTCTTGTCAATATTCTATAAATGGTATATTGTGAAGCCATGGCAAGTTAACCTGAGCCCAAAGGCCCGGAAGCAAAAAGACCGGCTACCGAAAATGATTCAGGAGCAGCTGCTTTTCCTTATTCTCGAGATTGAGAAGCGCGGCCCGGTTCGCGGTGACTGGCCGAACTACAGCAAATTGAAGCCAGGGCAGCACCATTGCCACCTAAAAAAGGGCAAGCCTACCTACGTGGCCGTATGGGTGGAAAGCGATCGTGAAATTAAGTTGATTGAGGTGACGTATGTTGGAACCCACGAAAAAGCGCCCTATTGATACCGTGGAAC
>Ga0334722_10001416_pt1 | contig 30018 bp, 47 predicted proteins | sample C3_bottom_MG_FD_207210 | JGI IMG/M metagenome (GOLD analysis project Ga0334722, IMG submission 207210) | Sediment microbial communities from Yellowstone Lake, YNP, Wyoming, USA - C3_bottom | ecosystem: Environmental > Aquatic > Freshwater > Lake > Sediment | place: USA: Wyoming | collected... | reverse complement strand
TTTGAATTCGAACACGAAGAAGAGATTTCTTTTTTACTCGAAGACACGATTAAGAATTTGTTAAGGAAAAAACTTTACAATTTGAAATGAATAATCAAAATCAAAGTAAAGTAAAAATATTGACAATGGAGGTGACAATTGAAGTTAATTGAAAAAGTTGATTATTCAGATAAAGTTTACCTCGTGCCGTTGGGAGACATTCATCTCGGTGCAAGAGGAGTTGACATCGCTAAACTCAAAGGCTACATAGACTGGATAAAGAACACACCAAGTGCGTATACTTTCTTGATGGGTGACATATGGGATGTCGCAACCCTCGCATCGGCGTCAAATCCACACTATCAAGAAATGAATTTAAACGAAGCAATTAAGTTTGCATATGATTTGTTCAGTCCGATAAAAGATAGAATTCTCGGTGGTATAAGTGGCAACCATGAGGAGAGGTTAGAGAAATACGCAGGCTTCAATCCTTTACAAACTTTTTGCGAGGCTCTCGAGATACCTTATGCAGGTTATAGTGCAGTTATACGGTTTAGAATAGGAACTTTAAAACGCAAAAGCGGTATGATTTCACCATTGGTTGAGTACCTCCTATTTTCGCATCACTCGACTGGGGGCGGCAGCACACTTGGTGGAAAGTTAAACCGCTCAGTTAAACTCGAAGAGATATTTGAAGGAGCGGATGCGTACCTCATAGGGCATTCACACGCAAAAATCTTAGGTGAAAAATCAATTGCGTATCTATCTAAAAGCGGAAATGGTAAAGCAACAATCAAATATAAACGAATTGCATATATAGATTGTGGCAGTTTTCTTGAATATGATAACTCATATGCGGAAATGCAGATGTTATCTCCAAGCACCACAGGAGCGGTAAGACTTCGTATGGACGGAACGAAAAAAGACTTGCATATAAGTTACTAACCCGCATTTTTCTCGGCGTTTAATGACTTGCTAAACGAAGTAAGTAAGTATCTATATTCCAAAAAATATCAATTATTAAGAAAAATTTAGAAAAGTCCATTGCGATAAGGTTGTTATTATGTCCTTTACGTCTTAACAATTCAATTTTTCTAAAAATTCTTTGTATACCCTCTTGACAAGTTTCATATTGTATATTATAATATGTTAGAAGTAAAAAAAATAAAAGATAAGGAGACAAAAATGAAAGTAAGAACAGTAAAAGGAAAGGAAATGGAAGTCAAGGTTGCTGGCTACAGCAACCAACCACAAATCGAGGTTGTAGTCAGCGGACAGACCTACAAGGCAAACCTCTATGAGGGACGCCTTGGTAAGGGGCTTGGAATTGAAACAGACGGCAATCCGATAGCGATTTTGAACGCAAAAGACTACGAGGCGATTAAGAACGCGGTTGAGGCACTTCCGAAGAAGGAAAGAGTTTATAGGAAAGTTCGAACAGAAGATAAATACGGGCATAAATATGAAGATTGGACAGAGGAAGGAAGCCCAATTGGTTGGATTACATTCATCGAGGATAAGAATGGTGAAATTCTTGAAGAAGGCAAAGTGAAAGAGATTTTAAACGAGATGGAAAAAGTGACTGGTCGAAAGGAGTTTACAAGAGCAGAAGTTTTAGTCTTTTGGAACTCCAGATATGCAGGTGAATACAAGGCAAAGGAAGAACAGGGTAGGAAAATCGGAAGGTTTTTAGCAGAGGAAGAAGAAATCGAAAGAAACGCACAAAAGCAGTTCGATACACAAAGAACTCCCGAGGAAAGGTTTGAAGCGGGAGAAATAGACAAGGAGGCATAAAAATGAAAATAAACATCAAAGTAAATTTAGGAAAAGCAACCGACCCCGCTCCCACCATCGCACATTTTACACAGGCGAGGTGGGATAGACAAAACCGCTGGGTCAAACTAACTGGAACGGTATATTGCCAAGGACAACATTGGAAGCATACGCATATTTTTTGCATTCCTTTGCAACTCAGACTTGCAAAACTCACAAGAGAGCAGATTTTAGAAGAAAAATTCGGAGGTGAAAAATGAAAAATTTCGAACTTAAAGTAGTTGAGATGTTAGACGAAAGGGCAGTCGAACTTCTTTGGAAAGAGGCAGTCATAGAAGCGAGAGAGAACGAGGAGAACGAAGACAACATTCGGGACTATGCAAGAAACGCATTTATCGATGAACTTTCAGACTATCTTTATGACGAAATTCAAAAGTTCGAAGACGACATTAGAAGGGAACTCATTGAGGCGGCACTTGACGACGCAGACATCGAGAGTATTGCAGACTATATCATAATCAATAAAAATTATCAAATTTAAAGGAGGTAAACATGGAAGAAAGCAGACCAACAATCACAGAGCAAATTCTTGATAAAATAGACATAACAACGCTTTTTGATTATCCTGATTTATATTTAGTAAATCAGGAAATCAAAGGTGGAGCGAGCAATTTCGTGGTTTTGTATAGAATGTATGGACTGCCAGAAATGCTTGAAGTCATCGAAGAAAACTTTGCAACCGAGTTAATGAGATTCAAAACTCATGACGAGATTGGAAGTTTTACGATTATAGTCTATGACACACACCTTAAGATAATTGATGACACCTGGGAAAATAGAAAACTTGCAAGTTCTTATGCATTATATAGAGCAGACGGGACAATCTCAGATTATATTCTCTGGTTAGCAGGACTTAAAAAACCCGACGGCACTTATGACCCGATTTTAGACGAGATTTACGCAACTTTGAAGGAGGCTTGGAAGAAATGGGACTTATAGACTTCATCTTAAGAGTTTTAGAAATGGCAGTAATCATTTTCATAGTTTACGCTTTCATAGTAGAAGTTTTAAAACCAAATAAATAGTCGGCGGACTTTAAACGCAGGAGGCAAGAAATGGAAGTTGAGGAATTATTAAACGAACTACCAGAGAAGATTGAGGTAAAAGGCAAGCGGGTTAAAGGCGATGTTTGTAATCTTACGATTGAAAAAATTGCTGGTGGCTGGACGGTGTATTATGGGTCAAGACTTTATGCTTATGCTTTTACTCACAAGGAAAGTCTAAAAGAAGCATTGGAAGTAGTAAAAAACATTCTAATAAAAGAAGGGCGCATGGAGGTGCAAAATGACTAAAATGAAAATCGACAGCCTTGAGAAGAAGGCGAAACAAGATGGGAGACCTTATTGGGTTGTGAAGTCAAATGGCACAACTTATTATTGCTTTGACACGAAAATCGGTGAGAAAAAAGTCGGTGACGAGATTGAGGTTGACATTAAAGAAAAAGACACCACAGACTCGCAGGGGAATGCAAGCAAGTGGTTTTATATCCAATTTCCGAAAGAGAATAAATCGTTCGGAGGCTCGAGGGTGGTAAACACAAACGCTATGCTATTAAGTTATGCAAAAGACCTAGAGATTGCACTTTTAGAGAAAACGAAAGAGCAGACAACAATTCAACAGTGTTTAGACGAAATACAATTCATTTATGAAACTTTCAAGAATTTAATCGGAGGTGAAAAATGAAGAATGTAGTCTTTAGTTGCAGTCTTGAGAATCTTAAAATCGACAGAGAGGGCGAGGCAAAACTCGTTCTCACAATTCCAGCGTCAGATGTAGAGGAGATTGCAAAATTCTATGCACTGAACTTCGGAAAGTTGCTTGGTGGAGCGTTGGTGGTAAGAGAAGAAGGTAGCGAGGAGGTTAAAAATGAATAAACAAGAAAAACACGAAATATTAAACGAATTTGCTAAAAAGATTAAGAGCGTATATGATGAGGTTATAAATTTAAGCGAACAAGACCAATTCGTTAATTATGCAACGAAAGATTTTATAAAAGGGTTTACAGATGGAGCACAAACCTTTAGAGATATGCTGATGGAAACAATAATAACAGACCACATATGCATAGAAGCAGATATAAACGATATAAACGAATCACCAGAAGCATATCAGAAATTTTTGAGTGTATATAAGGAGAATTTAAAGCGTATAAAAGGTGGTGAATGGAAATGAAGTGGGGAAATGAAACGATTGATTTAACAGACTACTTATCGATTACGGACATCGTAAAACTTACCGGAATGCGAGAGTCGAAAATCAAATACCACATTTATCGTGGAAAACTCAAGGCAGTCAAAATTGGCTGGCAGTGGTTTGTGAAAAAAGACGACTTAGAGGAATTTTTAAAGAATTTTGAAAATGATAGGTAAAAGGTATTGGATTTGTAGAAAACTTATGTATAATATAAGTAAGAGTGAGGGAAGGGCTTGGGACTTGCCTCCTTCCCCCTTCCCCACTCCCAGGAAGGAAGGCAAGAATGGATAACAACAATCAAAGCGAAGTCAATGAAGTCAAAGAACCGCAAGAGTCTTACGGTGGCTGGATAAAACTCTATAGACAAATCACCGAAAGCAAAATCTGGGAGACAAAACCATCAAGTTGGGTCGTATGCTGGATATACATCTTATTAAAAGTCAGTTTTGTAAATAACAACTCATATAAAAAAGGTGAAGCACATTTCAGAGGTGTAGAATACGAAGCCCTGCCGTTTGATATCACAAATGATATATGGTATAGGTGTCTAAAGTGGTTAGAAGAAGAGGGAATGATTAAAAGGCGAAAGGTATGGCGTGGAGAAGTCATTACAGTCCTTAATTATGAGAAATACCAAAATAATTTGTCAAGTGAAAATTGTAAAACAGAGTTTGACCCAAATCATATCAAAAACATTCAAACTAATATTGATAAGGCGGAAGCGGTGCAACATAGTGAGACACCCAAATCATATCCAAATCATATCCAAATCGAAACTCAAACAAATATAGATGAAATGCAGGCTCAAGACACGCTTAAGAATATAAGAATTAAAGAATTAAAGAATAATAATATAATTGTGTCTAAAGATACAATGGAGGGGGAGGTTTTAAATCCTTCTCTAACTGAAAAAGAAAAAGACAAAAACACATCTATTGCGGCGGGTGGCGGGCAAGAGCCGAAGCCGAAAAAAGCGAAAAAGACTGGCAAAGTTTCTGGTACAGAGATTTTCAAACTCGTCAAAACCTTTTATGAAATTATGGGCTTTGTTTGGAACGATGATGACGCAATGGGTAAAAACTCAAGGGCGGCGTCATCGCTTCTTTCAATGTATACTTATGATGATATCGTAAAAGCTGTAAAAATAGGTATCGAAGAATACAAGAAGGAGAAAAAAGACCCAAAACATATGATACCTACATTAGAAAGCGTTAAAAAACTTATACACGTTTGGCTCTCTAAAGAACAAGAGAAACAACAAAAACAGGAGGCAAGAAATTATGGCTGGTAAACTCGAACCGCTTCCCTACTCTACGGAAGCAGAACAATTTGTATTGGGTTGTATTCTCATCGACGGCGTCGGTGGTGAAGAACTCAAGCCTGAGGACTTTTATCACCCAGAACATCAAGAAATTTTTAAGGCTATTCAGGCAGTCCGTTCTCAAAACCTTCCACCCGATATCGTAACTGTAACTGACGAACTCACAAAGAGTGGGAAATTGGACGCTATCGGTGGCGTGACTTATGTTATGGACTTAACGATGCAAATCCCAACGACAGTCAACTTTCCTTATTATCTCAAGATTGTAAAAGACAACTCGATTAAAAGACAAGCAATCCTTTTAGGTGAAAAAATATCAGAAACAGTATCTGCTGGTGACTTAGAAGAAGCAAAGAAATTGAGTTCGGCTCTATCAGAGATTACGACTGGTGCAAAAGCAAAGTCATTAGGTGAGATAATGCGAGAGACTTTCACAGATGAAAATTTTCAGAAAATTAAGGACATCAAAAAATGGACTTCTGAACCGCTTGGAAAACTTACTCAATTAGTTCCGTTCACAGTTGGAGAGAATATCTATATCGCAGGTCGCACAGGACAGGGTAAGACTCAAATGGCAATAACTTTAGGACTTTCATTCGCACAGCAAGGTGCGAAGGTTTCATACATTTCATTAGAAATAGGAATTTGGCAACTCATAAGACGAATTTTAAACTACGAACTCGGTGAAGGACTTGACAAGGCAGGGCAAAGCCTTGCGAAGATAGATTTTCAAGACAAGCAGTGGTGGGAAATTGGGAAACAAATCGCACACAATGAAAAACTACTTGATAATTTTTATTACACAGAAGACTACTTTAATTTGCAGGACATCACAGACTATATAGAATCAAACCCGTTTGATGTTGTATTTGTAGACTACATTCAGAATATCCAAGTCGGGAACGGGAAGACACGAAATGATGAATTAGAATATACAGCGAGGGAATTTAGAAGGCTCTCGAAAAAAAGATGTATGGTGATATTAAGTCAATTTAACAGAGAGAACAACAAGGACGATAGTGATGAGGACAGAGAAATAGACCTTTCAAGACTTCGAGGTTCTGGAGGCTTGGAACAAAGTGCGACCTCAGTAATTCTAATCAGACGAGATAAAGACGATTGGCAACAATTCTATTACGCAATTGCAAAAAATCAAACTTACGGGCTCGGGGCTCTTACAAAAGGCTGGAAGTCAGTAAAACTCGAGCCTAATGGCGTAATGAAAGAGGACTTTTAAAACGAAAGGAGGCGACAAATGAGAATTATGCTTTTTACTATCATTGCTGGCATCATAGCCTTATTTTTACTTGCGGTGGTTCAATTTTTTAATGTCTTTTTGCCTGGCTGGAGATGGGGCGGCAGACGAGAGCATATAGACAATATTCTTTCTAATATCATATGGGTGTTGTATGTTTTCGTGTCATGTTTTTCCCTGATATATATTTTGATAGTTATTATAGGAGGCCTTAAATGAGAACAGGCTATTTTATCGAAAACAACTTTTTCGGTTTTATCCATGCACCGAAGGAGTTAGAAAAAAGACTGAAAGACGAGGGTTTTGAGGTTTTTCAGAGTTTTCAACTTCTGAGTGGAGACTACAAAATCGTAGTCAGACTTCCGAAGTTAGACCAGAAAAACGCAATTCAAAGACTTATCGAGATTGCAAAGGAGGTACATAATGAATAACAGAATCCATCAAGTTTATACGCTACAAAGTGGCGAAATTGTTCCATCAGTTACAACGATTATCGGGCTTTTGAGTAAACCTCAACTAATCGAATGGGCTTGGAAGCAAGGCATAAATGGGCAAGACATACACAAGATTAAGAACTCCACCGCTGACGCTGGGAGTTTAGCACATCAAATGATTTTAGATTTTTTGAAGTTGCAACGCACCGATACAAGCGAGTATTCAAAAGACATTATAGACCTCGCAGAGAATAGTTTTTTGAGTTTTTTAGAGTGGCAAAAACACAAGACAATCGAACCGATTTTGATTGAGGCAAGTTTGGTCTCGGAACGCTACAAATACGGCGGGACATTAGATTTTTACGGAAAGATAGACGGCATTCTTACTCTTGCAGACTGGAAAACAGGCTCGGGAATTTATGATTCATACGTTTATCAACTCAGTGCATATAGAAATCTATTAATTGAGAACGGCTACGAGAACCCAGAACGAGTTATGATTGTCAGAATTAACCGAGAGGAAAATGAACGCTTTGAGGAACTTGTTAAAAAAAATACCGACACCGAATTTGAGATTTTTAAACGGCTTTGCGAGATTTATCATTTGCAAAAACAATTGGGAGGCGAGGGGTGATTATCCTTGTAATAAGGACAAAATTTCATAAAATTATCCTTGTGGGAGGGACGATTTGAAAAACAGAACAGACTTGAAGAAAAAAGTCGTAAAGCAAAATGACGAGATTTGGAGTTTAATCGTAAGGCTTCGAGACAACTTTACCTGTCGAATGTGCGGGAAGTCAACAAAATTCGTTGAGGCGGCACACATCATTGGAAGGGATAACTGGAATACTCGCTGGGACACACGAAACGGGTTAAGTCTATGTTATTACTGTCACAGATTTAAAATTCATGGCGGTCGGCTTACAGAAGAAGAGAAGATTGAGTTTTACAAGAACGCAGTCGGAGAGCCGACTTATGAAAATTTGCTTGAACTGTCTAAACAACCTGTCAAACGAAACTTAACTTACGCACAGGCTTGGAACGAACTTTTGAGAAATGAATTCGTAAAGTTAACTGGTGTGAGTTTTGAGGAGTTTAAAAAAGAAATGAAGGAGGCAAAAAATGGATAAATACATCAAGATGGACTTTCGTGTCATTGATATGGACACTTTCGAATTTAATTATGCACCGCAAGAACTTGAACAAACTCTAAAAGAAAAAGGTTTCGAAATTGTGAGCAAGTCAGTTTATTATGATGGATACTGCACAATTGTTGTAAAACATAAACCTGAAGACATTAGGATACTATTAGACATTCTTAGAAAACGCAATCAGCAAGTCATAGATGATTACAAAAAAGAGCGAGGTATAACTTGGTGATTTTGGCAATTAGTTGGCAATTAAAAAGAAAGGAGATGGCGAAATGGAAGAGAGTAAAGACTTGATTGAAGACGGAGTTGTAATCCCTGAGAAATTAAGGACAAAGTGCGAGGTATGGAGCAGGCCTGTGGGGTATCTCAGACCAGTCCAGCATTGGAACAATGGGAAAAAACAGGAGTTTGAAGAGCGTAAGGAGTTTCGAGTTGAAGAGTATACTTTAGAGTATACTAATCAAAAGTAGACAAAAAGGGAGGAGACGATGGAGATCTTAACCCAACTTCTTTTTTGGCTTATCGTTTATCTTTTTATCATTATCGCTTCGTGGATAATCGATGCTTTTTGGGAATCAACAGACAGCGGACTTCATTTCAAGTTTGAGAGTTTAAAGAAAAAGTTTCGTGGCTACCTGTGAGGTGGATTATGTATTTACCAGAATTGATTTATCCTTCTAAAGAAGGGGGAAGCAAGGAAATTACCTGCGTGGTGTGTGGATGGAAAGGGAAGGGTTTTGATTTTTCCTTCTCGGACAACTTTGTGGGATGGGGTTTTATGAAGGCAGGTAATGGGTTATGTCCTTCTTGTTATCAGTTTTTTAAGAATCAGGACATCAGGAAGAAACATTTTCTCGCTACAACTAATGGGATACAATTTCTGAAAAAAGAGGGAATCAGACAGGTTTTAAATGATTTGCCAGAACCTCCGTTTTTTCTCTATATTACTCAATCGCATCAGAAACAGGGATGGATAGGAGATTTGAACAAAGTTTCTATGTCAAGAGAGCATTTCTATATTTCTACAGATTTCACAGAGAGTGCGATATTCACAAGTAAGGCTGAGGTAGATACTTTATTTAAACTCTATGACGAGGCATTAGAACTTGGTTTAAGCAAGACAGAGATGTCTACGGGTGTTTTCAAGATTACGTCTTACCAAAAGGCAGAGAAACAAGGCAAGATGGAACTCTTGAATAGAGTGCAAGAAAAAGCACATATGCCGATATGGGAGGTGATAGTCTATGTCGGGTGAACAAAAATTATTTACAAATGAGGAGTTGCAGTATAGAATTGCAGATTTACTCGCGACAGTGTATCTTTCTATTCCTTTTAAAAAATTCAAGTCAATTCGGAATATTCACGATGTCTTTAATCATCGCGTGAGGGCTGCGAGTCGGAAGCCTACACTTGAGGAATTTACCTCTAAACTATGCAATTATTTTGGTATACAATCCGTGCCAGAGGATGCTGTATGGATTATTCAGGAACTTAAGCCCAAAGAACAGCAAGTGATGGATATGATTTATAAAGAGCATATTTATATTTGTGCACTTGCATATTTAAGAGTTGAGAAGTATAGAGAAGCAAGAAAAACAAAAAATATTTTTAGAAAGGAGAGTGACGGAAATGATGAAAGTTAAGTATGAAGGAATTTTAGAAGCAAAGACTCCTATTTTCCACGGGGGAGACGAAAAAACAGGTTCTACTCCTGTTTTGAGGACTATTACAATTTTCCACGGGGGGAGATTTGAGGTTGTTCCCTACATTTCTGGCAATTCTATAAGAGGCAAACTCAGGAGGCTGGCATTTCTGGATTTATTTACGAGATTGGGCTATGAACCGAATTTGAAACTGCATCATATTTTGTATTCTGGTGGAGTTTTAGAGAGCGTCGAGGAAGATTATGGTGTCATAGATTTGGGTCTCAGGAAGACTATACGGGAGACACTTCCACTTCTTGCTATTTTCGGTTCGTCTATCGGGAATCAAGTTTTGTCTGGCAAACTTCAAGTTGGACATGCCTTTCCTATTTGCAAAGAGTATGCAAGTTTTTTACCAGAAAAACTACAATTTGTAGAGCAGTCGAAGGAGTCAGTTAGACTTTTTACTGGAGATACATTTATCACTCGTAGGGCGGAGATTCCAAGACAGGACAAGGACGAAGATGCAGTGCAGATGAAGGTTGATTACGAATGTTTTATCCCTGGGACGCTATTTTACCATTTCTTTGCATTAGATTATCCCAATGATGTTGAACTTTCTTGCTTTGGTCACATTATGAATCTTTTCCGACAGACTCCATTTTTAGGAGGGCGTTCTTCACAGGGGGACGGGGAAATTCGTTTTTCATACGAGCCTGAGTTTATGAGTCCAGATTTATATTTGTCTTTTATTGAGGAGAAGAAAAAAGAGATTATAGCAGTATTGGATTTCATAGGTGGGACAAATGGAAATAATAAAGAAAAAAATACTGGACTACCAAGAGAAGATTCTCCAGAGGAATAACCCGTATAAGCCATTTGAGGTTGTTTTCCATCTCTCCTCGCCAATGAGTTTGACTTACCCGTGGTTATTTTTCGATGGAATTGTTTCGCATCTTGCTTTGAGAAATGCACTTGGAGATGATTATTACAACCTTCCGTCAAAGATGCCTTTAGAGACCGTATTCCCAGAATATTATAAGATTGTGCCTTTGGAACAGTCTAACGGTGTTTTTCACGCCTCTGTATCTATTTTGGATGGAGATATGAAAAAGATTGAGGTTCTATACAAGCGTTTTGAGGATAGATATATACCGCAAACAAAAAGAAGCAGAGTCCCTGTTGGGAGCGGTTTTTATAAAAGTTATGCTATGAAGATAGTCTATTTCCCCGTAGAGAAGGTAAGATTTTATGCTAAGGGCGATGTGGAATTCATAAACGAACTGCTTATCGAACTGGATGGGTTGGGGTCTGAGACTCGTGTTGGATGGGGAGCAATTCGAAAGTTTGAAATTAATGTCACAGACAATGATTTTTCTTGGATAAAAGACGGGCTGGCTATGAGACCCTTACCTGTGCGAATGTTGTCATTTTACAAAGATTCTGCTATGATTGCTTCCAAACCGCCATACTGGGATATTCGAAACGTAGAAGAGTGTGCTGTCCCATTTACAGAGGTGGGGCTTGGATAAACAAACTGAAAAGATGTTTATGATACATACGCAATTAGAGGAATATCATAAGCATTTGCTTGAGGCGGAGCAGATTATACGAGAGGCACTTTCGAAATCCAAGAAGCCATATATTGCTTTTTCTGGAGGGAAGGATTCCACTGTTTTATTACATCTTGTTTTGCAGCAGGCCCCAGATATTACGGTTTTTCACTTTATTTGGCCTGAGAATATTATGCCTAAAGTTATAGAGCGAGAAGTGATGGTTAATTTAAGAAAGATTGGTACTAAAAATGTTATCTATCGAACCGAGAGAGAAAATACTCAAGGTAGCGGTTTTTTTGCCAGTATAAGTGAACTCAGCAAACAGGGATATGATGTATCTTTTATAGGGTTGCGGAAAGAAGAATCTTGTAGGAGGAAAATGCGTATTAAAAACAACAGTTTCTATACATCTATTAGAGAAGTTTATCCGATTCAGGACTGGACTTGGAAAGATGTGTGGGGGTATATTATTCAACATCACTTGCCTTATCCGAGCGTTTATGACGAATATGCATCCGTGATTGGGTGGGACAAGGCACGGTTTGTGAGTTTCTTTGACCCTGAATTTGAGAGATTAGGCAGTCTAAATGTCGATGGTATTTTAATGTGGCGTTATAAAAATCATATCTGAGGAGGCAAAATATGAAACTTACTTGCGAGTGGTGTGGTAAAGAATTTGAAAGCAAGACGTTCCGTAAGTTTTGTTCTAAGCAGTGTCATAGTGAGGCATCTCAGTATTATCAGCATCTTTACTATTTGGAAAGAACGAAAGGCAAGAAGGAATGGGAAGGACTACACAAATATGACAGACAAGATTTTGAGCAGTATAAACACTCAAAGGAGTTTCGAAGAAAACACAACGAGGGCAGTATGTTCTCAGTTGTGCGAGAAGAGAAAAACAAAAGCCTTACGCTTGATAGGTATTTAAATGACTTGCGAGACGCTATTGCATTTATGAACGGCGAAGAAACACACATAAGCATCGTAGGTTTGCGTATAGCAATGTTTTTGAAATCTCTCATAAAAGCGTGGCAAACCGTAGTTCCACCACAAGACCAAGACATCGACAGAGTAATGAGATTTTTAGACGCTGATTTGTTAGACGAAAATTACAAAAATACCTTGACCAGACTTTTGAATTTTGAAAATTTGAAAATTGCGATATAATATAGTTGTGAAATTTTTTGGGGAGTGCACCCTCTTTGGGTGCGGGACAAGAGGACTTTCGGTGGTGGGCTGTCCTCTTAACAAGAAAAGGAGTAGCGACGTCGATGCGGGGGAGTTTCCTACCTCCTTTACTCTCCCGCTGTTTTTTGCGAGGTGTGATGGTTGGATAAAAGACTAAAAGAAGACATTATCGCTTTTGTAAAAGAGTTGTTCCTCACACCTGACGAGCAAGGCAATCATAAATATAGTCTACGAGATATTTCTACAGAGGTTCTACAAAAGTTCCACAACAAGATTGACCCTAAAACTATTCTGAATTGGGCTGAAAAATACGGTTGGAAACAACTTTGGGAAGAAGGCGTCAGACAAGGTGTCACTGAAGCAATAGCGAAAGAAGAGAGTGATAAAAGTAAAGAGGAGCAATTCATCGACGCCATAGCGAAAGCAAAACATGATGACTTTCTAATGGTGACTGACCTTGAAAAATTAGCATATGAGTTTTTAAAATCTCACGGTTTCACCAACGCAGCAGAAGCACTTAAAGCAATCGAAATGGGCTTAAAATACAAAGGTGAACTTCAAGAGATTAGCGATGCAAATATCGTTGTGAGGATTAAGCGAAATGGTGATTGAAATCGAGCAGGAAGTGTTTAACCCTAAATATATAGACCTATTAGAAAATAAGAGTCGTTATTTGATTTTATACGGCGGTGCAGGCGCTGGCAAGTCATATTTCGCTGCACAGAAAATCTTAATCAGGACTTTACAAGAAAAAAAGAGCCGTATATTAGTTGTCAGGAAGGTTGCAAGGACATTGCGAAATTCAAGTTTCTTACTTCTAAAAGATTTAATTTCGGAATGGAACTTAACAAACTTATTTAAAATCAACGATGTTGAAATGAAAATCGTGTGTCAAAACGGCAATCAGATACTATTTGCTGGGCTTGACGATGTTGAGAAATTAAAATCAATTGCAGGTATAACTTCAATTTGGATAGAAGAAGCAACCGAGTTAAGTGAAGATGACTTTATGCAGGTAGACTTACGACTTCGAGACCCAAGCGAGTATCACCAAGTTATTCTGACATTCAACCCTGTAAGTGCTTTGCATTGGTTGAAGAAACGCTTTTTCGATACGATAGATAATAGAGCCGAAATTCGCAAAACAACCTACCAGGATAACAAATTCATAGACCAGCCATATGTTGAAGTCCTTGAAGGTTTGAAAACACAAAATGAAAATCTTTATAAAGTCTACGCTCTTGGTGAGTGGGGAACGCTATCGGAACTCATTTATAACAATTGGGACGTCAAGGAGTTTGAACTCAACTTTGATGAGGTAATTGCAGGCGTGGACTTCGGCTTTAACAATCCGAGTGCGGTTGCTTACATTGGGATAAAAGATAACGAACTCTATATTTTCGATGAGATTTATCAAAGCCACCTTAAGAACTCCGAACTCATTGAACTCTTGAAAGACAAACCGCAAGCGAATGTATACTATCCAGACCTTGCAGAGCCTGACCGTATAAAAGAACTTCAAGAGGCAGGTTTTGCAGTAGGTAAAACTGATAAAGATGTCATACAAGGTATAAACTTTGTAAAGAACTTCAAAATTCACATACACCCACGCTGTGTAAACTTTATAAAAGAAATTCAAGGCTATTCATACAGGAAAGACAAAGACGGGAACGTTTTAGAAGAGCCTGTGAAGTTTAATGACCATTTGATGGACGCATTTAGATATGCAGTGTATTCGCATTTAAAACGAGGAACACCAGAGGTGGTGATACTTTAATGGGACTTTTTGATTTCTTTAAAAGGCAGAAAAATTTTTCGTATGTAGGGACGGGACTTCTGACAGGCGGTGTAAGTTCTGATATAAGTTCGCTGGAAGACGCCGCTATAAAAAATCCGTATGTGAACCGAGCCTTGACTTTGCGAGCACAGGCGATTTCAGACTTAGAGTGGGAAATTGTGAATGATGACAAGCCTAACCAGAAGTTAATGTCGTGGTTTGCTAATCCTGTGAACTTGACACCGAGGCAGTTCCTTCAGAAGATACAATATTGGAGGGACATTACAGGCATAGCATTTATTAGAAAATCCTTCCCACGGCCCGAACTTCTGGACGGCGATAGAATAACACTTCTTGTAACTCCAAGCGAGATAAAAGTTCTTTATATGAGAGTTTTCTGGACTGATACTTATGATATTTCAGAAGTTGCACTTATCACAGGCCAGTCGCCGTTTGTAAGAATTATAAAGGATATAAGCCCGCTGTCGACGGTTTTCGAAGACTCAAAACTTCAATACCGCCAGATGGAAGTCTTATCGAATATCTTTAACAACGGCGCATTTTTGAATATGATTTTCACAACGCAGGATAATTTAACTCCACAACAAATTGACACGATTAAAGAGCAGATACGAGAGAAATACGCAGCCCCGTCAAATGCAGGGAAGGTTATGCTTTTAAGTGGTTCGGATTGGAAAGTTGTAGATATTAGAAACTCACCGCTTCAGTTTGGTATGAAAGAAGTAGACGACCTGACTAAACAAAGAATAATGATTGCTTTCGGTATACCAAGCGTGTTTTTCAATGATATGCAAGGCGTGAATAAAGCAGTCGCACAAACGCAAGAATACATTTTTGAGAAGTATGTGACTAAACCGCTTGCAAACGATTTAGCAGAACAAATCACAACGAAACTTTTAGACAACAAAGCAGAATTTCGATTTAAGTTTACAGAAAATCTTTCGCTTGAAGATAAACAGATTTTAGAGCAAATACGAGACATACAACTCAAAAACGGCACGACATACATAAACGAGATACGCACACAAGACGGGCTTGACCCTGTGCCGTGGGGCAATCAGTGGTGGGGCAATTTAAATATGACACCACTTGGGAGTGTAAGTCCACAACCTAATCTTGAGACCGCAAAAATACTTGAGAAATTAGAGAAGATAGAGCAGAGGCTTGAAGTGAAAGAAAACAAGGAATTTGATTTTGATTTGATTTCAAAAGATTATATCGCAATGACCGAGCCGATGGAGAAACGATTAGCGAAAGAGATTATGGACATCTTCTCTAAGCAAGAGAAATACATTCTGAATGAATTGAATAAAAAGAAATCTCAAAACGGCATTATTACGAAAATTAAACTTGAGGATATAGTAGATTTGACCTTGCCCGACGAGTGGAAGGATTACTATATTAAACATCTCAAGCCGTTTATTCTTTCGTTTATGCAACAAGCAGGCGATAAGGTTTTGAGTTCATTAGGCTTCTCTGCAAGTTTCAATTTGCAAGTGCCGAAAATTCAAGAAAATCTTATGAAGTCTTTAGAGAAGTCCGCTTCAGAAGTCATACAGACTACAAGAAAGGACATTTATGACCAGTTGTTAGAAGGTATACAGAACGGAGAAGGTATTCCAGACTTGGCAAATAGAATGAAAACGCTTTTTGAAGAGACTTATAAGAATAGAAGTCAGACAATCGCAAGAACTGAAACTATATCAGCAACGAATTACGCAAAGTTAGAGGCAGGTTCGCAGGCAGGTATGAGAAAAAAAGTCTGGGTTACCGCCATTGACGAAAGAACTCGCTCAGGACACGCTGAAGCAAACGCACAAGTGAGAAATATAGACGAGCCTTTTAATGTTGCAATAGAAGCAGGTGGAGAAAAAGAGGAATTGATGTTCCCAGGAGACAAGGCAGGAAGCCCAGGGAACACAATAAACTGCAGATGCACAGTCGCATTTAGGAGGGATTAAAATGGATAAAATAATTAAGTCTTTTGTAGCAAAGCAAATTGATGTTCAAAATCACATTGTGGAAGCCTATGCTTCCACGAAAGATGTAGACCGAGATGGTGAAATCATTTTACCAACGGCTTGGGACTTGGAGGGTTATAATGGTGTCGTTATAAATTCTCACGACTACGAGACAATAGAAAATGCGTTGGGTAAAGTAATCGAAGCGAAAACTGACGACAAGGGACTTTATGTAAAAATTCAGTATTTCGTCGGTCAAGGCAATGAGACAGCCGATTGGGCTTGGGTATTAGCACAAAACGGTTTAGCAAGTTATAGCGTAGGTTTTATACCTGTCGAGAGCGTCCCAGGAAGTGATAATGTAAAGCGAATTTATACAAAAGTCAAACTTCTTGAAATTTCACAAGTCTTAGTGCCTGCAAATCCATATGCAGTGCAAGACAATTTAGTATACGAACCTTTAATAAAGGCTTTTAAAGAAATTAAGACAAAAGAGGTGACAAAAATGGAAGTAAAAGGCGTAATTCCGTATCACGATTACGGCAATGCAGACGAGAGCGAGCCGTGGGATGCTGGGAAAGAAGTTAAGGAAGCAGATGTCGAGGCACTTAAAAAGATGTGTGCTTGGTATGATGAGAAAAATCCAGATGTCAAGAGTTCTTACAAGTTACCGCATCACAGAGCAAGCGATTTAAAAGCCGTTTGGAAAGGTGTTGCAGCAGCAATGGCAGCTTTGTTAGGTGCGAGAGGTGGAGTTGACATTCCAGACAGCGATAAGGAAGGCGTTTATAATCACTTAGCAAAACACTATAAAGACTTTGACAAAGAGCCTCCAGAGTTCCACAAGTCCTATAAAGATGATGAGGAAATATTTAAGGCTTGCGGGTTAGAAGTCGAGGTTAAATATGGACGAGTTTTAAGCGAGGCAAACAGGCAAAAGATAAAGAATGTCCTTGATGGCATTACACAACTTCAGAAGGAGCTTTCGGACTTGAAAGACCCGTTAAAAGAGTTGCTTGACCTGTCGGAGGTAGAGACTGATAGCGCTTCATTAGGAGCGGTGTCTCAAAAAACTGACAGAATTTTAGATATTTTAGAAGAACTTAAAAAATCACTTTAGGGAGGGTGATAACAATGAACGAAGTAGAACAAGTAAAAAGCGAAATAATTGAGAAAACAGCACAAAAGGTTTTATCGGAACTCAATTCAAAGTTTGTTACCTATGATGAACTTGTAAAAGCAATGAAGGAATTTGCAGCAAACAAAGACACATACTCTGTCGAACCTGGCACACTTGCAAAATCTATTAGAGAAATGGTAACCAAAGGCACAATGGTGGAAGGCACAGGTTCAGCGGGGGGGTATTTAGTACCTCCTGAGTACGTCAACCGTATTATCGATGTTGCAATTCAGCAATCTGTTGTTTATCCGAAAGTAACACGAATTCCAGTCGCAAGCAACCAGGTGTATTTGACTGGTGTATCAGCACCTGTGACAGTAAGTTATCCAGGCGAAAACGTAGCACCTACACCAACAACTCCGACAGTCTATCAAAACAGCGTACCGATTAAAAAGTTAATGGCACTTGTTGACATTTCAAATGAACTTCTTGCAGACGCTACAATCGGCGGAGCAGTAGATGCGTATATTGTGAATTTGATAGGTCGTGTCCTTGGCAAGGAAATGGACAGGTTAATCTTGACTGGTAACACATCTAATGGCGACCCGTTTAACGGAATTTTAAACACTTCAGGTATTACAAACGTTGTAGAAGCAACAGGACACACCTCAGATGTAACTTACGAGGCACTTATTGATGCTATAAACGCAATTCCAAGCGATTATAAACTTAATCCGTTCTGGGTTGCACACAGGACATTCTATGCAAAAGCATTCGAACTCAAAACCACAACAGGCTATCCTGTTCTAAATCCAGAATCCAAGACTCTCGTAGGTTATCCATTTGAACGTGTTGAGGTTATGCCTTCTGATTTCAGCGCATCAAAGCCGATTGCTATATTCTGTGACCCACAAAACGTTATGTTTGGTATGAGACAAGAACTTCAGATTACCGCATCGAGAGAAGTAAAGTTTGACCAAGACTTAACTGAACTCAAAGCAACTTTCAGGTTTGGCTTCTATGTAGCGTATCCAGCAACTTTCGTTGTATTAAAGACTTCAGCATCGTAGTAGTTCGAGGGAGGTTTATCCTCCCTCTCAACTTGGAGGTGAAAAATGAAAGTAAAATTTAACGCAAACATTTTCGTAAAAGGGCAAGACTTCAAAGCAGGCGAAGTCTATGTGATTGATAATGACCTTGCGGAATGGTTACAAGGCTTTTATGAGATTGTAGAAGAAGACAAAGCGATTGAAGAGCCCGACAAAGACAAAATGGTAAAGAAGACTAAAACCAAGTGAGGGATAAATGATAGTCTCGCTTACGGATTTCAAGAACTTTCTGGGTGTTGACCCAAGCGACACAACGAAGGATGCTTATTATACGAGTGTTCTCACAACCGCCGAGAGCAAGATAAAAGCGTTCTTTGGTGGAGATGTTACAGTCAATACATATACAGAGACTGTGAAGTTTGAAGGTAAAATATTCTATACGAGATACTTTCCGATTATCTCTGTAACTGAGGTTAAGGTTGACGGTAATACAATAACTGACTACACGGTTGGGAGTTATTATATTTCATTTGACAACGAATTTGAACAAGCAACAACTATCTCTGTAACTTACACGGCAGGCTTTCAAACTTTGCCACAAGAGATTTATACTGCAATTATTCTCACTGCTATGAATATTGTTAAAATGCAGACCGACATCAAAGGCGACCAGGTTTCGGACAATCGACTTCAAAGAGAAGTAGAGCAACTTCTTTTGCCTTATAGGAGATTTCCTGTATGAACTTAAACATTGAGATTGACGATACAAAACTCCAAAGTCTTTTAGGCAAAATGATACAAAAATATCCTGAGGCGACTAAGCAAGGCATGATAAATGTTGCCTTTATGATTCACGAGGACGCAACCTGGAACTGCCCTGTCGATACAGGAAGGCTTAGAAGTTCGCTTGCAGTTGCGATTAAAGACCAGATTGTTAAAAAGAACAACCCGAAAAACGACGAAGACGTAATAACTCCGCCTTCTGAGGACTTTGAAGTCTATATCGGCACTCGAACTTACTATGCACCTTTCGTAGAATTCGGAACTCGCAAGATGTCTGCAAAACCGTATTTGAGACCTGCGTTTGACAAGAATATAAACAAGTTAACTGAGGAAGTTAAGAAGGAGATAGAACGTGTTAAGTGAGGTTATAACTGCTCTCAAGACTTCTAATTTGTTCGGTTCAAGGGTTTATGAAGTTACAGCACCTTACACAACTGCACTTCCGTATAGTCAAGTCTATCTCTTAGGTGCAACAGACATAGAAGGCGATGGCAAAGGAATGAATGTTCTAAAAGGCGTTGTTGTTGTTGATGTGTTTACAAAGCAGAATGTCGACTACTACATTCAAGGCGTTCAACAGGCCTTGTTAGTATTAAACAAGTATATCGCTCTCAGATACGCTCGAGTTTTTGCAGAGAGCGACGGCACATTCCATATTGTTATGGAATATAACATTATTTAGGGAGGTATAAAAATGGCATTAGCAAAACAAATAGCAGTAATTGGAATTACAGACGCAAAGTTTAAAATCGGTGCGAATTTAACCGACATCGGAGGCATCGAAGAAATAGATATTGACTTCGATGGAGATGAGCAATTAGTCAAAGGTGATGATGGTGTAATTGCTTATGTCTCAAAGAAGACACACGCAAAAGTCACTGTTAAGTCTGCAATCTTAGACGTTAAAGCAATTGCAGCACTTACAGGCGATGTAGTTACAGACACAGGGACAACACCAAATCAGATTTCAGAACTCGACCTTAAGTCGGGTGTAACTCAAATCGGGACTTTAGAAGGACAGGCAACGATTATCCAAGGTTTACAGGGTGCTACTGACACAACGCCTGCAGATGTTCACTTCAAGATACCAGTCTTCCGTATGACCGCGAACTCACTTAAACTGAGTTCTAAAATTGGCAACGCTTCGGGCTTCGACTTTGCAGGTGTTGCAATACCAGACTCAAACGGGATAATTCTCTCAATAGTCTTAAATGAGACTAAGACTGCAATAGCATAGAGGGATTATGAGGGAAGAATTTGAAGAACTTGCACTGAAAGCACGACAAGTAAGAGTTAAACTCCCAAGCGGGATTGAATTCGATTTCTTACTTCCGACAGTTGGAGATATTCTAAAGTTTTCGAATAAGACACCTGAGACAAACGATGTATTAGAACTGATTAAAAAGGGACTTCCTGAGGACTTAACACTTGAAGAGTTACCTGTTACTGATTATTTCTACTTAATGAACCTAATAAACGATTTTTTCGGACAACTTGGGAAGTCCCAGAGTGGTTCTCCGACTTCGCAAGAGACTTGATACAAACGGGGATTTTACCACACGAGATTATGGAATTGTCCCCGCTTGAGTTTTTGTTTGACTTGCAGGTTTTGAACGGTGAAAATAAGACTGTTAGAAATGCTAAAGAAAAATGGCGACTTGAAATGATGAAGAAATACGGAGGCGGTGGCTTATGATTGCTGAAGAGTTAATTGTAAAACTAAAAGCAGAGACTGAAGAATTTCAGAAAGGAATGGAAGAGGCTCGAAAGCAACTCAAAGAGCAAGGGGTTGATATTAAAAAAACCTTCTCTGAAATAAGCACAGGTATGATGTTAGCAGGTGGTGCAATCACAGGTGCTTTAGGTTTTGCAGTCAAAGCCGCCGCCGATGAAGAAAGCGCACAAGCAAAACTGAATGCTACACTCAAAGCAACAGGTCAATACTCAAAAGAAGCTTCTCAAGCGATTATTGAGATGGCAAATGCTATTCAGTCAAAAACAGGAATTGACAACACCGCACTTGAAAGCGGGGCAAGAATGCTAATTCAATTCGGTGCAACTGCAGACCAAGCGAAAAATCTTTTGCCTGTCCTTGCTAATCTATCTACTGCGATGGGCGTTGATATAGAAACAGCAGCGGCACGAATGGGACAAGTCTTTGAGGGGAATTACAACGCACTTAGACGATACGGGATAAACTTAACAGAATTTCAGAACAAGTTAAACGAAACCAAAAAGAATCTAGACGATACAACTAAGCAACTTGATAGCCTAAGACAAAAATACGAAGCGGGAAAAATCTCATCAAGCGAGTATCAGAAGGCAACTGAGATTTTGACTCAAAGACAAAAGGATTTACAAAAACAACTTGAAGACTTGCAATCTCCAGCCTCAATTGTCAATGCGATTATGGAACATTCGACATCTATAAACGGACTTGCAGAAGAGCAAGCGAAAACTTTATCAGGACAGATTGCAGTTCTAAAAGCAGAATTCGAAGACTGGGCAAAAAAAGTTGGTGGCATTTTAATACCGATTATAAAAGACCTTATAGACAAATACTTAAAGCCTCTTATAGACCATTTATCGAATATGAACCCTATCGTATTAGAAAACATAGTTAAGATTACGACATTAGTCGGGGTTTTACTCTTGACTGGTGGCACTATGATTAAAGTCGTATCGGGTATAGTAAGTATGATTGAGACTTTTCAAAAGTTGATTACGATTATAAAAGTCATTAGTGAACTCCCTGCACTCGGTATGTTATTCAGTCCAGCAGGTTTAGTTATAATGGGAATTGCAGCAGTCGTTGCAGGCATTATTTTAATCATTAAGCATTGGGATTCTATTAAAAAGGCAATGGAAGGTTTCTATGAAAAATACATCAAGCCCTGGCTTGACCCACTTATAAACGGATTAAAAGTCGTAATCGGATTTTTTGAGAAGATAGGTGACTGGTTTAAAAAACTTGGAGACAAAATAAAAAGTTCAGTTTCAACTTCAAGCGAAAACTTAAATAATGCACTTGGCAACGTCGAATGGGGTGGAGGTTTCGCAACAGGTGGAGAGTTCACAGTGTCAAGACCGACGCTATTCTTAGCAGGTGAAAGCGGAGCTGAGAGAGTTTCGGTAACTCCGAGAGAAAAAGAGACTGACAATCAAGTCTTTTATGAGATGTTAAAAGAACTTCGAAGGTTTAACAACGAGACCGCTCCAATGCTTGGAAGGCAAATTAGTTTAGCAGTCTCAGGGCTTGGAGGTAAGATATGATTTATCTACAAGACACATCGAGTAATGTTTACACACTAAACGGACACGCAGTAATTAGAAGCGATGTTGATTATTATTCATATCATATCCCGTTTACGGCTTTGAATTATGCAAATTCATTAGGTTTAAAACTTCAAGAGATTACTCTAACAGGTTTTCTAACAACTAAAAGCGATATACCTTTTCAGAATATAAACAAATTGAGTTTTGATAACTTCTCGACTTATCAGAATGTTTTCGCTGTTTCGACTTTGGACTTCCAAACTGTGCCGAGTGGGTTTTATATACCTTTTACGGCATCATTAATAGTTTCACCTCTTAGATATGGGACACTACGAAGTTCGACTGGCTTGTGGGGTTTGACTTCTACAAGTCTAACAAATAACGGAAACTACAAGACTTATCCAAATATAACTTACTACGCACCACGCTTTTATTTTCCTTTAACTCAAAACCTAATTGATTTTGCAGGGTCAAGTATAACCTTGACAAATTCCAATTCAAAAACCTACGGCGGTGTTTCATACTCAGCGAATACACCGATTTTTGATGAAGGGCTTGTTATAACTTCTAACGATGTAGCGACTTTAAACATTTCGAATTACACAAGCGGAACGTTACTTCTCAAAATCAAATACAAGGGACAGAATACAGGAAGCCCAAGAACGATATTGAAAAATACTTCATTCGAATTACAACTCGATAAAACGAATGGGTATATCAAACTGATTTCGGGCTCAAATACTTTACAAGCTTCATATTCAAACTCAACTTATGAGGCAGGGAACACCTATTTAATTGGTATTCAATGGAACGCTTCAAATACTTACTTAGCGGTTGCAAAATGGGACTCTGCAAATAAGAAATTCGACACTTCGACACTTCAAACGACATCGGGAGCGTTCACTCTGAGTTTCGGCTCTACTTATATCGGTTCGACTGGAACGGCACAGTGGCTTGGCGATGCGGTTTCTGACTTTATTCTTTACGATTATCAAGTCTCGAATTGGACTACGGCATCGTATAACTTTACGCTTAACCCTTTGAATTTCAGCGGGCTTTATATTGCAAATAAAACGGCGGGAGTTATCACATATCAGAACGGTGTCTTAACCGACGAGAACGGGAACGACATAACGGGACTTGTGAGCGGCGCGCCTCTTGAATGTCAACCTTCAACTTCAACCACGATACAATTACTCGACGGACTTCCAGGCAAGTGGGATATCTCTATAAACGATACTTATTATCCGTGAGGTGAGTGATGGCAAATCCAAGTAATGCACCAACTAATATAAAGGTTTACCCTATACCCGGTGTAGGGGTTGAAGTCCACGCTGTATTTCACCAAGCAAACAATTTACCAGCAACTTATGCGAGGTTTCAGGTTTCAACAGACCCAAATTTTGGAACTACTGTTTACGATTCAAATCAAGTTGCAATCACTCCGATAAACGACAACACAGAAGGGGTAATGATATTTTCTTGGATCCCTTCAGGTCAGGGGACTTATTATTATCGACTTTGTTTCTGGGATAATGCAAATTATACGAATACGAGTTGGACTGTTTGGAATGGAACGACGGTATCGCAATCAAGCGGAAGTCAGAAGTTATATCCTACAAGCGATAGTTCTATTGCTATCGGTGGGGTTTATCCTACTTCTCCAACTACACACTATGATAAATTAGACGAACCCACCGCAAATGATGCAACCGATTATATATACACATCTGGAGCGTCTACTGTTACGCAACAAGATTTATATGGGAAAACCTCATTTTCCCCACCCGATGGCTTGCAGTCCATTACTTCTGTAGTAATAACATATAGAATATATACTAAAAACTATCAGGGCAACGGGACAAACGCTTGTGGATATGTCGCTTGCATTATAAAAACCCATAATACCTTGTACCTTGATAACGACCAGACCTCGTTAGATGCCTGGGGAACTAAAACTAAAACTTATACGACTAACCCTTATACAGGTGCGGCTTGGACTGCGCAAGAAATAACAGATTTGCTTATAGGCGTTCAACACAAAATAACAAATGGAGGAGTAAATTATTATGACCAGCAGGCACTCACAACGCAACTCTATGCAACAGTAAATTATACATATTTGACTTTTACATTTACCCCTCCTGGCGACAATATTTTGAATATTGGTTATCCCTCAATTATTTCGCAATCAGTTTCGCAAGATAAAGACAAAGTAAGTTTTAATTTAGTCATAAATGATGCTTATACAAAAATGCCTAATGTCGTTATCAATATTGATGGACAGACCTATCAGATGGACTATGTTTCAAGAACAGGTTCAGGACCTTATACTTATACTTTTTCAAAAATGATTTCTTTAGAGCAAGGCGACCACGTTTATAGATACGAAATCGGGAATGTCTGGACTTTGCTAATTAGTTCAAATTATTTCTTAAATGTGAATTACGCATCTACAGATAAGTCTTTATCAATTCTTGCTAATAATACTAAGATAAATGCGTGGAATGTTATTTTAACTGATAATATTTTGCCTAACGTCTCAGAGATTAGTTTCGAAAGCGATACTCTAATCTCGAGTCCAACTATAAGTGTCGTTATGAACGCTGATAAAAAACGAGTATACCAATTCAGAATTACAAATATTCAAAATACAAATAGCGGTTATTCTTATAGTGCAGTATCTTCTTTTGATTTACAACAGACAGTTTCGACTTCTGTGACTGCAATGAAGTCTATTGATTTTCTAAAGTCTATTTTAAATACTCAGGTATTCGGGAATTTAACAGAATACTTATATCTTCAACAATATGACAATGCAACGCTCTCTGATTTGTTAGAAAAAGTATTGATTATCAATGGTGCAAGAGGCTATGAAAGAAATGGTAAGTTTTATTTCAGAACTGACAGTGATATCAAATATAAACTTACGAAAGCAGATAAATCAGTGAGTTGGAGTGAAGATAGAAAAGTTATAAGAAACTACATTCAAGAATACTACATAATTAAACAGTATCCTGTTGTTTCGAACTCTTTGACTAATTATGACGCTTCGAACTGGTCTGGGACTGTAAGCAACGCAACACAAACAGCAAATGGGCTTTTAGCACCAAGTGGTTCGCCTTACATTCTGAAAGGGAACGGAACTATAACGAGAAGCGGTGTAAGTTTTAAAATTACAGACTTTGACCACCTGACTTTGAATTGGAGTCCACCGACGACCTCGACGACTTTGACAATTCAATTACTGGCTGACGCTTCTAATTACCTTTCTTACACAAGAAGTTTTGCAGGTTCACAAGGTGCAGGCTTTGTCTTGACCTCTGCAAATCCAAGCGACGAAGTCGTAAAAACCATAACTTTCACGTCTAAATATATTCATTATGTCCAAGGCAAAACTTCAAACTTCTGTTCTGTAAAAGTGGTTTTGAAATTAAACGGGAACACTGTTTCAGAGACTGGCTGGAACAATACTTTAAATAATGAGTTTATTTTTATCTTTGACAATATCCAAGCCGATACTCTGGAGGTTCATTTTAAAAACCTATATCCTGTTGGAACTTCTTATGGTGTCAACTGTCAAAATTTACAAATTACAGAATATGCTCAAGTGGCTTCGGGGAGTCAAACATCATATCAAACGACTTGGAGTAATGATATCGCAAACTTTAATATCCCTTATATAGGAGATAACGCAGGCGGGAAACAAGGCACAGTAATTCACTTTGTAATAAACAATTTGGGGTTGTTTAGCGTCCCCCCGCTAGATGTAAATGAAAGTTACGAAACTTTCGCTCAAGTCCAAATTCCTACAAAATCAGCCGATGGTTACGGTTTGCCTTATTATGATACTTATATTTTTGTACCCGTTCAAATTCGGATTCAGAACGGGCAAGCGACTGCGTGGGCAGATTATTATTATACAGTCAGCAGGTATTATGAAACTTATGCACAAGGTCAATGTTATTTCAACGCTCACGTTGCAAAAGTAAAAACTACAGTCACGACAGAATATGTTTGGAAATATATTGATTATGTTTGGAGCGCTTCATATCCGATGTGGGATTCTGTGGATGTCCCCATCAGTCAATTCTCAAAGACTGGAGCGCCTGTGAATATTACGCAAATCAGCCTCACTGCCACTGGGGATAATTTCTATGATAACCTTTATGTCTATGCTTCACGACCTACATCAAACTACATAACTGTTAAAGATGATGAAAGCATAAGGAGATATGGTGAGAGATTAGATGTCAGAAAACTTGACGGATGGACTTCAAAAGAAAGCGCAACGTTATTTGCTACAAAATATTTAGATATTTTTAAAGACCCAGCGTATGATTATAGGAAAGAAGTATCTATTGAGACACCTATCGAACTCGGTGATGCAGTAGATTGCGACGGAAATACTCTCTATGTTTACAGAATTTCTTACGACTGGGATTCTGGGAAAAAGACAATTTTCGTAGGTATGAACGCTTCAGAACTATTAGAGAGACTTAAACAAATGGCTCAGAAAATAGATTTATTGGAGAAAAACATTTTATAGGAGGGGAGAATGTATAAAGCAGAAAAGATTTTACTTTATGCAATCATTTTTGTGTTAATCGTATCTCTTGCAATTCTTACAACGAAAATTGAAAATCTGTCTAAAGAGGTGAATATCCCAGAAAAAACAGCGATTCAGTTAGCACAGACGATTACGGTTCTCAGACCTTCATTCATAAGTGCTAAATATCTTGACAACTTTGTAAAAGGGACGCCGTTATACGGCTATGGATATGCATTTCTCAAAGCAGAGGAAGTCTCGGGGATAGGAGCAGACTATTTAATTTGTATATCCATACACGAAACAGGCTGGGGAAAGTCTCCAAACTGGACTCAATACAACAATCCCGCCTCGTGGGGAATTACAGATTCGGGTTGGAACTCGGAAGCGTATAAGATTTCAAAAATGACTAAAGAGCAAGCGATTGTTTACTGGGCTACACAGTTAAAAAATCTATACCTTACTAAGGGCGGTGCTTACTACTCGGGTGAGACGTTATATGCTATAAACAAATACTATGCAAGCGATACAAACTGGGCTTCGTCAATTCTGTCTATACATAGCAGTTTAGTCAAGACATTCCCTGAAGACGCACAGGCCAAAGAGTGGGTGATGGAGACAGGAATTTTAAAGGGCGATTTACCAAGTCCGCAATACTTCACATCCGATTACTGGTCTAAACAGATTTCAAAAAACGATTTAGCAGTTATTTTGTTTAGAATAAACAAATCGAGGTAAAGATGAATAAACTGGCTAAAGACATACTTGACTATATCGGTTTTTGGTTAAAAATCTCTTTCGTTGTTATAGTTCCTCTTGTACTTGCCTTTTTAATTGGGTGGTTGATAGTTAAAATAGTTTCAATATTCGGGGGTGAAAAATGAATTGGCAACAATTTTTGCAACTTTTGAGTAAAGAAAAAGACGAGGACATTCTTGCAGCGTATATTCATACGAAAAGTAATTATTATGAGTTTTCGCAAAGAGAGGTAAATATTATATTTGGCAAAGACGAAGACACAAAAACATATACTACAACTTACACGGGAGGTGCAAAATGGGTTCAGAAATGAAGTTGACAGGAATTCTTTTAGTCGGTTTTTTGGGTTTTATTGACCAGTTGCTAACTCAAATCACAACTAATTGGAGTTGGTTTAAGCAGGACACGCCGTTGACACAGAATGTAAAACAGTTAGTCTCTATTATCTGGGGAGAGGTCTTATCAGTGGCTATTCTCATCTGGTCACCAGACAAAACACAGATTTTAGAAATGTTTGGAGCGAATGTCGGAATCTATGTAGATGCCGTTCTTTCAGGACTTCTTTATTCATTTGGTGGCAATTTGGCACACACGATTATGGAGTGGATTGAAGCGAATAAAGAAATCAAGGTAACGCAGGCACAGATTACAAAGTCGAAGGTGGAATAACATGAAATTAGGAGAAGGATTTAAAATAAAAGACTGGAGCGACTTATATTTAGTTTTAAGAATCGTACTCATTTTGATAATCATAATCCTTCTCCTCTTACGAGTATTCAATTTCACATTCTTAATTAACCTATTTAATTTAATGTTTCAATCGAGGTGAAATATGGTAAGACGAGATAAAGTTTATTTAAAAGAAATCATAACAGGTGCGATTTTGCTAATTATTTTATTAAGTTCCCTCAGGGGTACCAAGTTACCTTCGGGGATAAAGAGTTTAAATACAAACAATATAGGTAATATTGGACTGCCTCAAAGTGCAGTTGACAAGTTAAAAGATTTGCTCAAACCTTGACGAAAGGAGAAAGGAGATGAGAAGGGTGATTACAATCCTCGCCGTGTTGAGTATTGTTTTGAGTCTCGGGCTTGTTTATCTCGGAGTAAAAGCAAGAACAAGCGGGATATCGATTTTTAGTAGTCTGTATGTGATAAACGAGAAATATTTTGGAGAGCCAGCAGATATAAGATTTTGGGTCACACCAGAGCAATACGCTATACGAAAACAAGCGGAGGAGTTTAAAACCGATAATGAGATTGCAACGATAACAAAAACTTATAATTGGTTAGAAAACGGATATCATTATGAAGAAGACGACCTTGTGATTTTAAACAACGGACACATTGTCTTGCGAGGCGGTGCAGATTCGTGGAACTTACCAATCTTTACACTTGCTATAAAACATCAAAACAACGGCGAGGTATGGCTTGATTGTGAAGATGGCTCTTTCCTCCTTGCAAGTCTCCTAAGAGCAAATAACATTGACGCTTGGGTAAATATCGGAACAGTGTCTATAAATGGAAGTCTCTACGGACACGCTTGGGTAACAGTCAACACGAATGGGAAAGAATATCTTTTAGAAACGACACTCGGGCAGTCGCTCTCAGAACTTAGACCAGTGCCGAGTTTTTATAAGGTTGCGGTAAAGTTTAATGAAAAAGATGTTATCGCTGTGACAGGTGAAGACATAAATAAAACAATCTATCCTCCTCTTCCACCAGCAAAAGTTCAGGACTTGAAAAACCTTCTAAACTCACAACCGTGAATATTAAAAACACGCATTTAAACGCAAAAACAGGGGGGTAAAATTGAAAAAAAGTATAATACATCAAAGTAAAAAAACAGACCCCGAAAATGAGCCTCAAAATGCAAAAACCGAAGAAGTCGAGTATATAAAAATAGTCTGGGTAGATATTCAAAGCGAGAAAGCACAAAAGATGATAGACGAGGACGGTGTAGAAGCAGATATCGGGTTTAGGTTAAAGACTTTGCGAGGTAAACCTCTAACAGAAATTCGTATCGTAAACAAAACAGCAACAGCGGAACTTTTAGCACACGAACTCGGACACTTTATTCAGTTCCTATTAGAAGAGAGAGGTTTTGAATTCGAACACGAAGAAGAGATTTCTTTTTTACTCGAAGACACGATTAAGAATTTGTTAAGGA
>Ga0334722_10001415_pt1 | contig 30030 bp, 33 predicted proteins | sample C3_bottom_MG_FD_207210 | JGI IMG/M metagenome (GOLD analysis project Ga0334722, IMG submission 207210) | Sediment microbial communities from Yellowstone Lake, YNP, Wyoming, USA - C3_bottom | ecosystem: Environmental > Aquatic > Freshwater > Lake > Sediment | place: USA: Wyoming | collected... | reverse complement strand
CGAGGATGATCTGCGATCGCAATAATCTTATTGACCTCGTCCTCGCTCAACAATTCGGATTCGTTCGTTAGCGGTTTCTCTTTATGCGGAATCGTGGTACAAATCCATTTCACAATTTTGGGATAATCTTCACCATCCAGCCAGCGATAGAACTGCTTCAGTATGACTTTTACGTCGTGTTTTGTCCAAACGGAGTATTCGCTGACTTCAAAGTGGTAGACGATTCGTTTCATGTCTTCAATTGTGGCTTCTTGGAAGGGTTTGCCAAGCATATCTCCAATTATTGCAAGGTTGCGCACCAGCTTGACTAATCGCGCAAAACCAGTTCCATTTGCCTTGCAATCACGGGCAAAGCGCTCTACGAGCTGCTTATCGTGATTGCCCATATTCGCCTTCCAAAGGCGCGTAAACGAAGTCTGATACTGCTTCGCAAATCGATGGTAGTCTGTTGTATCCATTGTGGGTCTCCAGACTCTCGCACCGATCCAATCGATTGCTTGGTTATTGTCCACGTCAATCATAGTCGCCTGCAAACTTCTTAAACAGGGGTTCAGGAAATACCTTTTTCAGGTATTTTTACCCCCTTTCCTTCCTTTCAAAGCAAATTCAATTACGCATTTTTGCTTTAAAGGAATTGTGGCCCGGTTGTGGCACAAACCTCACTTAGCACGTTTGCGCTTTTAAGATTTGTAGCGCAAAATGCGCTTAATGAAAATAATTCCATAATGGCCAATCTGCGCTTATAAGATTTGTAGCCCTCTGAGGGCCACAACTCCAATATGTATTTTCAGGCACAACTGACGTTAGACAACTTTCAAGCAACAGCTTGAGGACAGAAAAACACGCCCGTTCTTCCGCCCTTTTGTGTGGGCTTACGAACGGGGTGCTCAAGCCTTCAGCGGGCTGCGGAGAATTAGTACATATCCCCTGAAGGGAGCTGCACCGAGGGAATTGCACCACAATAAGTTCCTGAACTCATAAAGAATAAGAAGTAGCCCGTCTATAAATAAGTTATGCTTTTCGGAATGTGGATAGTTGTTTTTCCAGATCACTTGAATTTCTGAAGTGTGCTGCTTGGAATCCTAAATTTGATGCGTACACGGTGTTCTTTATCGAGTCGTCAACAAGCACGCAGTGCGTGGGCGGCAGTTGAAGTTTTCTTGATACGACATCATATGCTCCTCGCTCATCTTTGAGCAGGCAAGTTTCATAAGAAAAGCAAACTACGTCAAATAGATTGAGATCTTGAGTTTTCCTTATCAGTTCTCCTTTGTCTTTTGGACAATCTGATAGGATGGCTAATTTGTACGATAGTTTCAAACCGGCAAGTAGTCGCCAGACTCCTTCATCCTGCTCTACGCTTAACATAGACTGCTTTGCTTCATCTGGAACGGCGTGCCATTTAGCACCCAACCAGTCCCAAAATTCTCTTTCAGGATTTTGGCTTAAGGCATAAGGCCCTGCAAGCCGACCAATATCTGACACCACATCTGAGCGATATGCCTCCAAAGATACCGACGGTGTGCAAAACTCGTTAAGCTGAACTTGGTGCTTATCATACCACTGTTTGGCAAGACTACAGAGAAACCCGTTAAAAGTTCGTTTATCAAGTACGCCATGCCAATCGAAAATAATTGCCTCGACCATGATTCATAGTTTACTTAGTAAAGTATATAAAGTCCAGGTATCGCCAAGTAAAGCATGATACCACAAAGAACAAGCTTCGATAGATTCAATTGTCCAGCACAACACGCGGTGATGCAAATTGGAGACCGGTGGACACTCTTTATTGTGAGAGAATTCGTCTTCGGAGAGCATAAACAAGGATTCAACCAACTTCTAAGAGCACTCAAGCCAATAAGCTCACGAACGCTTGCTTTGAAATTACAAAAACTGCAAGATCACGGAATACTCGATAAGAAAGTTATTCGGGAAAAACCGCCCAAAGTCGAATATACTATGACGCCAAAAGGCTCAGCGCTCAAGAAACCACTCCAAGACTTAGCAGACTGGCACAAAAGATACAATGCGGTGAACACTGCGCTCAGATGATTACTTGTTCAACAACTGTTCCTCCAGCCTTTTCAGAATCTTGTTGTTCTCCACAACTTTTTGCGCGAGAAACAAGCTATTGCTTTCTGTGAGAATGCAACGGACATAATCGGAAAGAGACGTATTGCCCCGAATGTGCATCTCTTGTTTGGCTTTCTCAAACTCAGGACGCGTCAAATAGCACTTCACAAAAAAGATCCGAGGCATACATTCTTAGAAGATAATCAAGTATTTATGCACTTTATTTTTCTACTTGGCATCGCAGTAGAAAACGTGACGCGGTAGAAAAAGGAAAGGGTTAAAAAGAGTGAAAAGATATTTTTGAACGAGCAGAAATGGATAGCGTTTATGGCAAAATTCGTAATGAAGACCTTCCTGTTCTCAAAGCAATAGTCTTGATCTTCAAAAAGCACAACCTTCAAGTTGGGCTTCACGGAACCTCTCTCTGGAATCCAAAATATACTGATATCGATGTACTCGTGACGTCAGCAAAAAATGGCGTGAAGGACTTCTACGCTGCAATTGAAAACCTCAAAAAGGAACACCAAATAACAATTTCTAAGATGAAAGGTAACGAAACTGTTGGATTAGACTATGAAATGAAGATCGCAAACGCCATCATTCATTGCTCATACGTCGTACCGCTATAGCGATTCGACTTTCCGCAATTCTTCAAGTCTTCTCTTGAAATCACCTAACTTCTCCTCAAGCGCAGCAGACGTAAAATCCGACATCTTAATCCTGTGAAGAAAACAATACACGCGAACCTGTTCAGCCACGTCCTTCTTGGCTTTGACACTTGTTAGCTTTATAGAAGTCTCTTCCAAATCTTTTCCAGTTTCTTCGTGATCCGAAGATTCTCGTTCCTTGTTCGATGATATCCCCATGAGTATGTGGACTGCAGTCTTTGACGTATGTGTGATTGACTGTTTTCATTATCGTATCAGTATCTGAGAAGTTGTCGGCTTGTTGCTTCGACTTCTATATCCGTAATGCTTGGTTCAAGCTTTCGGACGGCGCTTTCAAGGCCGCTCACGAATTGTGGTGATAGCCCTCCGCAGTCAACGCTCATTGCCGCATCGTAAAGCAAGTGTCCAACAAGCCCAATAGTGCGATAGAATGCGGCATTTTGATATCCTTCTCTTTGTAGGCATTTCACGATGCCTCCTGCGTCTGCAATCGCGTTTCCGACTTGGATTGCTGCCTGCATGACCACTCCTGGATGTGGGTGCACCAAGCCGTGCCTGTGATCTTCAAAGCTTTGCAAAACACCTGCTTTGTATCTGCTCACCAATTCCCAAAATTCTTCATGTTCCATGATTTCCACCCCGCAGTTTAGTCTTTCAGCTATGTCAATAGCTTGAATCCGATTGAATGCACGTCGGTACGTGCCTATTTCAAAAAATCGGCTTTATTCGCGTAAAGCCAACGATAGCACACGTCCAATTGCGGATGAATCTTTTCACCCTTTGATACAATTTTGAATGCGTTATCCATTTCGATGAATTCGCCGCTTGCAACCTCTCCGTCAGCGAAATTGAATCCATCTTCCGCGAATGCAACATAGAGTTCGATGAATCGTTTGTGTCCGTCAGAGGTGAACTGCATCGAGTTCACTTTGCGAACAGGAACTTTCAGGCCGAGCTCTTCACCCATTTCACGCTTTGCTGCATCCTCATAGGATTCGCCGGCCATGACGTGACCGCCTGCGCTCGTGCAGTAATAGCCCGGCAGGAATGATTTTGTCTCCGCCCTCTTCTGGAAGTACACTTCCTTTGATTTTGGATGAATCACGAAAACATGCACAATCCGATGATTGAGCTTTTTTGCGTAAATCTCCTCTTGTGTTGTTTTTCCAATTACTTCGTTTTTGTCGTTAACGATGTCCATAGACTCTGCCATTTTTTCCCTCCCTCATTTCTCTGATTATTACTTCTTTGAGTATGTCTTCCATTCTTTCCTGTGCAAACACGAAATCGTGAGTGTTGTCTATCGTGTATCTGTTGGGCAACGGCGGCATTAAGCTTATTTCGTTTTCGTATCTCCGCTTTCTATTCCACAGTTTTTGAAACGTGCTGTCCACTCGATCGGTTCGTTCCTTTGAAGCGTTAAATGCTCGCTCTTCCCAAGCAAGGTCATCTATCGTTATGACGACGTGCGCTCGAATATCGAAAAAATCTTGCACAACTGGTAATTGTTCAGCGTTTCTTGGAGTTCCATCAAGAAGCACCCACGAATCATCAGGCAACGGATATGCTTCCAATAACCGTTGAAGAAGCTCAGGACAAAACACTCTGTCCTCTCTCCAATGCTCCCTGCACCACGCCTTAAGCGGGTTGGATTCAGGCAAACTCTTTGCATATTCTCCAACGTGCACGACGTTGGAATACCTACGAAGCAATGCGGTCTTTCCGGCAGCCGGCGGTCCCAACACCGGAATAGCTGTTATCATACACTACACCCCCAAAGTTTTTACCTGATCTCACCTCACTTTTGACGTAATGTGCATGATTCTGAAAGTAATTCTCTTCATCAACCTGCGTTCGCCATTTCCTTACCACATCTTCCAACGGCTCTCGCAAAAGGTCGCCCACAGGAATTTCAAACGTAACACCATCTCTATCTGTTGGGACAACGACAAGACCTCTTGGATTGACCATGAAATACGCCTTATTTCGGGAGTTTGCGGGAGCCAAACTGATTTTTGGAGCTAACCCAGTGCTCGCAATAAGCACTCCCATCTCCCGCTCAAATGAACCCTTCTCGTGGATGATCTCAGCTCGCTTATTTGGCTGAAACTCATAATCAATCAATTCGTAAATCTTCCACGTATCAATCACGTCTGCAAACGGCTCAAGAGCGCGCGCCATCTCAACAAAATCACCTTGGTTTGCTCTTGAATAGACCGTTCCGACCCTAAGAAGCTCAGGCTTCCTGTCAGGATGAGCACGGTAATGTTTGAGAATGTCGAAGAATGTATGGTACGATCGTTCATCTTGTCGAGACTTTGCATGGATCTCGGGCGTTGAACCGTCCAAAGGAATGTTCAAAGAACTGACATAACGCTCGATACTATCCTGATGCTTCCTAAAATATGTCGTGTTTGTTGAGAGTGCCACCTTCGCGTCGGCATCAACAATGCGCTCAAGCAGCATATCTATTTCTGGAACAAGCAACGGCTCGCCGCCAGTCATCACAACCCATTCAGTACCAAGGTCTCGGAACTTATCAACCAGTCCAAACAGTTCTTGTTGCGGAAGCGCAGTAAGATTTTTCGGCGGACCATAACAGTGAAGACATCTGAGGTTGCAGGCGCCGATGAGCTTCCAGTCAACAACATCTATCATGATATTCTCTATGGCAACAGTTAATATAAAACCTTGTCAAACAAAGTTCGCTAAAAAAGATAGTTATTTATAGAAAGCTATCTAATTTAGCATACGATGGGGAAGAATATTGACAAAAGAGACATCGCAATTCTCTGGGAGCTCTTCAACAATTCTCGACAACCACTGACGACAATAGCTGAGAAAGTCAAAATTCCTAAAGAAACAGTCAAATATCGAGTTGAGCAGCTCATGAAAAGCGGCGTGCTTAACAAGACATACGCCATCGTAAACAGCGCAAAATTCGGACTTACCTTCTATGAAATCTACATAAAGCTGCAAGGCATCCCCGCAGGCGAGGAAAAGAAATACATAGACGCTCTCAAAGAACATCCTTTAAACTGCTGGCTCATCACGACATCCGGAGAATACAAACTCTCAACCACTTTCTTGGCTAAAAAACCAGAGCAATTCTACGAATGCTACAACTATGTGCGATCATTATTCGGACGCTACGCAAAAGAAATCACCGTCCTCTTTGGTGCAGAAGCTCAACAATTCGAATATCCCTTTTTCAAAAACTTCAAACGCCTTCCAATCAAAACAGCAACTCACGCTCACGAGCCATCAAAACTCGAAAAGACCGATATTGACATTTTGAAAATCCTAACAGAAAACTCCCGAACACCATTGAACGAAATTTCAAGAAAAGTAAAGACCACCGAAGCCACAGTACGCTCAAGAATCAAATGGCTTGAGAAAAACGACTACATTCTCCAATACACCGCACTTCTTCACCCCGGACGATCAGGATATTTCTTCTATCTCATGCTTATCAGGCTTGAAGTACCAAGTACCAAAATCGAGACTTACATCAAAGAAATCCCAGAAATCTTCTACTTGGTAAAAACCGTCGGGCCATTTAACTTCAAAGTGGAATTCTACGTCAAAAGCGAACAACGAATCCATGAAATCGAAGACCAACTTTACCGAGAATTCCCCGAAAAAATACAACACACAGAAATCCTCCACGTCAAAAAAGAACACGCAGTAAGATACTTTGTGGATGCGTGATTTCTGAAGTGACGTAAGTAAGTTTTAATCACAAAGGGCGCCTGAAATCGTATAAGCGGAACCATTCCTGAGCTCTGCAGCAAAAGAATCACAGGCGCCAATACGATATTTTGAGCACGTCCCTGTGCAGTTCGGACAGGGCACTCCTTCGTTGGGATGACGTCCAGAAAATTGGTTGATAATAGGCGCGATATCCGCAAGGCAGTTTCCTGCGCAGTCTGTTGAGTCGTTGCACGCTTTTCCTGCATCTTTGAAGGCAAGGTCACAATAATGCGTGTAGTCGGGTTCGCAATATCCATAGCATTTCCAACGGCCTCCTTGGGCATCGCATTTTGACTGATATTCGTCCACTGAAGTGCGATTTGTGAATTGACAGTTCCATCCACTTTTGGTAATGTCACATTTGGTTTCCTGCACCAAACGATGTTCGGTTTCTCTTGTCAAAAAATACACAACTGTGCCTATCAGAATAACCAGCAATAGAGCAAGCGTCCTTATGCGCGTCACACAATACCCCACTTCCAGTAGACAGACTGGCGCAAATTTGTGCACACATATGCATCGAGATCAACGGGCGGTTTTGGTTCATTTGGCCATACGACGTCATCCCAGGAGTACGAACCTATTTTTTCACCGTTTTTGTCATAGTAGTAAGTTATTCCCGAGTAGCCCCCGCTTCCAATAACGAGGTAAACTGTTGTGTCGGCGTGTACGCATCTGCGCAGATGCGCACCCATCGACTCGTTGTATTCTCTCTCCATTTGTGCATACTTCTTTAGAATAGGCGATGGAATTTGGTGTATTCCTCGGGTATTTGAATCCAAATAGATGGCGAAATCCAGCCAGAGCATATGCGGATAGTCTCCACGCCCGTATTTGTTTTTCGTGAGGACTGTACCGTACAATGTCATGAAATTGCTGATTTTTCCTGCGTCTTGGACGCCTCCTTCGGGAAGAGGATGCTCTGGTTCGCCGTAGTAGGTTGACAAGCTATTGTTTTCTGAGTAAGGAAATATCCACAAGGCATTTCTTAATTGAGGGTCATCAGGTAAGCTGTCATCGATCAGTATGCTTGTTTCGTTACTGATGCTATAAACGCCGGTGATTTTGATTTTAGTATTATTGTAGTGGTCAGGATTGTTGATTAAATCTGCAAGAGTAACCGTCACGTAATTTGATTCGTTGATTCCAAGCTCACTGAATATTGACTGATCATTCGCAGGTTCAGTTATTTTACTGCAGCCGATTAATAGTAAACTGCAAATCATGAATGCTGCTAATTGCATGGACTTTTTCAAAAACATCAGGTCGCCTCCGCAGGATTCACAACCCGTCCCATGAATAAAATGTTTCCTGAGTTGTTTTCTTTTATGAGGAATATGAATGGGTGGTCGGCGATGAAGGAGTGTGCATAAGGAACGCTCTGAATATCCATTTCTATTCCCGTTGCTGCGGCGGCTTCAGTTCCTTCTTCGTTCACGTCAACGTATGCTTTATGAATTGCTTCGCTTATTTGAATTGGTGCAGAGGTAATTCCTAAGAAGTTGGCTTGCGGTGAAAACGCGTCTGGCATTCCAAGCTTTTTGAGAGAGTCGCCAAGTTGTACGTCTTTGGTGATCTTGAACTTTGGCAGCCAAACATTCACATTACTCTCCTTGTCGTCTCCATCATCATTCAGTATTGCTCGCCAATAGGCAAGTTTTTGTGCGGAAAGACCAGATTCTAAGTCTTTAATGTCATTGTTTTTTGGGAGGAGAATCAACATGGAAATCTCTCTTCCTTTGTAGGGTAGCTCAAGAATCTGCAGATTGTCTGTTTCAGCATATGGAGCGTCTTCTATATATTGACGCATCATGGGCACGTTGACACTTTTTGAATCGCTCATTTTGAACGGTTGTTCGCGGGTATCTGCTTTATCGAACGCGCTTTGCCAATCACCTTTGAAATAAATCGCATTGGTCAACACGAATCTGCTATCAGAATTCAGAGCGCCTTGGGAGAATAACTCAGGTATTTTTCCATTGGTCGTTTCGTTAATCCACTTGTTAATCTCGTTTCGCGCTTGTTCAGTTTGTGAGCGGAAATCAACATTTCTCGCCAATCCGCCATAATGGGTTTGAATGGTGTTGAGATAATCTTGGATGATGGGGAAGTCTTTTTGAAGCCACAAGGCGTTCCCGATTTTGATCTGGTATTCATGATCACCCTCATTTGCAGCAGTAATGAAGGAGCTGTACAAATTTCTGCGCTGTGTATCGTTCTCTGAAAAATGGAAAACTTGTCTCATTTGCTCTCTTGTGTTTCCTTGAGATCCTTCGTAGAGCATGGCAAAAGCGTTCGAAATGCTCCACGGTGAAAAGAAGATGTTCCCTTCTTTTGAACTCAATTCTGAATACATGTTCAAGGCGAAGTCGCTCGCGAAATTGCTCGGCTCTTGCCTTATTATTGATTTGTTCAAATACAGACTTCTGCCTTCTTCGTAGTTTTCAAACATTCTCTCTTGATCTTCTTTCGAATGACAGCCTATATCCGCGCAGATCGGGCAACTTGGACCTACAGAGCAGACATCCCACACAGGGCACGAACTTGGATCGTATTGATGGCAATATCGCTCAACATCGATGGACTTGAGTGAGTAATTGAGACCTGCTTTGCTCTCCATTTTCGGTTCCGGTTGTGGCGCGCAACTCGTAAGAAGCAATAAGGCAACTATCGTGAGTAAAAGTGCTGTTTTCAAGGGCGAGGGCTGTATCATATTTACTTTGGGTTCGCCCCTTTTATTTATAAGGCGCAGTAAGCTTCAATTCCAATTGAAGTTATCCCAACTTACTTATTCCTTAATCGACTTATAATGAGATATATTGCGAGCGCAGCAATTCCACCTAAGAAAAACCAGAGCGCAATGTTTGGTTCCGCAGTTGATATAGTTTGTGCTACCTGAGAAGCAGGACTTATTTTGATGGCAGAATATTGTGCGGTAGACGGCGTTGATAAAGTGCTTATAACATCTAATCCCTCCTGATCAAAAGACTGCGTTATATCGGACACGTTTGAAAGAATTGGCGTTATAACTGGCACCACCTGCTGATACGCAGTCTGCGCCACCATAGCGCTCTTGGACATCATATTCTGAACGATTTGTAACACAACACTCATGCCTGCCAAAGTCAACGCTACGGGCAGAAGCTGCCGCAATTGCGTCTTTATCCCTTTGACGCCCTTTGGCGTGATAATGACGTACTTGTTGGCAAGTTTATAGTGATCGACTTCTCGTCCCTTTTCGCTGTAATGGAATGTCTCCGGATCCACTAAGCGTGCTTCCTTGAGATTTTGCAAGTTATAGTGAACGGTGGATAATGGAATATTCAGGGCTTTTGCCAATTGGGTCTCGGTGGCATCGTCTTTTTCTGAGAGATAATTCATAATCTTTCGACTGGTTTCATTACTAAGGACTTCTGCCAATTGCTTTGCCTGAGAATCTTCAAGGCTTACCAAAAGGAATTTTTCTTTTCCCATATGCTAAGTTACCGAATATGCCTTTAAAAAGCGTTCGTTCATTTCAACCGCATTCGAAGTCATCGTAACATTTATATATACCACTGAATGATGACGACTTTATGAGAATGTTTGGTATTGTGCTTGCAGTGCTGATTTTGACAGCCATAGGAGCTGCCGAAGCCAGAACTGATATTTATCCTTCATGCAACGTTGTGCAGTTGACGCATGACAAATATAGAGATGCGGCTTTTCAGAATCCATCTTGGAACAGTAAGGATGGTCGGATTTACTTTGATTCAGATCGCTCAGGTTTTTGGGCTCTCTGGAGCATGAACCCTGATGGAACCGATATCCTGCGAGTTCATCCCTTCGACGATATGACGTCTTTTGCTTTAAGCTCAGATGGAACTAAACTTGCATACAGCGACTTTGCTGGAAACTTATACATTTCAAATATCGACGGAAGCGATCAGAAAGTGCTCGTTCAAGGCAGTGAGCATTCTGCTGCCGATAACTACTGGGAACATATTACCAACGGGGATGCAACATGGAGTCCAGATGGAGCAAAAATAGCATTCACGCGGATGGATGAAACCATTAGCCGTTCCAATACTGACATCTACGTCATCAACGTTGATGGCACTAATATGGTCAGATTGACTACGGAAAAAACAGAGGATCGGGGCCCGGCATGGAGTCCAGATGGAAAAAAGATAGCTTTCCAATCGACACGTTCAGGACAGTCAGAAATTTGGATAATGGACTCCGATGGCAGCAATCCAACACAGCTCACGGTTGGAAATAACGACGGAGACAGCAGAGGTGTGTTGTCAGGAAAACCCGCATGGAGCCCTGACAGCACAAAAATCGCGTTCTACGGAAATCTTGACGGTCGCCCAACGGCTATCTGGGTGATGAATGCTGACGGGAGCGACCAAAAACTACTTATTAAGAATCAACAGCAAAACGCGTTCCCAACTTGGAGCCCCGATGGAAAAAAGATTGTCTTCAAATGGTCCAACACCCCATTGGAAGACCAAGAAATCTCTGTTGTTACCGTTGGAGATGCCTGCAAAGGAACACCTCCATCGGTGCCCAGCTCGATCGCTTCTCTTTCAGATTATCCTGACTTTTTCCGCTCAAACCCACCCGTAGTCGTGGTTGGGGACACTGCCCCGGGAGCGGATGTTGTGGCGTCAGTAAACATACTGCAAGCTTTAGAAAGGGAAGGCATCAAGAATCCAAAAGCCGCAAGGTTAACGAGTGAAATTTATGACGTAACGCAGTTGAATGCCATTTTGATTGGAAGTCCATGCTATAACAGCATCACACATGGGCTTCTTGGTGGGACGCCTAATTGTGATCTTATACCTGCAGGCAAGGGACTCGTCAAGCTATACAAGAATCCTCAAGGCACATACACGCTTATCCTTGCCGCAAAAGGTGCCGAGATAACACAACTCGCTCAAATCGTCGCAGGTTGGAACCATCCCAACATCAACGCATACCAAGTAGTTAGCGACACTGAAGTGTGGATCCCGCTCGGTCAGACAACCCCGCCTCCTGCCCCAACAGTTCCACCTCAACGTTGCACTGATTCCGATGGAGGCAAAAATTACGCCAAGAAAGGAACAACCTATGGAATTGGGCCCTTCATTTCCGATCCCAATTACGATGGCAGCCCAATAGAAAGAATCGACTATTGCGACGGCTCAGACGAATTAGTTGAATACTTCTGTGCTGACCAGAAAAACATGGACTATGAAAGGAAGAACTGTGCACAAGGATGCCGAAAAGGTCGTTGCGTAGAAGAGTCGCCATCAGTCCCTCCACCACGCGAGATTGTTCCACCCCCGATACTTTGCAACGGATGCGAAACTTCACAAGGCTGCATTCCATTCGGAGTTGGACTTGTAACCGATAGAACGCCTGCGTACTGCGACTTGGACAAAACAATCAAGCCACGAAAACCAACAGGCGAACTCTGTCAAAACAGCTTCGAATGCTCAAGCAACAGTTGTATGGGTAGCACTTGCCGAAGCGTCGATGAACGGCTTGAAGCCATCGAAAAAGAACTCAAGGAACAAAGAAGCCTCTTACAGCGCATCACAGACTTCTTCTCAAAACTTTTCGGGTTTCAATAAGTTTAAAAACCATCTATCTTAAAGCTGGTTCATGCAACAGCGCGTACTCACATCAGGTTTCATCTGTAAAGATGGCAAAGTTCTTTTGCTAAAGCGTGGAGAAAATCAGGGCTTTCTCCCTGGATTCTGGGAGCTTCCGGGTGGCAAGCTCGAATTCGGTGAAGATCCGATTTGCGGGGTTCTTCGTGAGGTTAAAGAAGAGACTGGTGCAGATTGTGAGGTCATCAGACCCTACTATTGTTGGCATAATGTAAGCGACTACAAAGGAGCCCCAACTCATTTTGTAGAGATAGACTTCATACTATCAATGAAGGCAGGTCAAGAAGTTAAAGCAGCCGACGGTATGGCTGATCACTCATGGGTCTCCAAGAAAGATGTGGATAAATACAAGATGACGCTTGAGATGAAGAAAGCAATCATCGCAGGTTTCGAGGCGCATGGATGAAAAAAGCATACATTGCAATCAAATTCCACGAGAATTGCCGAAACAGAGACTTAATTGAGAAGATTTCTGAGGCACTTGAAAAGAACGGCATTAAACATATTTGTATGATACGAGACCATGAAAAATGGGGAACCGTAAAGTTTACTCCCAAAGAACTCATGAAAAAGACATTTCAAGAAATGGAAAAAGCGGATGTCCTTATCGTTGAAATCACCGAAAAAGGTGTTGGCATAGGAATCGAAGCAGGATATGCGTATGCCAAAGGCATTCCAATTATTGTGATTGCAAAACACGGATCAGACATATCCAACACGATGAAAGGCATTGCCAAAGAAGTATTTCTTTATCATAGTCTGAAAGACTTGGACGACTTCTTCAAGAAGCTTAGTACGTTCGTTTGATAGCATTTAAAAAGGCTGTTTCTTTCTTTGTTCATGAGGATTATATGGAATTCAAAAGTTCGGTGAAGAATACCTTGAGTGTTAGCCGTGACGTTATACGTTTGGTTTGGAAGATGTCACCTTGGTACACCGTTTACATCGTCATTCTACTGACCGGTACAGCTCTGATCCCTATTCTTGAGGCGTTCATCATCAAGAAGATTATTGATAGTATTTCGTTGCACATCACATTTAGTTTGGTCGTTACCTATATCGTGCTATTCGTTCTTGTGACATTGTTAAACAGGATTGTTGATAATCAGAGAAACTTATCCCAGATTATTCTTGGTAATTTGTTCCAGAAAGAAATAAATCAGGCCATAGTTGAAAAGACCACAAAACTGGACTTTTGGCGTTTCGAAGATCCGACTTTTCATGATAAATTGGACCGAGTGAGAGAACAGGCGACCTGGAAGCCGCTAAACACATTTTTTAGCATTTTTGGAGTGGTTCAAGACACATTCGGATTAATATCAGTCTTGGTCGTACTCAGCGCGATTCATATTGCCTTTGTTCCCGCAATGATCCTTTTCTCACTTCCGAGTTTGTGGGTACAAATAAGTTATGGCGGTCGTTGGTGGAATCTGATCCATCATGAAACTCCAAAATCAAGAAAACTCGCGTATTACCAACACTTGATGACGAGCAGCTACGAGACAAAAGACATTAAACTTCTCAATTTAAGGACAATCCTTCTTTCGAAATACGCGAAACTCTACGATTCATTATTCTATGAACAAAAGAAACTCCTTACAAAAAGACACATTTGGCAATTCTTCACATCACTCATCTCAGACGTAGTATTCGTTCTGTTCTACTTCTATGTTGCTTGGCAAGCATTTCTCCAACGAATAACCATCGGTGATTTCACATTCTACACATCAGTCTACTCAAGAGGCGTTATGTCAATGTTCAACTTGGTCAGAGACATGTCAGGAGTTTACGAGAACAATCTCTTCATCAAAGAACTATTCGAATTCCTCGAAACGCCAGAAGAAAAAGAGACGGGAGATATGCCTGTTAAAAAATTGAAAGAAGGATTCGAATTCAAGGATGTTTGGTTCAAATATCCAGGAACTGAAAACTGGATATTGAAAGGCGTTAACTTTCAACTTCCACTCAAATCCAAAGTAGCCCTTGTCGGCGAAAATGGCGCGGGAAAAACAACAATTGTCAAACTTCTCACGCGAATGTACCTTCCAACCAAAGGTCAAATCCTATTGGAAGGCAAACCGATAGAGCAATACGACATCAATAGTTACCGCCAATTATTCGGAGTAGCATTCCAAGACTTCGCCAAATTCTTCTTCACCGCAGAAGACAACATTAAAATCGGCGACATCAGCCGAAAAATCCCACAAACTGAAGTGCAATCAATAGCAAAGAAAATGCAAATCCACAACAAAATCATGACCCTTCCCAAAAAATACCAAACAATTCTCGGACGCTGGTGGCATGAAGGACACGAACTATCCTACGGCGAATGGCAAAGACTCGCAATCGCCCGCGCACTTATACGAAACTCACCAATCTACATTCTCGACGAACCCACCGCAGCACTCGATGCAAAAGCAGAATACATTGTATTCAAAGAATTCAAACAATACGCCGCAAACAAAACAGCACTCTTCATATCACACCGATTCTCAAACGTCAAACTCGCAGACCTCATCATCGTTCTCGAAAATGGCCAAATCATAGAAAGAGGAACACACCAACAACTACTCCAAAAAACAGCAAAATACCACCAACTCTACCACTTCCAAGCAAAAAGGTACCAAGAAAAATAGAACTATTCTCGTATCTTTTTTGCGAGTTCGGCGAGAGCGCTATCTTCTGCTCGTTTATAGTCGTGTGAAGAGACGTATCCCTCGTACTTTGTAAAGTACTTATCGACGTTAGATTTGAGCGGTTTCCACTCTTTTAGATCGCCCGTTCCATGCATGGGAAAGAGTTTTGTGTGAACATGATCCACACCAAATCCTTCGAATATCATTCCGGTTCTCCCTACATCGTCAAGTTTTGAGTCGATTAACTTTGCTACTTTCTTTGAAGCCAAAACGAGCCCAGTGAGAACCCGATTAGGCAAATCAAATGCGTAGCTTGGATGATGGTCTTTAGTTATCACTACAGAAAACCCCGGCGTGTTTGGAAAGATGGATAAAAACGCTAAATGTTTCTCATCTTCCCAAATCTTATGACACGGTGCATCGCCATGCACGATTTTACAAAATATGCAGTTTTCCATAATTTAACACCTGAATAAGAGACAAACTTAATCCCTTTTAAACCTTTCTATTAGCCACTCATAAGTGGTAAAAAGAGAAAGCTTTATAAACCGTCGTATATCATACGAATAGGAGCGAAAATGCGCCAAAAACTCAGTATTACAATCAAAGAAGAAATCTTGCAAAAGATAGATGAACTACTCAAAGACGCAACATACCGAAACAAGTCCCACATCGTTGAAATAGCGTTGCAGAGGTTTTTGGAGGGCAAACAATGACTGAATACGCTGAAAGCATAATCATTCCAAGAGACGAAGTAAGCGCGATGGCTGGTTTAAGCAATCGCAATGAAGAACTTCTTGGTTATTACTTGGCAGAGCGTACTTCTCAGGGTTTACGCACAATTGATTCGATTTTTGTGGCTGCAGCAGATAATAACACTGGATCCGTTAAAGAACAGGACAGACAAAAGTTCAAACAGTTTGTAAACGATTATTTGACCCTTGCTCGAAGAGACCCACGGTTCGCGGTACTCGCAAGCCATGTGCATTCCCGCAGATTTGGTGATAGAATTCAATCAGACGACCCATACTGGAGCATCAATGGAAGAAACGCAGGTCTTCCATTAAACACGATTGTGGATCGAAAATTTTACATCTCCGGAAGAGGAGGAGATGACACGGCCTTCGAATCTGAACATACGAAATATGGAATTCAGTACCACTTGTTTTTCCATCCCGCACCCGGGTCAGAAGGCCAGATAATGACTCATGACAAAGTTATGTTAACTGCATTCAAATATGACCCATCCCGTCTTGGAAAAGTAAGAGAAACAGAAGTTGAGATCAGATGAAACTTAAACAAGAGGCGGCCAAATATGACTGAGAAATTGGCAGTGTTAATTGGTGGAGGACAGGGTGGTGCACGATCTTTGAGGGCAGCTATTGAAAAAGAAGGGTTTCCGGCGCAGTTCGTCTCACCGCAATGGCCAAGAGATCACTATGTTTATGCTGATGGCAATTATGTTAGACGCGGTTATTGGAAAAACGGTCTCGAGAATCATTTTGGAGACGGCGGCTATGTTCACATTGGCGATGGCTATGTGTTGTGTGGAACAGGACTGAGCGACATAGTTCCTGAAACACAAGCGTTCGCTGGAGATATGATAAGTTGGCTATCCCCTGAAAAACACCACGCGGCTAAGACTGCACTAATTGCAGAATGTCAAAAACACTATCCTGCCTCCAAGGTGCACGTTATTCCCTCAGGTATGGCGAATGGCAGAGGACACAATCATTTAGACATGTCGGTGATGCTCCTGCCAACGAATCGCCTGCTCATCGTTGACACGCACTATGGTATTTTGGCTTCAAGAGGAAACGAGGTTGATGCTGTTGCAAATCAAGAGGAACTCAAATGTATCCGTTATGATGGCTCACAAGACGGTGTTTGGTATCCTTTGAACGTGCTTGCCTTTCCATCTGAAAAGGGAGATATTGTTTTTATCGATTCGCAATCGAAATCTCTTGCGCGTCTACTTGAGAAAGAAGGCGTGAAGTGCATTCCTGTAGAAATTCCACAACACACCTACCCTGCAGGTAAGATCCATTGCATGACTAATGTTCTGCCAGTCAAAGACCTCGTACGTAAAAATGATTTGCTGGCGCCATTCTGATTTCAACTATTATGCAAAATCTTGCTTGCACGCCATTTTGCACACCATTTGATCTTGTGCCCTTCTTGAGCAACGGTGTGGTGTGCAGTGTTCGTGACTTGCTCACCATTTTTTGAGCCTTCTTTTTGAGGTGTTATCGTCGATTGCTGCACACCATTTATCCCTGTTTTGGTGGAGCGGAACTTATGTGAAGAAGGAGGGTCTTAGCTTCAAGCTAAGCCAAGCAGTGCCTTCAATGCAACAGGCAAGGTGAAGGTCTTGCTCTCTGTATCGTAATGTCCCTTCTTGCGTTGGACAATGATTTTTGCTCCAAGCGTGTCAAAGTCGCATTGGTTCTCGATAAGAGGCACGTAAGGGTCGTTGTCGGATAAAATCGTTACCATCTTGTCAATGTGTGAGCGTACTTTTTTGAAGTTTATTTGTTGTTCGAGCCACGGCTTTGCAATCTTCTGTTCCTGCTCAGTTGGTGTTGATTCAGGCGTGAGTACGAACCATCCTGCGACGAACACTGCCCCGCCTACCTTTACATTGTTTGGTAAAGACTCAAGGTAGCGAAGAATAGTTTGACAACCGATACTGTGACCCACAAAGAAAGTATCGCTATCGGGCTTCCCAACGGCTTTACGAAGGGTGTTTACCCAGCTTGTAATCTCTGGCGTGTCTGGGTTCGGCATTGTAGGGATAGTTACGTGAAAGCCTTTCTTTTCTAATTTTTCCTTGAGCCACTCGTACCAGTCTGCGTTTGGAGAGCCTCCCCATCGGTGTACGATAAAAACGCGCTTCATCAGAAGAAATAGATTGTATGCTGATATATAATGCTTATTTCTTGAATGTTTGTTCGATCCATTTGGGTGTTTCAGTTCTTGTGAGAACTTTTCCGTATTTCGAAAGGCTTCTTTTGTATGCGCTTCTTGTTGAAATGAACAACCAATTTACACCATATACTTTGTTGTTTGTTTCAGCTTTTAGTTTGAGCCTTTTATGTTTCTTGTTGAGATATCGGGGCGTTTCAATTTCCAAAGCATATTGTGCGTCTTTGTATGTGAAGGTTATGTCGGGTTTTTGTGTTCTGTACACTTGCAAGTTTTCAACTCTGCCGTCCAATAGTCTTACGGTGTCCCAAACGACGAATGTGTGTTCAAAGCTTTCTGGTTTTTGCTCTTGGATGTAATAGTTTTCTGGGCTGTTCATTCCCAGAGGCACGAATTTTTGCAATGAATAGCGGCTTTCCTTAAGAATAGTGCACTCTTCAGGTAGTTTGCCTTCAACCTTATGCAAGGGTCGTTTAAGTAACGCATCGACGTCGATGTGCATTGCGGTTTGTTCTTTGTTTTCCTGCCTTGCAGGGACTGGCTGAACCTCGGGTTCAGAAAAGTCTTCATCGTCATCGGCGGAATTGTCGATTTCCCATAAGTCCATGCGGGGTGCGAGACGTTTTTTCTTAAAACGCCAATTGTACACGCCGTATGTTGTTAAGAGTAGTATGCTGACGACTACTAAAACTTCTGTTAGTACGATTAAGTTTGCGATGATTTCTGTTTTGTATTTGTATGCGAAGAGTGTTATTCCGGCTGCTATTGCGATGAGGAATGTGTTGTCTGCTTGTACGGGTTGTTGGTCATTTGGCATTTGCTGGCTCTTTTTGATTGTTATTCGGTTCTGACTCTTTCTTTTCGTTCTTGGCAAGCTCGTCTGGATTTGTGGTGATGAGTTCGTGTTCTTGTGGGCTTGCGATGATTTTGAATTCTTGGTGGTCGTTTTCCATGAGCAATAGTCCTTCGCCGACGTTTGCGGTGAGGAGGTGTTCTCGTTCTGCAAAGCTTAGGTGGAAAACGTCGATTACTGAGTCGATGACTGCGGGTTTTTGTCTGAGAAGAATGGTGTATGAGCTGTTGGCGAGGACTGCTCTTCCTGCTTTGCTGTTGACCAAATCGGCAACGTCCTGTGTGATCAGTAGTAGTCCGAGGTTGAATTTTCTGCATGTTTTGACGACTTCAAAGACGTAGCCTTCTTCTCCGGTGTTTTGAAGCAGGCTCCACGCTTCGTCAACAATGAGGAGTTTGCGTTGCCAATCTTTTTTCATCATCGAATAAACATACTCAAGGATGAGGAACATCATTACTGGTTTGACTTGTTTTGGCATGTTGCCAATGTTGAATGTGATAAAATTGCTGTTCACGTCAATTTGTGTCGGTTTGTTTAGAAAGCTGAAAACGCCCGTTACGTACATGCTCAATCTGTTCAGCAGAGCGGTGTACGTGGTTTGTTCGTATTGGGAGGCTTGTTTTGACAGGCTTTCAAGCTGTGCGTATAAGTCTCCAAGTATTGGCGGTTTTTTCTTTTCGTAATTTTTTTCTGATATTCCTTTTGATTGGTAAGTTTTGCTTATTGCTCGGTCAAGGATGGCTTTTTGAATCTCCGAAAGGTCTCCGAACATGACGCGGAACATGTCAAGCAGTGCTAAACGTTTTTCGACGTAGGTGTGTCCTAAGAGGTCTAACGGGTTAATGATCGTGGGGCTATCGCGGCTTAGCGTGATGACTTTACCTCCATATTTTTCTGTGAGTTTCACGTATTCTGTTTGTGGGTCTATAACGATGATTTTCGTGCCATTCATCAAATAGCGGCTAATGATGAGTTTTGCGGTGAAGCTTTTCCCGCTTCCTGATGTGGCAAGAATTGCGCCATTAGCGTTTGATAAGCTGAAAATGTCTTTAATGATGGGAAGTTTATTTTTGTTCAAGCCTAAGAAGACGCCTCCTTTTTCGAGAATTAAGAATGGGCTGGTGAATGGGAAGAATGCGGAGAGGGCGTGTGTGGTGATGTTTCTTTTAATTCCGAGCTCGTTCACGCCGAACGGCAGGACAGATCGTAGTCCTTGTGCCATTCTGAACTTGTGCACTTTTGGAATGACAAGAATGCTGTTCAAAAGCGACTGTATTTTCTTAGATTGAAGGTCGAGTTCTTCAACGCTTGTTGCCTTAACGTTAACATACAAACTTACGTTGAAGAGTTTTTCCTCTCCTCGCTGGATGCTGTCAAGAACGCTTCGGGTGTCTTTGTATTGGATTTCTAAGCTTGGCTGAAAACTATGTTTAAGCTCGGCTGCGAAGAGGTCTGCGCGTTGTTTTTGCAATTCTCGGTTGAGCATGGTGAGTGTTGTTTCTATGGGAAACGGCTCGATGTGAATGCTTAAATCAAAGTTGCCTGCTGCGGTGATGATTTTGTCTAAGAAGCCTTCTTCTACCGTTCTTGGATAGCCAATTGCTGAGATGATTTTGTTAAAGTGGTTATTTACTTTGATGTAGTCTGGTTGGTTGATAATCTCTTCTGGTGCGACGATGTTGTAAATTGTTTTGTCTTTTTTTAGCAGTTCTGTTCTGCCTTTTGGGTTGTTGAAGAATTTGATGAGATTGCCGATGAGTTGTCGTCCTCCTAATCGCACGCTTTTCAAATTTATGCCTTTGAGTAAGTCTTGGGCGACATTCAATTGTGCATCGAGTCCCATCTCGTTTTCTGGGATGACGAGTAGGAATTTTCTGTTTACTGCGAGTTTTTCGTTCATTACGTTTTCTAAGTATGTTTTGTGGGCTTTGAGTAATTCTTGGCACATGGGGTTGTTGGAGCGTTTGACTTTCCACTCAAGCTCTTTCAGATACTTGTTCAGATTCAAATCATCCGTGTACATGACGAATTGTATTGGAAAGTCGAGGGCGTTCAAAAACTTCTGAAAACTGTGAATGATGCTATCGCGCTCGTCTTTTGGCTTGATTTTGAAATTCATTGGTTCAACGCGCAGCACCGCAACCCGCTTCTCTCCTTGTTTTGTTTGGACGGTGTAGCAAGCGTTTTCAACGCCGTTTAGTTTGAGGAAGCGTTTCATTCGCCAATCGGACATGGTGGCTCTTTTGAGCTTAAACCATGCCCAAAAATGTCGAATTCTCACTCGTAAGTCCAAGTACATGAATGCTAAACCTAAGCTTACGGGAAATAAGACGAGAAATATGCGAATAAAGAGTGAGAAATGGGTCTTCGCATACAGCAGAAAGGCTAAAAGCCCGAAGATTGTTGCGTAAATGAGTTGTTCTAATGTGAGATTGAAGATGATTCGTTCTTTGTATTGTAGGCTTTGTGGGACTTCATAGCTCATCTTTTTTCACCTCGGTGGACTGTGGTAGTCCTTTCGAAAACGACCCCAGTAGTCTCGCTCATTACGAACTGGGGGCTCTTTTTGCAAAGCGGTTGTTGCAAGCATGGAACCTTTGAGGAACAACATTCCCCGCACGACGTCGGTGCGCAGTACGCCCATGATTGATCTGAAGATTGCAACAATTGCGAGAATAACCATGATGGCGTTGACTGCTGCAAACGCACTAATCATGAAAATGATTTTGAAGTCGGAAAAGAATGAAACGCCGACAAGTTGTGAAACGCCAAGAAGTAAAAGGCTTGTGAAAAAAGGGATAAATAAGATGAAAACAAACTTGTTAATGATTACCCGCCCGATATCTCTTAATGGCGGGATGAAATAGAAGAACAGTCCTATGGGAAAGAATACTATGCCGATGCTTGCGAGGAAATAGTTTATGGAAAGCGCAATCACGCTGATAAGCAAGGTAAACAAGTAAACAAATCCCAGGACAATCTCAAGACCGACATTCACCGGATTGTCGATCGTTATGAGGAAAAAGTTGGGATCAATCATGTTCACCACGCCAGAAGTAATGCCTGATGCGAGTTCTGCTGTTAAGCTGTAAATGAGATAGCTGGCTTGCACGAACAAAATCATCAAGACCACGTTTTGCAGCCATTCTTTGGCTCGCTCTCGACGCTCTGCGTTAGAGCCCGAAATGATGAAGTTGAAACCTGCAAACATGATGAAAAGTCCGTAAAAAAGGCTCAAGAGATAGATGATGATTGCCCATAACGGTGCAAACACGCTAACATTTGCGGGTTGGGTGAGGAGTCGTTTAATCATGTCGAGGAATGGGAGGAGCGGCGCGTTGACTATCCCTTGTAAGAAACCCGTTATTTGGTCTACAAGGCATTCTGGCAGGTTAAGAATTCCACAAGTCATACGCACCTCCCAATAATCGAGTTACAATTCTCCAAAAAATAAGAGCAACAGCGAATAATCCAATAATGCGCCATGCGGTTTGCCAGATGCTCGGATTTGAAACATAAATGGCATGGAACCCGACGACACCATTGGCACTTGCCGTAATCAAGTGCTCATTCAAATTTGCAGGGACCTGCCAAGAACCGCTCACCGTAGCACTTACATTTCCATAGCTCACCTGAACAGGAATATCCGAAGGATCAATGTTCACCGTGATAAGCTCGCCATCAGAATAAACGTCTTTGTCCGTACTGATTTTCAAATTTGTTGGTTGGTAATTGAGAGGGCAAGGAATGGTGTACGTTCTGAAATAGTCGCCAAGCAAAATCTTGCACCCTTGAGTACTGGTGACTTGGAAAGTATCATTCTGATACCGCACTCCATTAAATTCTACCGTGCTGTGCTGGTGTGGTTTGAAATTCAAAATGTCGTAAGGTTCGAGTGTGAAAAAACGATCAAACTCGACAAGTCTTTCTTCATAGAAGTTGTTGTCGTTGAATTGAACGCGGAACCACGAGTAGTTTGTTGCGTTGAAATGCACTTGCGTAATCCCGTAATATTCGTTCTCTACTTTGAATGAGTAGGTGATGTTGGGTTGGTGACGGGACGCTCGCAAATTGTCGCTCGTCACTAATTGGCTGTTGCGCACTTCCGTGTTGTCGTAAACGCACGTTGTTTCGTTATCAACTTGTTCCCAGCGATAATGCCGAACTTCCAGCGCAGCATCGACGATTAAGTCTGCGCGAAAATCAAACACTGAATTATTGGAATTGAACTGAACGTCTTCGCCAATTCCTATTTGTTGTCCGTTGAGGTATTGGACTATTCTTGATTGGTGTTGAAGGTTGTAGTGCGTGTCGCAATCATCTTGCTCAACTCCATAGGGTTGTGCAATTTCGTAATTGCTTTTCGCTACAACTTCTCCAAAACCCGGACTGAGAATGCTGTTTCCTTCGTAAACACTCGGCATCACGGCCATGATGCGAACCCACGCGTTACTCACCACATCATTGCTTACGACATTGGTGTTTTCTGGAGGCACATCTACCTCGAAGTTTGTATTCCATTTGTGAACGTCATCGATCATGCTTGCTATGGTTTCCATTTTTTCCTCATCTGACAAACTACTGTGCATTACTACATCGCAACTGGTGAACCATCCGAATCTTTCGCAAGGGAAAGCAGTTGCTATTTGAATGGAAAAAAGAAAGAAAAAAAGCGGTGTTAGCCTGCGAAGAGCTGGACTGCGAAAGGCGCTGCCCATATCACGATCAACCCCATTACGACATACCCAATCATGTTCTTCGCGTTCTCACGCTGCATGACATCATTGCCACTCGTCATGAACTTCAAGCCGGCAAAGACCATGAATATGGCAGCGATTGCCGTTGCGATGTACTTAACGAAACTGTACACCGTCCATACGGGCTGCAATATTTGGTCAAAGGTTGCCGTGTTTGTGGTTCCGCTTGGTGGCATGGCGCTTGCAGCGCTAACTTGCAGTGTCGTCATCATCAGTATCAAGCTCGTCAAGATTAACGTCAGTGCGCATCTTGGGCTCGGGTTCCACCCCGACGACAGGGGCGGCATTGTTGGTTTGGTTTTCTTTTTTCTCATTTGGTTTCACCTCCAAAGTTTCTTGTTTTACCTGTTCTGGCTTGGGCTTTCTTGTGTACTTTCTCTTGGGCTTCACAACCTCTTTGGGAGTTGTCTCGATGACTTGCTCAGGTTTGGGTTCTTCATCAGGTTCTTCGATGATGATTGCTGGCTCGAATTCATCCTCCCAAAGTATTCCTTCTTGGAAGAGCAGTATTGCGGTGAGCAGCAATGTCATGATGAAACCCACCAAGAGGATTCCGAGGACATCTCCTTGCTCTGTGACAACATACACCGTCAGGCTAATGGGCAAGTATGCTGCCCAGTAGAGCGCGTTCCAAACGTAAATCTCAATAGGTCTCATATTCTTCCTCCTCGCTCGTCCAATTGACGAGTTTTCGATAGCACTCTTCGCACAAGCACACCTCATCACGCGTGAGCTTTCGCGTGCAGTGCTCACACATTCGACGCTTCTCCGCATATGGAGAATACTTCCATTTCCTTCGTTTACCAATGCTGTCGCTATATCGCGCATTCATGTTCATCTCCCTCCGCTTGTTTTTTTTCGAGGGGGGTTTTTGAGAGCAGAGGAGAAGACACCGCACCCCTCAATGCGGCATCTACACCTCTGCACCCTCTTACTTTTTCAGCTGAACGTGAGTCTGCTAACTACTTCGAAATCACAACGGTGAAAAACGGCAAGGATCAATCCACGTTTTTCCTTGCCAAACTTACCACTTCATCAGGCTCAGCACTCTCATTCATCAAATCAAGCATGCACGTCGCACACAACACATCCGCAACACTAACACGCCTGTTGCACGATGAACACGAAACTTGTTGCTTCGCCATACACTCTATTAGGAATAGCGCATTTAAGAGGATTTGGTACCAGTTTGGTACCAGTAAAAAAGTCTGAGAAGGCTGATTTCTCGGAGAGTTTATAACTCACCATGGGTTCTTTATCCGCATGGTAAAATGTTCGGTTTGTAAACAGGAAATTGAAAATATTGACGAGCATTCGCCGAAAAATTGTCCCGGCTTCAAAGTGCTAAAGGAGAAATATCCCAATATACGAATAGAGCGATATGTCGCTTCTTTGAAACCAACCAAGTATCGGTGTCCTGATTGTAAGGAAGTGCTCAAAGAGCTTGTACCCGACGAATATTTCTTATGCGAAAAATGTGATGTTCAATTTGAGAAAGATGAACTTTCTGAGCAGAAACACTCCTAAAAATCAGACATTGTGCTACAATCGTAAAAGGGTTGAGAGAGGTATATCGATCGAATCAGTAGCAACGCGCTATAATTCGGGCAGTTTAGATTTTATTAAAGACGCACAAGAAGGTACACCGCGCTTTTATGAAAAATGACTTTGGAGAGACTGGGTGAGCGCGAACGTCCTTAAAAAAGAGCGAAGTTTCTAACCATGCAACGTATTTTCAATATTCAAACAATTTCGGGTGTGTTGATGATTGCGCCTGTTTTAGGATCAATTCTGGCGAGTGTTGTTGAATCGCACCAATATGTTCCTCGATAAGGCCTGCATGATAAGTCTTTAAGAAGCCAGATTGGACGGTATACTGCCGCCTTATGAACTTGAGATGTTATATCTTGGTTCGTCACATATTTTTCAAAAGAGAATCTGGCGGAATTTACAGTGGCGTTGCACTTGCATGCTTGATGATAGATATCAATGGCCGTCTGGTAGTCGCTAATGTTATAAGGTGGGCAAAATTCAGGATTTTTAGTGCAGTCAAGTATAGGTCCATCGATTTCACGCCCTCCATTATCCTTATAGTAGAAGTCGGTCGACCAGCTATCCGATCCGTCGTAGTCGTTCAAACGGGGTTGGGAGTTGATATATGTTGAGAAATCTACCGTCGCAACAAGGTCATACAACGGATCCGTTCTGGACCCTATCTCTAATGGTAATGTTTCATACGACCAAGGTAGAATTACACCCCGAATGGTGATTGCATTATCAAATATTTTATCGCCATAGCGCGCCCTTAATAATGTTTTAACTTCATCGAGATACCTTTGAGGAATTTTTTGCAATGCTGTTGAATCATAAAGACTTTTCATACGCACGCTGCATTCTGAATTGCTTTCGTAAGACAAACAACCATTGGGCTGTTCGCTAGTGGCGTGGGTGGAAATCATTGGTTGCGATTGGTTTTTCTGACCACTGATGCTGCCATTAGATTCATTAGTTTCAATCATGGCTGAAGTTTGTTGTTGCGAAAATTGGACCCTCTGCATTGTACCGCAACTAACTAGAAATAGAACCAATAACAACATCGCGAGCAATTTTTTATTCATAGCTTACAAGCGCAAAAGGAGTCTTTAAAAAGGTATCTGAAAGATTTAATTCTCCATTCTTCCAGTCTAAGAATGCTCGGTTTTTCGAACAGTCTAAACGATTAGCCTTCACAGGAATTGAAAAACCATTAAAAAAATCAGAGAGGTGCCTTTACCTCCTCTCTGAACTCTACTGATTTTCTTCGTAGGACTTCTCTTAGTTCGGGGTCTTTTTGTAGCCATTCGAGGAATGGTGTTTTGATGTGGTTTGTGGGTCGGTCGTTTTCTTGCATTTGTGCTTTTAGGGCGAGTGTGGGGTCGACGATTTCTGCGCACTTGCTACAGTACAACGCCGTTGGTGTGTTGATGGTGTTGCAGCGGGGACAGATACGGTCTTTTGGTTTGGCGTAAACGGGTGTTTCTCCTGCTTTCATGCCGTTAATTCGTAGGATGTGTTCGTCTAGGTCTTTGCCGCTGATGTGGACATAGAGTGATGGCATTTCGCTTCCTTGCACCCATCCGAAATAAGCGTTCATCTGAAATTCAGTAAAGTGGTGGGCGAGCTGGCATGCTCTTGTGTGGCGAAAGATGTAGGGGTGACCTCGTTTCTTAATGGCCGCTTTCTTAAAGGTCTCGAAAATGATTTTTCGAAGGGCTTCGTAACTCATCGGCAGGTCAGTTCCTCGTTGGCCGAAATTCGGCCAGAGGGGCGCTCTTGGGTTTTCGCGGTCAGGATGATTATTCAACCACGTCGTCAAGTGCGGAGTAGCTGAAACCAATCGTATGCGTCGGCAGCCCGTCTTTCCATCGAGGCTGAGTACGACGCCGTTGGGATCGATGTCGATTTGTCCAATGGTCATGTTGCCGATTTCTCCTACGCGAGCTCCGCTTTCAGAAAGAACGGCAAGTAATGCCTTGTTTCGTGGGTGGTCAGCAGCACTAATAAGCTTCTCCACGTCCTCGGGTGTGAGTAGTTCGCGGTGGTTTACCAATCTTTTTTCCTTGATTGGTATTGTCGTGCATATCCACTCGACTTTTCTGGGGTATCTTCCGTCGTTGAGCCATGCATAATATTGTTTCAAAATTACTTTAACGTCGTGTTTTGTCCAGAATGAGTACTCGCCGCATTCGTATGCGTGGACGAGTTTTTTGATGTCTTCCTCAGTGGCTTTCTCATAGGTGTTGCCGAGTTTTTCGCCAAGCATGCGTAAAACATCACAGAGCTTGACAAGACGCGCAAAACCTAAACCACGCGCCTTCTGATCACGCAAAAACTGCTCAATACCCTCCTTATCCTCTTTTGCAAGGCTGCTTTTCCAAAGCGAGGTTATGACGCTTTGGTACCTTTGTTGGAAGCGATGTACGTCCATTGTAGTCCTCCTTTGGTTCAGGATTTCTTAAAGGACTTTGGTACCAGTTTGGTACCAAAACCGTGGGCTTCCAACTAAAACTCCGAAGCCTCCGATGGGAGTTGCACCCATGACCTCCTGCTTGCGTGGGACGGTCCTAAAAAAGACCATCCTAAGACCGTCTTACAAGGCAGGTGCAATAGCTACTATGCTACGGAGGCGTTATGCACACCCCCATAAAATGAGTTTAAAAACATTGCTTTATTCTACGCAATCTTTATATACACCGAGAAGGCGAAAAAACACATGATCAAGGACGCATACGAACATTTAAAGAAAACCCACGTCATCTTACCTGAATTTGACAAGCTCAACAATGAATTCGAAATCAGCACTATTGAAACAGAAGAATTCCTTTTGCGCCAGATCCGCAGAAAAATAGCGGAACGATTCGAACCCGTCCTTGAACTCTTCGAACACATCATCAACCCCGACCCGGGAAGCTTTAACGACGCGTACGAATGCCGCGCGCTCACCAACGGTGAGAAAAAACAACTCATTGAACTCTTCCGGAAAATGATGGAAAACTACCGCCTGCTCACTGAAGCAGACCTTTTGTGCGACGACAAAACCGACGCCGACTCCATCAGAAAAATCAGCGACCAATGGGTCGAACAAAAAAAACAAGTCATCCCCCTTATCAAGAAGCTTCGAGCGAACTGGCAAAAACAAGTCGAACCTACCGAAATCCTCGATTACCTCGGATAACCATGAACATCATCATCGCAGGACCCATCGGCTCAGGAAAAGGAACCCAATCCAAACTGATCGCTCCCCGATACGGACTTAACATCCTTTCAACCGGAGATATCTGGCGCTCACGCGTTGCCCAAAACGATCCTGAGGCCCTTGCTTGGAAAGAACGCATCGGATGCGGAGAACTCTTCACCGACAACTACGTGAACACGCTCATGTTCGGAGCGCTCAAAGAAAACAATGTCTTTGATGGATATCCACGTACCGTGAGCCAAGCTGCAACACTTGACGAACTCGTTTTTATCGACCGTGTTTTTCTCCTTCACATCCAAAAAGAAAACATCATCAAACGCCTCGGCTCGCGCCAAATATGCGTTTGCGGAAAAAGCTACGGACCTGCAAACCCTGCACCAGCTCCTAACCACTGCGTGTGCGGAAAAACACTCTTCACCCGCGAAGAAGACAAACCCCACGCGCTTGCCCGCAGATTCCAAGAATACGACGAGAAAACGATTCCCGCCATCACCCTTTATGAAAAGCAAGGCATCCTTATTCGCATCGACGCAGACCAAAACATCCCCTCTGTATGCGAAGACATCGCATCACACATCGACCACTACCAACGGAGCAAAACATGAACATCATCCTCCTTGGACCTCCCGGATCCGGAAAAGGAACCCAAGCAAAAATACTTGCCCAACACTTCGGATACACCCACATCTCAACCGGACAACTCTTTCGACAACTCGTTGAAAAAAAAGACCCAACTGCCCTTAAAATCAAAACTTTTGCAGACCAAGGAAAACTTGCACCCGACTCGCTTGTTCTCAAACTCGTCAAAGAACACCTCGCGACCAGCAACCTCTTCGATGGATTCCCACGCACCCTTCTCCAAGCAGAAAAACTCGACCAACTCGCAACCATCCACCTCGTCATCGAACTTTCCCTTCCCGACCAAGAAGTCATCAAACGACTCTCCACCAGACGAGAATGTTCCAAATGCCGCGCAACCTATGGCAGCAAAAAACCACCCCAAAAAAACGGCATTTGCGATTTGTGCGGCGCAAAACTCATCCACCGCGAAGACGACAAGCCTCCTGCAATCAAAACACGCCTCGAACACTACCACGACGAAACCGAACCACTGCTCGAATACTACAAACCCCGCAACATCACGCACACAATCGACGCACTCAACCCCATCGAAAAAGTATTCAAAGAACTCTGCACCCTTATTGAACGCCATCAAAATTCTGACGTATAAACTCTGTCGCGTACGCACCCTTTTGCAAGAAAAACGACACCACGACTTTCTTCTTCCCCGCAAAAAATTCATCATCTTGCAACTCGCCTCCCTTCACATCTTTTGCCTCCACCCACACGCTACGCTCGCCCCCCTCTGCACTCAATTCAGGAAACTCGCGCACGACAAAATCTCTTGGCCTCACACCCTCCTCTTGAAGCACCTTCAATGATACTTCATCCACCTCTGTTGTTCCAAAACCGATGATCGGAAGACGCTCTTTGTCTGTTTTCATTGCTGCCTTATTCCACACATAACTTTGAAATGCGTGCACAAAAAATACCAACTCCTTCCTTGGAAGTGTACGCAAAGCACCCACCCAATCACTTGTTTTTATCTCGCCCAAAATCAGCTTTGCCGCATTCTCAAACTCACGCTTCACAAGCGCACGACCAACATCCACATTCTTCACGCTAAAACGCTGCTCGCCATAGAGATTACGAAAACGCAACGCGATCTTTGGCACACGATCAATATTTCGCACCACGACCTCAAAACGATTCCCCACCAAATCGCCCACGTGCACGGGCTCATCACCAAAACCCAAAACTTCAATCATTATATCTTGCAGCTGCACCTTTTCAAGCGCCTCTTTTGCAACCCCAAAAACACCACACACCTGCTCTGTCACCGCACGCCTATCCTTAAGCCCTGCAAACGAAAAATTCTTCACCTGAACACGAAGCGCGCCTGCAAGCCTCTCAATCGCATGCCTTGTTGT
>Ga0334722_10001414_pt1 | contig 30031 bp, 53 predicted proteins | sample C3_bottom_MG_FD_207210 | JGI IMG/M metagenome (GOLD analysis project Ga0334722, IMG submission 207210) | Sediment microbial communities from Yellowstone Lake, YNP, Wyoming, USA - C3_bottom | ecosystem: Environmental > Aquatic > Freshwater > Lake > Sediment | place: USA: Wyoming | collected... | reverse complement strand
CCGGCCGGCCGCATCCGGTCAGCCCCGGCGAGGCCGAGGCGATCATCGCCTGGCGCGCCGCCGAGGCGCAGGCGCTCGCCGACGGCGAGGACATCCGCCGGGCGCGGGCGGCCCTGCTCATGTGGGCACCGCCTGAGGTCCAGGCATGACGCTCGACGGCATCGACGTCAGCAAGTGGCAGCGGTCTACGCCGAGCCTCGCAGGACTGGCGTTCGCCTTCGCCCGCGCGACTTACGCGACGACCGCCGACCCGATGTATGCGACGCATGTCGCAGCCTTCCGCAAGGCTGGCCTCGTCGTCGGCGCCTACCATTTCGGGGTCGGCTTCGAGTATGCGTCCGCACAGGTCGATGCCTTCCTCAGGGTGGCCACGGATGCCGACCTGCTGGCACTCGATCTTGAGCGGGATAGCACGCAGACGATGACCGCCGCGCAGGGTCGCGAGTTCATCGCCCGCCTCCGGCAACGGGCGCCGGGCAAGACGGTCCTGCTCTACAGCTCGCGCGGCACCTGGCCGGGCGACCTTGGCCAGGACGCCAACTGGATCGCCGACTACACCCTCGCCGCTCGGCTCGCCCATCGCCCGCTCACGAAGCTGCCATGGGCCTTCTGGCAGTACACGAGCCGGCCATGGGATCGGGATAAGTTCAACGGCGACCTGGCGGCTCTGCGCCAGCTGGTCGGCGCTCGTGGAGCAACGGCGCCAACTGCGGAGGATGAGGACGTGCGACTCGTCACGGTGACCGTCGAGAAGTTCCCGGCGCCGCGCCGGTTCACGAGCGTCGGGACGCAGTTGCGGCGGTTCTCGGCGACGGCTGAGCTGAGCCCGATCCCGGGCCCGTACTCTGGCACGGTCGACGCCGCCGTGACGATCGAGTCGAGCAGCGTGCCCCGTGGCACCGGCTTCCTGCGGCTCGCATCGGGCGGGTCGGCGGGCTACTACATCCTCGCTGCCCAAGTGGATATGGAAGGAGCCTGAGATGGACCTGACCCTCGCCTCCGTGCTCACAGCTGCCGGCGCTGTCAGCGCGGCTGCCCTCGTGAGCGGGATCGTCGAGATCCTCAAGCGGGTGCTCCCGGTCATCGGCCGCCGCCAGCTCGAGCCGGTGCTCGCGTTCGCCTTCTCGGGCGCGCTCGTGGTCGCCGCCTGGTCGGCCTCGGGTGACCGGACGGCCGAGTCGGGCTTCGCCGCGCTCCTCGCCTGGTACGGGATCGCCCGGGTGGCGATGGGCATCCACGATGACGTCACCGGCGCACCATCGGGGATCCGGGCGCCGTGAGCGTGTCGTCGGTTCGCGCCTGTGCCATGCCCGGCTGCCCCCGCCTCGTGCCGCGGGGCTATTGCCGTGCCCATGATTTGGTATCCGCGCGGAACCATCACGGGGTGCCTCGTCAGGCTCGTGGTCATGGGGCGGACTACGAACGAGCGCGTCGCGCGATGCTCGGGCGGCCATGCCATTGGTGTGGGCGTCCAGCGGACAGCGCCGACTATCTCGTGCCCTGGTCGCAGGGCGGCCAGCTCGGCGACCTCGTGCCTGCCTGTGCGCATTGCAACTCGGCACGGGGGGCACGTCTGATCGCCGCGAGGGGGATAGAGGGGGTGAAATCTCTGGCGCGCCCGACCGGGCGAGGAACCGCGCCGCAGCCAACTTTCCGGCTGTGCAAGTTCCGGGGCTGACACCTGATGCCCGGACCGATCCCAAAGCCCGCCGCAAGCCGCCAACGTCGCCACCGGATGACAACCGCCGCGACATTCGAGGCGCCACCGGCAGCGAAGCTCGATCTCAGCGCCGCCGTTCCAGATCGAGCCTGGCACCCGCGGACGCTCGCGACCTGGGAGACGTGGTGGGCGTCGCCGATGGTCGCCGAATGGGTGGATGCGGACGTGCCCGGCCTGGTCGAGGTCGCGCTCCTGGTCGATGCCTTCTGGTGGGCCGAGGCCGCCGCCGATCGGATCAAGCTGCGGGCGGAGATCAGGATGTCATCGCGCGAATACGGCCTGACCCCGATCGCCCGGCGCCAACTTCAGTGGGAGATCAAGCGGGTGCAGGGCCGTGCTCCGACCCAGGCGCCGGAGCCTCGCCGCCGCCAGCCCTCCCGAACCGTCCTCTCGGTCCTGAGGTCAGCATGAGCGAGCTGATCGTGCCCCCGATCGAAGACGACGGCGACTGGCCTTCGCTCGGCCCGCAGGTCGCCGACTGGCAGGAGTCGATGCTCGCCTTCGGCCCGGGCGATCTGCTCGGCCAGCCGTACCGGACCGATGCCGAGGATCGGGCGCTTCTCGAACGCGCCTACCAGGTCTATCCGCCCCAGCATACCGGTCCCTGTCGGTTCGAGACGCTCGGCGCCGGCTGGCGCTGCACGGTCGGCAACGGGAAGTGCGGGCGGCGGCGCTTCGACACGGTGGTCATCATGACCCGCAAGGGAACCAAGAAGAGCGAACGCCTGGCCGCGGTTGCGGCCGCCGAGCTCTCCGACGATGCCCCGGTTCGCTGCGACGGGTTCCGACGTCGGGGCAAGCACTGGGAGCCGGTCGGCCGTCCGGTCACCAGCCCGTTCGTCTGGATTCTCGCCTTCGCCAAGGAGCAGGCCGAGGACACCAGCTTCGAGGCGATGCGCCAGATGATCCTGCTCGGCCCGGGTGCCGACCGGTTCGACGTCTGGGAGGAGCGGATCGTCCGTCGGGACGGCTCGGGTCAGGCACAGGCGCTGGCAACGGCGCCCGACTCGCGCGACGGCGGCAAGACGACGTTCCAGGGCAAAGAGGAGTCGCATCGCTGGGTGCTACCCCGGCAGCGCGAGGCGCATCAGACGACGCGCGGCAACCTCTCCAAGCGCCCGATCGCCGAGCCCTGGGAGATGCATGCCACGACCGCCTATGCCCCGGGCGAGGGGTCGGTCGCCGAAGAGCTTCATGACGCGGCGCGCAAGCTGAACGGCGAAGCCGCGAAGACGTCCCGGATGTTCTTCTTTTACCGCTGGGCCGACACCCGGATCAAGATCCGCAACGAGGATGGGTCGCTCAACTCGGCGAGGCTGCGCGAGGCGATCGTCGACGCCTCCGGTCCGGTGACCGCGCAATGGTCGGACGTCGACGGGATCGCATCGCTCCAGTTCCTCGCTCCGGGCGCTGATCCCGAATACGCCGAGCGTGTCTGGCTCAACCGCCTCGTCAAACGGGCCGAGATCGCATTCGATACCGAAGCCTGGAAGCGCAACGAGCGCCTGGGCCAGAAGATCCGCGACGGTGCGCTCGTGACGCTTGCCTTCGACGGTTCGCGAGGCACGAGCGATCCATCACGCTCACCTGACCATACGGGCCTCGTGGCGACCGAGGTCGTGTCTGGCCATCAGATCGTGCTCGGCCACTGGGACCCGGCGCGCTGGGGCGGCCGAATCCCGCGCGACCAGGTAGAGATCGCGATCGACGATGCCTTCGCCCGGTTCGACGTCTGGCGGCTCTATGCCGATCCACCCGACTGGGACAGCGAGATCGCCGCCTGGCGCGGTCGCTATGGTGCCGATCGGGTGATCGAATGGTTCACCTGGCGCGAGCGGCCGATGGGGTTCGCCTGCGCGAACTTCGCCGCGGCGATCGTCTCCGGTGAGGTCACCCATGATGGCAACCCCGAGCTCGCTGCGCATATCGGCCATGCCCACAAGCGCTTCGTCAATGTCCGCGACGGCGAGGGTCGTCGGCTGTGGACAATCCAGAAGGAGCGCGAGGGAAGTCAGCTCAAGATCGACCTAGCCGTCTGCGCCGTCATCTCATGGGAGGCGCGCAGCGATGCGATCGCGGCCGGCATGGGCCAGCCCGAGGAGGACTTCCGCTCAGTCTACGAAGAGCGCGGCGTGCTGACATGGTGAAGCTGCGGGCGTTCCTTGCCGCCATCCGGGACGATGTGCTTGTCTGGTCTGGGATCGCGCTGATCGCCTGGACGATCGCCCAGTTCCACGCACCGCTTGCGGTCGGGCTCGTCGGCATTGCCCTCGTTCTCGATGGCCTGTTCGGAGGGCATCGGCGATGAGCCTGTCCCTCGCCCTGCGCAAGGCGTTCAACCAGGGCATCGGCACGCTCGCCTCCGGCGGGCACATCTACCAGTTGACCGGCGGCATGGCTTCGACTGGCGCCTCGGTCAGTCCGGACAGGGCGCTGCGCTATGCGGCCTTCTTCGCCGCTGTCCGCATCCTGTCCGAATCGCTCGCCCAATTGCCGCTGATCACCTATCGCCGGCTCGACCGGGGCAAGGAGCGCGCGCTCGGCCATCCCCTCTATCCGATCCTCCATGACCGAGCGAACCCGCAGACGACCTCGTTCGCATGGCGGGAATCAGCGATGGCCCATATCTGCACGTGGGGCAACGCCTACGGTGCGGTTGCCCGCGACGGGCTGGGCCGGGTCCGCGAAATCTGGACGCTCGCGCCCGACCGCATGACCGTGTCGCGCGACACGGAGACCGGTGAGCTGCACTACCAGTACCAGCCGCTCAGCGGCGGCATCGTCGAACTGAGTGCGACCGACGTGTTTCACGTGGGCGGCCTGGCGTGGGACGGCGTCCAAGGCTATTCGTTCCTCTCGGTCGCCCGCGAGGCGGTCGCGATCGGGCAGGCGATCGAGGAGTACAGCGGGCGCTTCTTCGCCAACGATGCCCGCCCTGGGGTCGTCTATACGCACCCGAAGGCGCTCAACGATACGGCGCGCGCAAACCTGCGCAATTCCCTGGCGGCGAACCACGAGGGCGTGGGCTCAGCTTGGCGCTTCGCGCTCCTGGAGGAGGGGATGAGCGTCACGACGGTGCCGGCCGAGGACGCACACTTCCTGGAGGCGGCGAAGTTCCAGCGCAACCAGATCGCGAGCCTGTTCCGTATCCCGCCGCACATGCTCGGCGATCTCGACCGGGCGACGTTCAGCAACATCGAGCAGCAGTCGCTCGAATTCGTCACCTACACGCTCGGCCCATGGCTCGTCCGCTGGGAGCAGGCGATCGGGATGCAGCTGCTCGGCGACGACTGGATCGGCGCGGGCGGCGACTACTTCGTCGAGTTCCTCGTCGACGGGCTGCTGCGCGGCGACACGGCCAGCCGCTACGCCGCCTATCACACCGCCCGCCTGGATGGGTGGCTGAACGCCGACGAGATCCGCGAGCGCGAGAACCTCAACCCGCTCCCGAACGGCGAGGGCCAGGGCTACTGGGTTCCCCTCAACGTGACCTCGACCGCGCCAGACGGTACGACGACGACCACGACACTGGTCACCCCGGCCAGCCGCACGCCCGCAGGAGGTTCGTGATGACGCCCGAACATAAGGGCTTCGTGCCCGCCGACTTCAAGCTCAACGAGGCTGGCCTCGTGACCGTCGCATTCAGCCAGCTCAACGTCGTCGACCGCGACGGCGACGTCACGCTGCCCGGAGCGTTTCCGGCCAAGGACGTCCCGATGTCGGGATATGGGCACACGAGCTGGTCGGGGGCGATGCCGATCGGCAAGGGGTCGATCCGGGAGGACGGTGGATGGGGCATCTTCTCGGGCCAGTTCCTGATGGATACCGACCAAGGCCGGAACGCCTACAACACGGTCAAGGCGATGGGGTCGCTCCAAGAATGGAGCTACGGCTACGATCCGGTCGATTACACGTTCGGCGATTTCGCCGGCCAGAACGTCCGGTTCCTCAAGCGCGTCGACGTGTTCGAGGTCAGCCCCGTGCTCGTCGGCGCTGGCATCGGGACGCACACGCGCGCAATCAAGGGCGCGCTCAAGGCGGCGATCCCGGTCCACTCGACGCCGACGTCCGATGCGCCGTGGGACGGCAACGCCGCAGAAGCAGCCCTGCCCGCGGCGCGCGCACCCCTGCGCGAGGCGCACGCCTGGGTCGACTCGAATGCCGATCCGGACCTCAAGGGTTCATACAAGTTCATCCACCATTTCGTGTCCTCCGATGGCACGGTCGGTGCGGCGTCGCTCATCGCCTGCTCGACCGGCATCGGCTACCTCAACCGCTCCTCCGATGCTCCCGGCGCGCCGAACATCCCCGACGCGGACCGTGGGGGCGTCTATGCCCACCTCGCCGCGCATCTGCGCGACGGGGACATGACGCCTCCGGAATTGCGCGGGCTCGTCCTGGATGCCGGGACGGGCCTTGCCGACGCCCTCGCATGGTTCCTCGGCGAAGGCACGGCACTGAGCGCCAAGCTCCGGAGGATGGGGGAGCTGCGGCTCAAGGAGGGCCGGGTGCTCTCCGCGGCCAACCGGGATCGGATCATGGCCTTCCGGGAATCCCTGAACGCCGTGCTCAGCGATCTCGAGACCCTGCTCGCCGAGACCGAGCCGCCGAAGTCGCGCCTGGCGCGTGAAGCGGCCGCGCTCGCCGAGCTGGCGCGCCTCAACGGCGTGCCCATCCTTCCACCGAAGAAGAAAGGATCAGACGATGAGTGAGTTCATCATCTCGGCTGCCACCCGCGCCAAGGGCGAGGAGGTGGCGAAGCTGCGCAAGCAGGTCGCCGACCTGTTCGACGCCCACCGCAAGGATGACGGCTACGACATGCCGGCCGAGAAGGTCGCCGAGGCCCGGAAGCTCAACGATGCGATCGGTGATCTGACCAAGGCCTACGAAGACGCGCTCAACCTCGAGCGGACGGCCTGGGAAAACGAGCAGGCGCTCAAGGGCCTGACGAACATCCGTCGGCCGATCACGCCCGAGCTCGGGCAGCCGACGAGTGGCGCGAAGGTCCGCTCGTTCACCGAGATCATCGCCACCAAGGGCGATGCGCTCAAGGCGATCTCCTCGGGCGGCTCCGGTTCGGTCAGCTTCGAGCTGAGCGGGCCCGAGGCCAAGACCCTGCTCACTCTGTCCGACATCGCGCCGCAGGCCGATCGCCAGGCGGTCGTTCCGAGCGCGCAGTTCCTCAACGATGTCACGCCGCTGTTCCTGCCTGGGACGACCAGCACGAACAACGTCGAATTCTACGAGGAGACGACGTTCACGAACGCCGCGGCCGAGACCGCTGAGGGCACCGCCGCTCCCGAGGGCGCGCTCAGCTTCACGCTCCGGACCTATCCGGTCCAGGAGATCCCGACGTTCATCCCGATCACCCGCCGGGCGCTCGACGACAACGCCGGGCTCGACAGCTACGTCCGGGGTCGGCTCGGCCATATGGTCGCCCTCCGCCGGAGTCAGCAGCTGCTCACGGGCAACGGCACCTCGCCGAACCTCCGCGGCATCCTGAACGTCTCCGGCATCCAGACCCAGGCCAAGGGCTCCGACCCGACGCCGGACGCCGTGTTCAAGGCGATGACCCTGATCCGGACGACCGGCGACGCCGAGCCGACCGGCGCCGTCTTCCATGCCCAGGACTGGCAGGACGTCAAGCTCCTGCGGACGATCGACGGCGTCTACATCTGGGGCAGCCCGTCGGATTCGAGCCCTGATCGGATCTGGGGGCTCGATGTCAAGGTCAGCAACTCGATCACCCAGGGCACCGCGCTCGTCGGGGCGTTCCGGCCCTACGCGCAGGTGTTCGAGCGCGAGGGGCTGACGATCGAGATCAGCACCGAGCATTCGACCTTCTTCACCGAGCGCAAGGTCGCCCTCCTCGCCTACCAGCGCCTCGCCCTGGCCGTCTACCGGCCGTCGGCGTTCTGCCAGGTGACGGGCGTCTAGCAGGGAGCCCGAGGGAGCCGGCCACTGGTCGGCTCCCTCGCCCAGAAAGGAAAGACGAACATGCCTGTCAGTCCGCTCGGTCTCCCCGAGGACGTCACGTCCCGGACGCTGCTCGTCGTTCGCGGGCGCTACGATTTCGCCGTCGATGGCGGCGCGATCGGCACGCTCGCGATCACGAGCGGGACTCCGATCCCGTCCGGCTCCACGATCATCGGCGGCTATGTGGATGTCCTGACCGCGCTGACCTCCGGAGGGGCCGCGACGATCGCGTGCCAGGTCGAGGCGGCGAACGACATCCTCACCGCCGTCGCGGTCGCCTCCTGGACGACCGGACGCAAGAACATCCTTCCGGCTCCGACCTCTGGAGCGCTCACGGCCAGCACGGCCGTGCGCACGACGGCTGATCGGAACATCTCGATCGTCATCGCCACCGCGACGCTGACGGCCGGGAAGTTCGACGTCGTGCTCTATGTCCTTCCGCCGGCCGCATGAGCGGGCAGCGCCTGTACGTCACGGCGGACTGGTCTCGGCTCGTGCCCGAGGACAGCCCCGAGGCGGCGTTCTTCATCACTGAGGAGGACGCTCGGGCGCGCGGGCTGCTCACGAAGGCCATGCCGGCGCCTGCCGACAAGGCTGTGCATGGCCCCCCGGAGGACAAGGGGCGTGCGACCCGGGTGGCTCAGCGTTCGCGGCGATGACCCAGCGGATCGTGTGCGGCTGGTGCGGTCTCCCGACCGATGAGGCCGAACGCTGCGCCGAGTGCGCACACGATCCGCGAACCCCCTGGACCCAGCGCGGCTTGCCGGTCCCTGTGCTGTCGCAGGCGCCCGAGGGTCGCCCGCCGCTCGGGGCGGCCAGCGTCCGCGAGCGCTATCTCGCGGCGAAGGCCGCCCTCGAAGCGCGTGGGCGCGAGCCGACCGTCGAGGCGATCGCCGAGGAACTCGACCGCAGCCCGCGCACGGTCCGGGACTGGCGACGCCGGTTCGCCCTGTGATGCCTGCCGGATGTTCGCCGCAAACCTGCCTGTTATCTGCCGCCCTCATCGGTGAGGATTGACCCATGCCAAGCGCAATCGGGACCTACGCCACCCTCGTCGGCGTCAAGGCGCGCGCCGGGATCACGAACACAGCCGACGACACACTGCTCTCGGCGCTCTGCGGCCAGACGAACCAGCTCATCGAATCTGTCACCGGCAAGGTGATCGCGCCGATGGCAGCGGCGACCTACACGTTTGACGGCACCGGGACACAGGTGCTGCGCGTGCCGATGGGGGTCCGTTCGGTCAGCCTGCTGGAGATCGCTCCCTACACCGGCGCGGCCTACGAGACGGTGCCCGTAGCCGACTACTTCCTGCGGCCTCTGCCCCAGGACCGGAACGGCCCAGGCTGGCCGGCGACACAGATCGTCCTGAGCGACTGGCCGACCGGGACCTATCGCATCTTCCCGAATGGCCAGTCGAACGTGCGGGCGACGATAACCCCGGGCTGGGACGCGATCCCCGATGACCTTGTCGCCCTCGCCGAGATCGTCACCGTCCGGGCATGGCAGGCGCGGCTGGCCGGTGAGTCCGAGATCATCGGGACTGCCGAGTCCGGTGGCCCGATCATTGGCGCCTCGCTGCGGCCAGCCGAGATCGCGCTCCTGCGCTTCTATGCGCGCGAGCTGCCGGGCTACTGATGGACTACCTCGCGATCGCCGATGCGCTCGCTGCCCGGTTCGCGGCTGCGGCCGTCACGCCGCCCGCGGGCCTGACCAACATCGCGCTCTCTACGGCCCGCCCGCCGAACGCGCTCGTCCAGTCGCCCTCCGTCGTCGTCTGGCCGGACAAGGGCGAGATCGTCTTCGAGGGCGGATATCGATATGACCGGACCGCCGATTTCATGGTCAGCTTCTACTACGCGCGGCACGAGGGTGACATCCCGCGCGAAACGGCTGCCCTGCTCTCATGGCTCGGTGTCCTGACCGATCAGTTGCGCGGGCAGATGAAGCTCGGGCTGGCCGGGGTGGCAAAGGCGCTCGTCACCGGATGGCAGGTCGGCACCTTGACCTATGCCGGGATCGCCTATGACGGGATCACGCTCTCGGTCAGCGTGTGGACCGAAGAGCAGGCGCCGTTGACGCCATGAGCGAATTCATCAGCATCGACCTGCGCGGCCTACCCGAGGTCCAGAAGATGCTCGCCGAGCTCGCCCCGCGGGAAGTGAACAACCGAACCAGGCGCGGGCTCCGAGCCGGGGTGAAGGTCGTCCGCCAAGAGATGCGCAGTCAGGGCGCGCGGCCCGGGTTCCCGAAGGGATTTCGCAAGACCCGGACGCGGAGCCATCGGACGCCGCTCGGGGTCTCGGTCAGCCCAACGTCGAAGCTCTCGAACATCTTCGAGCATGGGGCGAAGCGCCACACGATCAGTCCGCGCGTGAAGGGCGTCCTCGGTGGCCCTGCTGGAGAGCGCCATCGCGCCCGCGCCTTCTTCGCCCGTGAGCCGGTCCAGCATCCAGGGATGGCCGCCCGGCCATTCATCGCGCCCGTATTCGCGGCGTCGGAGGCGCGAGCGCAGGAGGCATTCAAGAGCACGTTCTTCGAGGGGCTCTAAGGAGGCATCGATGACAACGAAGCCAACCCCGGCGTTCGACCCGCGCTCCGAACGCACGGTCCTCGTCTTTGCCGGAGCCGAGCGGCACGTCAGCGGCGTCCCGGCCCGTGATCTCACCGAGCACGATGTCTGCCGACTCGCCTTCATCCGCGAGGCGGAGCCGGCCGCCGTAGTCGCTGATCTCATCGCCTCGGGGCTGTACGCCCCGGCCAAGCCGGAGGGCTGATTGATGTCACAGATGGTGTTCGACAAGATCCAGTTCGGCCGCCAGTCGGCCTTCGTCACGGCCGTTGCGGCAACGACGGTCTATCCCGGCAAGGCGACGGCGTTCGACCTCGACCGGGGCTATCTCAATCCCGACGAGGACTGGGGCCGGCTCTCGGACGAACAGCCTGGCCGCGGAACGTTCGGGCTGCGCGGGGCCGCCGGACAGATCAGCTCGCAGGTCCGCTTCGAGGACATCATGCATCTCCTCGAGATGCACCTTGCCGGCTCGATCACCCCCACCGGCACCGGTCCCTACACCTGGACCTACACGCCCGATGAGACGAGTCTCACCCCGAAACCCTACACGATCGAGCTGGGCTCGGAGACGGCCCAGGACCAGTGGCGCCTGACGGGCTGCCTGGCGCACGAGGTCACCCTCGGGTTCGATGCCCTGACCACACCCGGCAACGCGCCCTGGACGACCGATGTCGCGCTGATCGCGCTCAACCGGGAGATCAATGCGCTCACCGCCGCGCTCACCGCGCCGGCCACGCTCGAAACGGTCGAGGGCCACCTGACGACAGTCAGCGAGGGGACGACAGCGACCGCCTTCGGCTCGCTCGCCGAGCTGACCGCGAGCCTCGTCAATTTCCGGCTCACGAGCACGGTGCCCTACACGCTCCTGGGCTACGGCGGCACGAGCGACACCGCCGTCGACCGGGGCGTCAGCGGCAAGGCCGGGATCACGTTCGAGGCCGGACTCAAGATCGGGGCGACCTCCAAAACGAATGTCCACGACATCTACAACACCTCGGGATCGACGGTCCAGGAGCGCCGCTGGCGGATCCGCGCCGCCGGCTCGGGAACGAAGACGCTCACGGTCGACGCTCGCGTCCGATTCCGGACGATCGGGCGGGCGGAGCGCGATGGCGAGGCGATCTACGGGATCGAAGGTTCGATGGTCTACGACGCGACGCTCGGCGGCCGCGCGCAGATCGCGGTCGTCAACAGCGTCTCGACCCTGCCATGAGCCGTTTCCTGACGCTCGGCACTCGCACGGTCAGCCTCGGGCCGTGCGAATGTCCGGGCACGCCGCACGAGACGGACTCGGCCGAGGTCTACACGGCCCTGTGCTGGGACGACCTCGTGGACATCGGGTCGGCCCCGAGCGAGGGCGCCGCGCGCCGGCTGCTCGTCACCCGCGCGATCGCGAGCTGGACGCTGCTCGATGCCGACGAGGATGGGCAACCGCGCCCGGTCCCGATCACCGAGGAGGTGGTCCGCCGCCTCGCTCCGGACACGCTCGAACGGATCGTCGAGGCCGTGAACGAGGCCTACGAGGCGACGACCCGTCCGGTCCCAAACCGATCCGGCGCGCCGTCTCGTCGCTCGCGACGGGCGAGCGCGCCCTAGACCCTGATGACCCCGACGCCCGAGAGGCCTACGAGGTCGAGGTGATGGCCCTGACCGGCTGGACCTATCCCGAGCTCATGGCGCAGCCCGTCCCGGTCGTGCGCGCGCTGATGTGGCGCGTGTTCGCGTCCCGGACATGGGACCGCGAGCTCGCCAGCGCCGCGCGCACGCCGCTGCCCGATGGCGTCAGCTTCGAGGCCCGGATCGCCAAGGCCGACGCTCTCGCGGCTCTGCGCGCCCTCGAGGCCGTCCTGTTCCCGGAGGATGACTGATGGCCGAGAAGGAGCTGGCGATCCTGCTCACGGCGCGGAACCAGGCCTCCGGCCCGATCCGCAAGGTGACCGGCGACATCGGGACGCTGGGCAAGGTCTCCAGCCGCGCCCGGGCCGGCGTCGGCGCACTGGCGAAGAATGTCACCCTGCTCGGCGGTGCAGCCCTGGTCGGGCTCGGAGCGGCGGTCAAGGCCGGGCTCGGCTCGCTGGCCGAGCTGGAGAACGTGACCGCGCAGACGAATGCCGTGCTGCGGAGCACGAAGGGTGCCGCGAACGTCACCGCCGCGAGCATCCGGGACCTGTCGAACGCGATCGAGGACAAGACGACGATCGACGACAAGCAGGTTCAGGCAGCGGCGAACCTGATGCTCACGTTCACGAACGTGCGCAACGAGGCCGGCAAGGGCAACGACATCTTCAACCAGTCGATCTCGGTCCTGGCCGACATGTCCACCGCCATGGGCACGGACATGACCTCGGGCGCGATCCAGCTCGGGAAGGCGCTCAACGATCCGGTCAAGGGGATCACGGCCCTGACGCGGGTCGGCGTCACGTTCGATGAGAAGCAGCAGAAGCAGATCAAGACGCTCGTCAAGGCGGGCAAGACGGCCCAGGCCCAGAAGATCATCCTGGCCGAGCTGAACAAGGAGTTCGGCGGTTCCGGGGCGGCCGCCGCGAACACGTATGCCGGCGCGATGCGCAGGCTCGACGATGCGATCGAGGGAGCACAGGTGGCGCTCGCGGAGGGCTTCCTGCCGGTCATCAAGGAGGCCTCGTCGTGGCTCCGCACGAAGCTCGCCGATCCCCGGGTGATCGCCGATATCCGGGAGCTCGGCAGAGGCCTCGCCGGCGCCTTCGACAAGGTCCTGACTACCGCCGAGACGATCCCCTGGGGCTCGATCGCCGACGCGATGCGCCTTGCCGGCCAGGGAGCGAAGGCAGCCTATGACCTGTTCACCGGCCTGCCGCCGTGGTTGCAGACCGCAGTCCTCACCGGGTGGGGCCTGAACAAGCTGACCGGCGGCGCCGTGTCGGGCATCGTCGGCGAGCTCGGCAAGGGCTTGATCAAGGGCGTCTTGGGCATGAACGCCGGCGTGGTGAACATCAACGCCGGCGTCGTCAACGGCGGTGGCCTGCCGGGCGGGCGAGGCCTGCCAGGACCTGATGTCGTGGGAGGCAAAGGGCCCGGCCTGCTCGGCAAGCTCGGTCTGATCGGGCTCGGCATCGGGCTCGCCGCCGCGGCGACCGAAGTCTCGGGTGTCCTCGACCAGTCGCACCAGTTCGGGGCGACGAACCGCTTCGGCGGTCATACGTTCCGCGCCACCCGCGGAGAGACGACGGCCGTCCCCGAGCGCCAGCGCACCCGCCCCCTCGAAGGTTCGGCCGGGTTCAACGCGAAGTTCATGTCCCCCGACGTCCGTGCCGAGCGTGCCGCGCTCGAACGGTTCACCGCCTCGACTGCGCCCTCGATGCACTCGATGGAGGCGCACCTCGCCCGGCTGCGCGAGATCCAGCAGCGCACGCCGGCCGAGGACCGGACGAATACCAACGCGATCGTGTCCGCGATCCGGGGGCTCCAGGCGACGATCATCGCCAACCGGCCGATCGTCAACGTCACCGCCCGGAGCGTCGAGAAGGCGACCGTGGGCTGGCGGCGGACGGCGAGCGTCAGCCGCGTAGGGATCGACTGACCGTGTTGCAGCACCACTGGTCTCACCCGACCAGCCCCGCCGGCGCGGGCTGGGACATCGTGATCTCGAACCGCGTCCGGCTCGTCACCGAGACCGGCTTCTCGGCGCGCGCCGCGGTCGGTGAGGCGGACGTGATCCGTGTCGTCGTCGACGACCCGAACGCGGAGTACGACTTCAAGACCCTCCACCGCTGGTACCTCGTCGAGACCGAATGCCCGAGCGGCAACCAGCTCGTGTGGAACGGCTACATCGGTGATCAGCGGATCGTCCGCGGCTCGGACGGCATCCTCTATCCGACCGGATCGGGCCGGGTATGGGAGCTGGAGCTCGTCCAGGAGAACACGATCCTCGGCCTGCGGATCGTCACCGGTGCCGACGGCAACCGGCCGGCCGAGACGGCGAAGGCGCGCCTGACCTGGCTGCTCGCCTCGGACTACCTCTCGACCGTCCACGACCACGGCCTGATCGACTGGGACGGACTCGACGCGTTCGCCATGGACGCCGTGGACTACCGCGGCCAGAGCGCAGCCGACGTCCTGCGCGACATCAGCCTGATCAGCAACTACAACCACTACGCGCGCTACCACGAGGCGAGTGAGCAGATCGAGCTCGCCTGCTACGACCCGAACACCTCGGGGCTCGACACATCGAGCCTGGCGATTAGCAACGCCGCCGCTGACATCGACCTCGCCACGACCTGGCCGCCGTCCGAGGACACCGTTGTCACCCGCCAGGGGAGCCGGGTCGCAGCCGGCATCTACCTGCCCTACGACGGCGGTAGCGTCTACACCTACGACTACAGCACGAGCTACACGTTCGGCTTCCGCGACGTCGCCGCGCCGGCCGCGAACGTGAAGACCGCGGCAAAGGCGACGGCTCTCGCGGCGCGCCTGCTCGCCCAGCACGCAACCCAGGACGAGCGGGTGACGACCCGGATCCAGTTGCCGGCCGCGAACCTGAATGACGTCAAGCACGGCCAGCTCATCAACAGCGTGAAGTTCACCCATGCTCCGGGCTGGACGATCGGCCGGCCGGCACGCGTCGTCTCGAAGTCGTTCGGCCGGCCCGGCAACCTGACCCAAGCGGTCTACGATGTGGAGCTCGAGCTGTCGTGGGCGCCGATCTTCGGCTGCTCGTACACGCCGAACATCAATCCGACCACGAGCAGTTCCGTCGATGTCCTGGGCGGCTATCTCAATCCTCCAGGAGCCTACGTGGCCGCGAGCCCGGTCTACCCATCGACCGCCACGATCAGCGGGCCAGCGACCCTCTACGGGACCCCGAACAACGGCGGGGGCTGGGGCATCAATGCTGGCGTTCCGCCCGCCGGCACGATCACCGCGCGATGGACATGGGACCTGCTCGCTGCCGGCAGCCCACGCATCTGCGCCATCCGGGTCATCGAGTACGGTGGTCTCAACGATGGCATATCGATCCAAGCATCGAATGACGGTTCGTCTTGGAAGACGATTGCCACGTATGCGGATTTGGTAGCCGCAGGCGCTCAGATCTCCGTGCCACTCGGCGATTCCGCCTACCGCTACTGGTCACTGGCCTATTCGCACTACCACCCCGGCGGCTACTACGGGGGTGTGGATATGACCGCAGTCCTGCTCTGGGCGGGCTCGCTGTCATGAAGATCAGCGTCATCTCCACCCCCGCCGATCTTCCGGCCGGCGCACTGGCGACCGGCTCGCCGGCCGGGGGCGATCTCTCGGGCACGCTGCCCAGCCCGACCGTCGGCGCGGTCAACGGCGTCGCCATCGGCGGCATTCCGAGCGGCGCCGGCCAGGTCCTGGCCACGACCGGCGTGGGCGCGGCGACCTGGCAGGACCCTGCGGCGGTCTGGCCATGCCCTGTGACGCTCGCGATCACCTACGCCAGCCCCGGCGTGCCAACCCGCGTCAGCCGGACGGACGCGGTCGCCGAGACGGTGAGCGTCATCAACTGGGCCGGCTCGCAGGTCAGCTCGGTCGTGACGACGCGCGCCGGCCGGACGCGGACCGTCATCCCGAGCTACTCCGGCTCGGACATCGTGGCGGTCGCAGTCAGTTGCGTCGATGCCGCGGCGCCGACGGCGGCGCAGCTCGCCGGACTCTGGCCCGACGCGACGGTCATCCCGCCGCAGGGCAGGCCTTATCACCCGGACGCTGACGGATGGAAGCCGGGTCCATGAGAGGAGGAGGATGACGACGAGACTCAACGTCGAGTTCGAGAGCCGGATCGTGCGCGTCTCGTCCGGCGCGGGCGGGATCACCCGGCCGCAGATCACGTCCGACGGCCTGACCCGGATCAGTTGCCTCAACTGCGGCGCGCCCGGGGGCGCCGTGACCGCCGATCTCCCGCCCGCCCTGCGGGGCGATCCGGGAGTGATCTACATCTGCCCGGCATGCGACGAGCGGCTCGGCCCGCTCCCGCTTCACGCCGTCAGTTTCGGAAAGGAGTCCTGAGATGCCGTTCTACTACTCGGTCGAAACCAGCCACGCGACGAGCGCCACGGCGGCCACGGAGGCCGACGCGGTGCGGATCACGACCGGCTCGAGCCGGACCTGCGCGATCAGCCGCCTCATCCTCGGCGCGGCCGGGGCGGCGCAGGACAACCAGGTGATGGGCAAGCTCTGGCGGATGTCCGTCGCGTCGACGGTCGGGACCGCGTTCACGGCGAAGCCGCGGGACAACAGCGCGCCGGCCGCCGTGACGACCGCGAACACGGGCCCGACGATCGGCACGAAGGAGACGAACGCGACGCTCATCCTGCCCTTCAACTCGCGGGCGATGGTCCAGTGGGTCGCGCTCAACCCCGACGAGGCGATCGTCCTCGCCGCCGGCGGCGGGGCGAATGGCAACATCGACCTGCTCGACGAGCAGGCGGCCGGCACGGCGGTCACCGTGAGGTACGGGCTGACCTGGTACGAATGAGACTGACGGCTGACCGGCCGGGCAGCACGTCCGGCCGGTCAGCCGGGAGACGGATCGATGAATGAGCAGATCTACGCTCTCGTCCGTGCCGGCCGGGTCGAGAACGTGATCGTGGCCGACGATGCGCTCGTGGCCTCGATCGCGGCGGACTGGGATGCCATCATCCGCGTCGATGGCCGTCTCGACCGTCCCGGTCCCGGATGGACCTATGACCCTGCCGGCGATCGGTTCATCCCGCCGGCCCCCGAAGGAGGCGGCTGATGGCGCTCAAGCGTCAAGCCTTCACCGCGAGCGGCAATTGGACCCGCCCGACCGGCGTCGATAACGTCGTCGTCTTCCTCGTCGGTGGCGGCGGGGGTGGCGGTGGCGTCCCGGCGACTGCGAACAGTGCCGCCGGCGGTGGCGGAGGCGGCCAAGTCATCGAGCGCGTGGTCGATGTCACCGGCACCCCGGTCGGGAACACGATCGCGATCACGATCGGCGCTGGGGGCGCTGGGGGCGCGGCGGGCACAAACCCGGGCGTGATCGGGGGCGATACGACCTTCGGAACGCTCGCTACTGCGAAGGGCGGCGGTCCTGGCGCCCCCCCCGCCGCCACTGCCGCTGCCGACACCGGAGCGAATGGGGGAGGCGCCAGCCCCGCATCCGGAACTACCAGTGCCGCCGGAGGCGGCGGCGGAGCTGGAGGCGCCGGCGGAGTCCCGACAACCAGCGCTGGCGCGACTGGCACTGTCTCCGCGCGCGGCGGGGCTGGGCTGCGTGGCTTTGCCGGCGGTAATAGTGCAACCGGTGTGGCCAAGGGTGGCGACGGTGGGCCGGGCGTCAACGGCTTTGGGGGAGGAGGCGGCGGCGGCTCGGGCGCCACCGGCGGCACTGTCGGAAAGGGGAACGCCGGCGGCGGCGACGGTGGTCGGGACGTGGCGGGAACTAGCGGGACGGCGAACACCGGCGGTGGCGGGGGCGGTGCGGGGACGACTACGGCGGCCGCCTACGCCGGCGGCAACGGTGGCTCCGGCTACGCCGAAGTGTGGTGGGTCGAATAGCCGCTGAGGTGGCGTGATGCCAAGCCCGCTGCTGCTCCTGCTGCTCGACAAGACTGCTGTCGCAGCGGTCACGACCGCGCAACAGGCCGGGCTCTGGCAGGAACAGCCCGGCCAGGAACAATCATTCGCCGCGCGCTGGTACCAGCCCGACACCGAGGCATGGACGCCGATCCCGGGCCTTACCGTCGCGAGCGTCGCCGCGCAGGCCGGCCTCTGGCAGGACGCGAGTCCGCAGCAAGACCGAAGCATCCAGCCGGTCTGGTACCGGCCCGAGGACGACGCGACCGGCTTCGTGCCACAGGCGATCACGACCGCGAGCGTCGCCGCGCAGGCGGCCCTCTGGCCCGAGCAGCCCGGGCAGGACCGAAGCATCTGGCCGCTCTGGTGGCGGCCGGACGATCCGACCGAGGCGGTCTATCCGATCCTGCCATTGCCGTCGTTCGACCCGGCGACCGGCTTCCCGTGGCCGCTCTACGACGAGCTTCCGGCGCGGCGCGATTTCAGCCCCGACGCGATCGAGGCGCAGTTCGCCGGACCCCTGACGTCGTGGCTGTTCACGACGAGCGCCCCCGGTGGAGGCGGCACGGCGACCCCGGCCGTCCTGATCGACGCGACGAGTGGCGACGTCTTCCTCTCGATCGGCGGGAACCTGATCATCCCGGCCTAGGCCATCAGGGCGAGCGCGATCCGCCGGCCGGCGGGCGCCCCGAGAATAGCCCTTGACAAGGTATAACCGGGTGCTATCGTCTCGTCCATGAACACCGCACCACTGACGCCGCTCCGCCAGTTGCGCCTCGCTGCCGGCCTGTCGCTCAGCGAGGTCGCACGGCGAGCCAAGATCAACAAGGGCCGACTAAGCATCATCGAGCGCGGGGTGCCGCCCACCGACGAGGAGGCCGCGCGCATCCTGGCCGCCCTTCGGCAGACAGATGCGGGGCCGACCCAATGAGCAGACATACCGCTCATTATCGGCAGTGGTACGCCGACTACCTGCTCGCCGTCCGCCGGCTCGCCACGCGGCGGGTGATGCGCCGCTGGGCGGTCCGGGAGTGGTGGCGATGAGCCCCGCCGACATCCTGACCGTCGTCGACGCGCTCCTCTGGGCTGCGCTCCGGGTCGCGATGGCCGTCGCCTTCGTCGCCTGCCTGGCCTACCTCGTCTCCGCGTCCGTCGCCGAGATCGTCCGCTGGCGGGCGCGGCGATGATCTGTCGGCGCTGCGGCATCGAGCTGCGCGAGACCCGGTTCGGGGTCGGCCACATCAGCCGCCCGCCGTTCCACCACTACCCGACGCCCTCCGTCGCGCTCCGGCCGGCCACCTCCGCGGCCATTCCGGGGAGCTCGACGGAGGGCGTCGTCTCGTCCCGACCTCAGCGGCGCGGGTCGCCCCTCAGGCCGGCACGAGCCGGATAAGCAGCGGCCGCCCCGCGCCGACGTGGAGGCCGGGGCGGGCGGCCAGGAAGCGAGGATGAGATGGAGCAGACCATCAACGTGATCGCGAGCCTCGACGGGGTCGAGCCGATGGTCTTCGGCGGCCGCTACGGCGACGCCTGGAGTCTCGGCCTGGGGGACCTCGAGCTCCGGTTCCCGAGCGAGCCCGAGGAGCGGGCGCGGATCGCCGCGGCGATCATCGAGTGCCTCCAGCAGGTCCAGGCCGAGGCGATCGTGAGGATCGCCGATCGGATGGCGTCAAGATGAGCGTCCACGAGACACCCTGCCCGACCGAGCACGCCGCCCGCGCGCTCTCCGAGGACGACGAGCGGGCCGAGCACCTGTTCGCGTTCGCCCTGCGCGTCGAGCGCGAGTGGGAGGCCGAGCAGGCTGATCCGATCACGGCGGCCAAGGCGTGGATGGAGAGCGAGAGCGAGCGGCGAGCCGCGTGGGGGGACCGATGAAGCCGCGGGTTCTGCCGGTGCGCCAGGGCAGCCCCGAATGGCTGGAGGCGCGCCGGACCCACGTGACGGCGACCGACATCCCAGTCCTGCTCGGGATCAGCCCGTGGCGCTGCGAGCAGGACCTCGCCGACGAGAAGCTCGGCGAGGACGGCCAGGACTCGACGCTCCGGATGCGGGTCGGCTCGGCGCTCGAAGACCTGATCGCGGACGCCTACGCCGCCCGGACCGGGCTGCGGGTGCGCCGAGTCCGCGGCCTGTGGGAATCCCGCCGGATCACCTGGGCGGCCGCGAGCCCGGACGCCACCGCCGGCGGGAAGCTCGTCGAGCTGAAATGGAGCGGCAGCCGCTCGCGGTTTGCCGGCGGCCTGCCGGAGGACATCGAGGCGCAGGTCCAGTGGCAGCTCCTCGTCGCCGAGGCGGACGAGGCCGACGTCGCCACGCTCACCGTGGGCGAGGACGACATCCGCCCATTCACCGTCCGCGCCGACCCGAGCCTCCAGGGGGACCTGGTCGCCATCGCCGCGGACTTCCGGCGCCGGCTCGCCGCTGGCGGACCGTTCGCCCAGTCGGCCGCGTCGGTCAAGCGCCGCTACCCCGCCGACAACAGGGAGGAGCTCGATGCCGATCCCGAGCTCGCCGAGGCGGTCCGAGCCCTGCTCGACGTCCGCGCCAGTCGGAAGCGGCTCGAGGCCGACGAGGAGGCGATCGAGACGGCGATCAAGGCGCGGATGGGGGACTACGCGGTCCTTCGCGGCGAGGGCTGGCGGGTGTTCTGGCGGCGGACGCGCGACCGGATCGAGACCGACTGGAAGGCGCTCGCCGAGGAACTGCTCACGACGATGCCCGAGACGGAGCGCGCCGCGCTCGTCGGGCGCCATGCGGTGGTCAGGCCGGGGTTCCGCCCGTTCCGCATCGCGATGGACAAGGAGGATGAGCGATGACAACCGAGATGCTGCCGGCATCGACACAGACGACCGACCAGAAGCGGGCGGTCGCGCTCCTCAAGGCGATCGGCTTCGACCGTCTCGCCCCGGAGCAGCGCGAGATCGCGCTGAACATCGCGGCGCGCTACGACCTCGACCCTTTGCTCAAGCACATCGTCCTGATCGACGGCAAGCCGTACATCACCCGCGACGGGCTGCTCCACATCGCACACCGCTCGGGAGTGTTCGACGGGATCGAGGTCACCCCGCCGGTCAAGGTCGATCGGTTCTGGCGGGTGACCGCGACGGTCTACCGCAAGGACATGAGCCACCCGATCACCTACCCGGGCCGCTATCCGGTCGGGGCGAAGAACGACGAGGAGATGGCGATCAAGGTCGGCGAGTCGATGGCCCTACGGCGGGCGTTCGATGTCGCGGCCCCGACCGTCGACGAACGCTGGGCGTCCGACGAGGTCGAGGTTCCCGACCAGGCGCCGAAGGCGCAGACGCTCGCTGAGCTGGCCAGAGCGCGGCGAGAAGCCGTGGTGCCGGATCAGGCCGAGCAGCACGAGCCCGAGGCGGAGCCGGTCACCGTGGCGACGGACAGCCCCAACGCCGTGCCGCCCGAGGAGGACTTCTCGATGCTGCCGGGGTTCGAGGCATGAGCACGCTCAGCTTTCGACTCATCGTGTTGCCGGACGGCCGCGCCGTCCTCACGACCGAGGCACCACTATCGGACGAGGCCAAGGCCTGTCTGCGCGAGGCCTGGGAACGTTTCCGGTCCTCATCCGAGGGCGTCCTCATCTTCTCGTCGACCAGCATCGAGCACGTAAGCGAGATAGAGCTGCGGCTGAACGGCGAACGACTTGTGGCAATGACGGAGAGCCAGCCATGAGCATCCTGTCCGGCTGGATGACCGGAGCCCCGAACTTCCGACCGCCCGACGGCTGCGCGCGCTGCGGCCGCACCGAGCACCTGGTCGACGACGACGGGACGGTTGTCTGCCGGGCCTGCATCCTGCGCTACGGCGACATCGTCCGGCGCCCCGAGCGTCTGACCCAGGGCGAGGCGCTCCTGCTCGCTGCCGCCCATGGTGACGTGACCGCTTTGGGGTTCGACGCGTGCGTCCACGTTGGCGGCGACGTTCTTGCCCGCTGGCACTACGTCCCGACGTGGCGCTGGATCGCCCCCGGCTGGCCGGAGGCCGGGGAGCCGGTGGATGAGGAGCTCGACGCGGTGATCGCGCAGCGGCTGGCGGAGCTGCGGAGGCACGAGCGATGAGCGCCGAGCACAACTCCGAGCGCGGTGAGCGCCGGGCGATCGCAACGCTCGAGGATGAGATCGTGTGGCTTGTCGAGCGCCTCAACCGCGCCGAGGACGAAATCCACCGGCTTCGGGCGATCGAGGAGGCTGCCTCCTTGTCGGAGTCGGATGCAATCAGTGACCGCGACGCCCAAATCGTCAGCCTGACCAGGCAGCTCGAAGCCGCCGAGGCCGAGGCCGCCCGCCTGGCCGATGAGTCTGACCAGCTCCTCGACCAGCTCACGCTCGCCGCGGCTGAGATCGAACGGCTGCGCAAGATCGAGGCGGCTGCCCGTCTCGTGTCGGAGTGGCACGACAGCATCGGCACCGGCCCGATCGAGGAGCTGGACGCCGAACTCGGCGAGCTGCATGCCCTCACGCACCCGGAGGCCGAGCGATGAGCCGCTACGCCGAGGGCACGAAGGTCTCGGTTGAATCCTCCCGTGGCGAGATCAGCGGGATCCTGGCGAAGCACGGGGTAGTCCGCATGGCCTGGGCAACCGAGCCGACGGGCGACATCCTCCAGTTCGAGCTCGGGGGCCATGCCTTCCGGCTCGACATCGCGCGGCCGACTCTCGAGGAAGTGCGCGCTCGCTACGTCGCCGACGGTCGCCGCTGGAATCTTGTCTCCGACCAGCAGGCCAAGGTCGACGCTGAATGGCGTCGGCGATGGCGGGCGAACGTCCTGCTGCTCAAGGCCAAGCTGGAGTTCATCGAGGCCGGCGACACCACTATCGAGCGCGAGCTGCTCCCCTACCTCGTGCTCACGGATGGGCGAACGCTTGGCGCGCTCGTCTTGGACGGCGGCCTGCCGCTCCTCGGCTCCGGGGACGACCGATGAGCGCCGAGCAGGCCGTGCTCGGGCGCCTGCGGGCCGGGGAACGGCACACGATCGAGGAGCTGCGCTGGTCCGCGGCTGGGCGCCTGAGCCGCCGCGAGGTCGAGGCCGCGATCCTCGCCCTGCGCCTCGCCGGTGAACCGATCTGCTCGGACGGGACCGGGGTGTGGCTCGGGACGCCCGACGAGCTGGCGGCCTGCATCGAGCGCCTGCGGGCACGGGCGCGGACGCAGCTCATCACGTGCCGGGCGCTGCGCCGGACGCTGCGCCGGATGGAGGGACAGATGGTCGTGTGGAGGCTGGCCGGATGAGCGTCGAAGGACTGCACACGGCTCTCATCCTTGACGACGGCCGGCGGGTTCCAGTCGCGCCTCGGAGGATCCGCTTCGAGGGGACGCGGTTCATCTTGATCGAGCTCGGACCGTGGGGGGCGGAATCCGATTGCATCGTCGTTGGCGCCAGCATGAACGGCCTCGAGATCGGTGCCGCCCCGACGACGCTGAGGCGCCGAGACACGCTCACGATGGCGCTCACGATCGGCCTGGAAATCCCCGAGTACCGGCTGCCGCCATCAGCGAGCGCCGCTCTGGTCACGAAGGACCAGGATGACGACAGGCCGGATGACGATGTCGGTCCGTTTCATCCTTGGACGGATGCCTCGGCGAACAGGGTATGCCTTCTGTGGTGGGGCGATCTATCGGGAACGGACGCATTAGTGGGCGCGTTTGCCGGACCCGAACAAGCTATGACCGCGAGCGTCTGTCGCGTGGCGCCTCATCGCTGGAAGCAACAGCCGGGCGTTGAAGATATTGAGCGGCTGTGGGTATGCCTGGACTGTGGTTCGAGGATCGAGGAACGGACTGTCGAACATACAGTCCCGTCGGCCATGACAAAGGAGCGGCCCCGATGAAGCACGCACGACAGCGGCTGCCGCTCGTGCCCGCCCGTCCGCCGCGGGACATCCCGGCGATGAGCGAGGAGCAGCTAATGCGCGCCTACGGCCTGGTCGAGCCGATGAGCCTGCTGGAGATGCGCCAGCGACTCTACGCCGCGCGCGTCCTGGCGGCCGAGGCGGAGAGGAAGGCGGTGGGCTGATGGGCGCCAAACAGTTCGGGACGCCGGGCCCGCGCTCGATCTACCCGGAGATGTGCGACAGCCGGTCACTCGCGCGCTGCTCGGTCCTGGCAAATGCGCTCTGGCCGAGACTGATCGTCCGCGCCGATGACCAGGGACGGATGGCGGGTGATCCGGCCGATGTCCTCGGTGAGTGCTTCCCGAAGATGCTCTCCCGCGTCAAGCTCACCGCCCTGCGCGACGCGCTCGACGAACTCGAGCAGGCGGGCATGATCCGACGCTACGAGGTCGGCGGCGAGACGTATCTCCAGATCGTCCAGTGGTGGTCCTGGCAGGCATACGGGCGGCGGGCGTACCCATCGCGGCTGCCGTCCCCTGAGGGCTGGACCGACGTCGTCTACGGGCTGCCAGGCGAGCCCCGGACCTACCGCGAGGCGGTCGGGCTCGACCCGCGCAAGCGCCGCCCGGAGGAGCCCGAGGAGGAGGAGTCTGCACCAGAACCGCAGCATGCCGATCCGACACCGCGCGCCAACCGCACAGTGCCGGCACGGGAACCGCACGCTGCCGGCACCGTGCGGGCAGCAGAACCGCACAGTGCCGGCACTGGAACAACCTCACGCGCGCGGGATCCCGTCCCGTCCCGTCCCGTCCCGTCCCGTCCTAGTCCAGAACTAGAGCGCGCTGATTCAAGCCTGGCGTCGGCGCGCGCCAACCGCGACCACGTCGTCTCGTCCCGAGACCCTCGCGACCTGTTCGGCGCTGCCGACGATCCGCTGCTCGTCGTCCGGGGTTGGCTCTCGAAACGGCGGGCCGACATCGACCCTGGCGGCCGGGCAGCGACCGAGCTGGCCAGGCTCATCGATCGCCACGGGAGCGAAGCCGTGATCGCGGCGATGGCCGCGCTAGGTCCGGGGTTGACCGACGGCCGCCAGTACGTCTACGGCGCCAGCAAGGCGCTCGCCCCGATCCCGGACGTTCGCCGAGCGCCGCCGGCGCGGGGCTACCAGCGTTCGGAAGCCGAGGTCGCGGCGGCGTTTGCCCGCGATGCGGAGGAGCTCGACCGTGCCATCACTCGCTAGCGTCCCGGCCCGGTTCCGGGGCCGGACCCTGGAGAGCTTCGAGCCCGTGACGAGCTCGGCTGCCCGGGCGCTCGCTGCCGCCCGACGGCTCGTCGCCGGCGAGATCGGCAGCCTCGTGCTCGCCGGGCCGACCGGGGTGGGCAAGACCCACCTTGCTGCCGGGATCGTCGCCGCGATCGTCGAGCGCGACATCGAGCCGTACCGCTCGGCACTCGCCGCGGCCGTCGATCGGATCCCGCCTCGTCCCGTGGCACCGGACTGGATCAACGTCGCCGATGCGATGGTCCGCCTCCGGCTCGAGATGGACGCCCCGCTCGACGACCGCGAGACGACGCTCCGGGTCCGCCGGCTCCATCGCCATCCGGCGCTCGTGGTGCTCGACGACCTCGGCCGAGAGCGGACGTCGGACTGGACCGCGGAGGTCGTCTACGCCCTCGTCAACGCCCGCTACGAGGCGCGCCTGCCGACGCTCGTGACGACGAACGCGTCAGGAGCGGAGCTGACGTCGAGCCCGTACTGGCCGGCGATCAGTCGGCTCGCCGAGGACGGCCTGCTTGTCGAGATCGCCGCGCCTGATCGGAGGCTCGGGGCATGACCGGCTACTACAAGCTCCTGCGTCCGAACGGCCTGACCTTGCACGGCCGCGCCGGCTGGACGATCCCGACCGATGGACCCGGCCCGTGGGTCGAGGCGCACGATCCAGGCCCGCTCGTGCCGTGCCGGAACGGCGTCCACGTTCTGACCGTCGATCAGCTCCCGTACTGGGCAGATACCGGCACCGTGCTCGTCGAGGTCGAGATCGGCGGTGACGAACTGCTGAGCGACACGGGCAAGACGATTGTCCGCCGGGCTCGCCCCATCCGCGTCGTGCCGGGCTGGACCGATGGCGCGATCCGCCGGTGGGAGCATGAGTGTGCCGCCCGTGCCGGGTACACCAGCGTCGAGCCGTCTGACGGGGCCGGTTACTACGCCGACCGTGCCGCGCTCGCCGCTGCCTCCTCCGCCACCACCGAGGCCGCTTACGCCGCCGCCTACGCCGCCGAGCGCGTCTGGCAATCGAGGCGGCTGGCCGAGCTGGTCGGGTTGGACCCAGAGTCATGACCGACCTCCCCTGGCTCGCTCCCGAGCCTGACCCGACCCGACCAGAGCGTCGTGGACGACGCTGCTCGCGCCACGACTGGACCGGCGAGCCGCCGACCTGCCGACGCTGCGGCCATCCCGCGGATCCGGAACGCCTCCGGCGCGGCCGGCGCAACCGGGCCCGGGGCAACGAGATCGAGCGCGAGATCGGCCGCCAGCTCGGCCTTCGCCGGGTCGGCCAGTTCGGCGGCCCGGACGATCTGGCCGGCGAGCTGTTCGCCGCTCAGGTGAAGTCGGGCGGCGCATTCCCCGAGCGCCTGTGGGGCTGGCTCAAGGCGGTTCCGGTGGTCGCCGGGCAGACGGCCCTGCTCGTCGTTGCCGATGCGCCCGGGCCCGGCCGCCGGCGCCGCGCCGTCGTCGTCCTCGACATCGCCGATTGGATCGCGCTCCACGGACCGATCGAGGCCGACGATGACCGGTGAGCGGCGCGTCGAATGGGACGCCTGGGCGGCCGAGCGCCTGGCCGAGGGCTGGCATCCGCGAGCCGTTGCCGTCGCCTGCGGCGTCTCGGTCCGCACGGCCTACCGCTGGCGCAAGGCGGTCGGGACGGTGAGCGTCAGCGTCGGCGGCTGGTCGGCGACGTTCCTCGCCCGGGTCGACGGTCCGCCGGTCCGGGTGTCGGACTGGACGAGAGAGGAAGGCTGAGCGATGTACGAATACGCGGCCACGATCCTGCGCGTCGTCGATGGCGACACCGTCCATGCCGAGGTCGATCTTGGGCTCGATATCCGGGTCCGGGTGACGCTCAGGCTGGCGGGCATCAACGCCCCGGAGATCGGGACGCCGGAGGGGATCGCGGCGAAGGCGTGGCTCGTCGACCAGCTCGGGAGCGGATCGCTCGTCGTCCGCACGGTCAAGGACCGGCGGGAGAAGTTCGGGCGCTATTTGGCGACCCTGCTGGTCGATGGGCGGGACCTGAACCAGGCGATGATCGACGCCGGGCACGCGGTGGCATATCCGTGAGCGTCGTGTCCGAGGAGGTCGAGGCATGAGCGCCGGTGCCCGCCTGCCGCTCGCCGAGGCCCGGGCCGCGGCGCTCGATGCCGTCTCGCTCCTCGTCCCGGCCTGCGAGCGGATCGAGATTGCCGGGAGCATCCGCCGGGGAGCCGAGACGGTCGGCGACATCGAGATCGTTGCGATCCCCAGAGTGCGGGTCGAGGAGACGCTCGGGACGCTGTTCGACGGGCCGGCCCGGGTTGAGGTCGACGAGCTCGGCGAGCGGATCACGGTCCTGCTCTCCCGTGGGGCGCTGGCCCCGCCGCTCCGGCCGGCGAGCGGCGAGCGCTACCGGCGCCTGGTCCACGTCGCGAGCGGTCTCCAGCTCGACCTCTTCGCGGTCAGGCCGCCGGCGCAGTGGGGCGTGATCCTAGCCATCCGAACCGGCCCGGCGGCCTATAGCCAGTGGCTCGTGACGCAGGCCCGCAAGCGCCATCTCCACGTCGCCGGAGGGGCGCTCCACCGGGGCGGCCTCGGCTGCGGGGCGATCCCGTGCGAGGTGATCGAGACGCCCGAGGAGGCTGACCTCTACCGTGCGCTCGGGCTGCCGTTCGAGCGGCCGGAGAACCGGCGATGAGGTCGGCGTTCGATGTGGATGAAGCCGTCAACCGGCAGATGGACCGGCTGATGGCAACCGCCCGATACGGTCGCCAGCAGAAACTCGGCGAGCCGTATACCGAGATCGTCGTCGAGGGTGCCCATGGCGAGGTATCCATCGGCTTCGGACCCGACGATATCCAGGCGGTCATGGACGAACTGGCGGCAGGTGCTCCGTGCGGCATCTGCCGCTGCAACCCGTGTTCATGGCGCGTGCCGGATGGTGACGCATGATCCGCGGCCCGATCCGCACGCTCGCAGGAGAACGGAAGGCGACCTGGCCGACCTCGATCGTCGGGGCACGATGTCCCGACTGCGGGCGATGGGTGGGCTCGACCGGCTGGACACCGCGGCCATGATCCGTGCCGCCGTCCTCGCCGCCCTGCTCCTGCTCGCCGCCACCCCCGCCGATGCCACGGCTCCACGGCCCGCGCCCGATCCCACGGCGCTCCTCCACCCGGTCGAGCTGCCGGGGGCGGATGGGCCAGATCGGACGCGGACCGGGGCGCCGCCTGAACGTCGGGCCATGGGTGAGACCGGACCGAGCATCACGGCGTCGTCCCACGGGCAGGCTCTGGCATCTCACCCCGCCATCCTGCCCACCCCCTCGCCGGAGCTCGGAACTGCCTCCTGGTACTCCGGCTCACGCGGCTGGCATGGCGTCCCCCACGTCGCGCTCCCCTCCGGCCGCTGGACCGGCGAGATCGGGGCGCACGCCGTGGTCTGCGTGTTCGAGGGCGGGCGTAGCCGGTGCGCGACGCTCCCGGTCGTCGATTGCCTGTGCGGCGGCATCCCCGGGCGGATCGTGGACCTATCGATCGAGGCCGTGGCGCTGCTCGGGCTCGACCCATCCCGCGGGTTGTGGCGGGCGAGCGTGGAGGTGATCCGATGAGCAACCTGCGCGAGGCGATCGAGGCCAGCATGACCGACATCGGGCTCGGCTGGGAGGAGCGGCTGGACCGCTCCGAGGAGCGCATCCGGGCAGCGATCCTGGCCAACCTCGACGACGCGACGCTGGACGCGCACCCGGTGGCTGACCCGAAAGCCGACTTTGGGGCCGTCATCTTCTTCCGTGCCGGCTGGCTGGCAGCACGAGAGGCGGCGCTCCGATGAATAGCACGCCGATCGACACCTATGCCGGCCAGTGCATCCACGGCGTCCCCTATGGGCCTGGGTGGTCATGCGGTCTGTGCACGAGCCCGGCGGCCACGAGCTCGCCGACGCAGACCATCTCGGTCAGTCAGACGTTCTGCGGCGGCTGTGCCGCGCTCACGGCCGAGGCGCTGGTGCTGATCGGGAAGCGGGCCGAGGCCGAGGCCGAAGCCACCCGGCTGCGCGCCCGCGCCGAAGCCGCCGAGACCGAGGCTGCCCGCCTGGCCGAGCAGCTCGCAGCCACGAATGCCCGCTTGGCCGAATATGAGGAGGAGATCGCGCGGCTGAGCCGCCATGAGGCGCTACGACGACTGAGCAACGAGGCGGATGAGCTGGGGGACTACACGGAGGGCGAGCGATGAGCAGGACGGAACAGGTGAACGATGAGGCCGATGCGCGTGCGCTAGAGCAGACGTGGCGTAGGTGGTTGGCCGAAGTGGACCGCCTCCGTTCCGAAGGCTATGCCCAGGGCATCAAAGCCGCCGACGCGAAGCTGGCCGAATACGAGCACGAGATCGCGCGGCTACGGGATGACGCGTCAGGGCACGGGAGCACTCGGATGACCAGCCGGGCACGTATCGTCGCCGTCGTGCCGCTCGCTGATCGCGATGCCATCCGATGGCATGTTGCGATCGGCGCGGCGCTCTTGGAGGCCATCGAGGCGATGCAGACGGTCAGTGGTCGTGAGCAGCAAGTCGATGTCGCGGTCCGGACCCTGATCATGGAACTCCTGGAGAGCGGCTATGAAATCATCGGCAAGAGCTGGGAGGCCGACCGATGACCGAGCTTGGCCTGCCACCGCGCATCATCGTCGGGGCGAACGGGGCCTACTGGCGCGACTACGACGCGCACCGGTCGATGTGCCCAGTCAGCACGGACAACGACCCGATCGAGGTCGTGGCGGTGTACGTCCCCGAGGCCGAGGCCAACCGCCTGGCCGAGCAGCTCGAAAACGCCGACTCCCGCTTGGCCGAGCTGGAGGAGACCGTTGATCGGCTGCGCGCGGCCCCGTGCCCATGCGGCGAATACACGATGTCCGGCGCGCGGATTTCCCTCGCTCCGAAGCAGACCGGCGTAATCGTCAGGTTGCGGTCCCCGGAGGCCGACCGATGAGCCGGCTCCTCCTCCTCGCCGCCGTCCTCCTCGTCCTCGCCCTGCTCCTCCACCGCCGCGAGCCGGAGCTCGAGGGCCGCTGGATCGACGAAGGCGACGACGGCTTGCCGCCGGCGGACCCGCGGCTGCTGT